>Ga0007796_10000900_pt1 | contig 10528 bp, 8 predicted proteins | sample CryBogmetaGMA0M_FD_60373 | JGI IMG/M metagenome (GOLD analysis project Ga0007796, IMG submission 60373) | Freshwater microbial communities from Crystal Bog, Wisconsin, USA - MA0M | ecosystem: Environmental > Aquatic > Freshwater > Lake | place: Crystal Bog, Wisconsin, USA | collected 2009-07-06 | reverse complement strand
ACACCGATCGAACCGGTCGGCGTCGAACGGGGCGCTTACGGCTATGCCAAGACTCGCCAGGAGCACATGTTCAACGAGTTCCAACGCGAACATGGTTTCGAGTCGGTCATCCTGCGTCCTGGCGTGATCTATGGCCCGGGCGGCGGCGCCTTGTCGTCACGCGTCGGTATCCGGGCACTGGGCTTTTTCTTTGAGCTCGGAGGCGACGCCTTGCTTCCTCTGACCTATGTTGAAAACTGTGCAGATGCTGTTGCGCGTGCGGCCTTGAGCGCGCCTCCCGGTAGCGCATTCAGCGTCGTTGACGACGACCTGCCCACCTGTCGAGCCTACCTCAAGCGGTATCGTCGTGAGGTGGAGCCGATGCGCCGAGTTCCGGTGCCTTTCTGGGCGTTTCGCCTGGGGTCCAAAGGTCTGGTCTGGTATCACAAGCGCTCGAAAGGCCAGCTGCCCGCTGTGTTTACCCCATATGTCGTCGACTCGATGTACCGCCCCCTTCGCTACAGCAATGAAGGACTGAAGTCGATCGGCTGGGTGCAGCGCATCTCGACGCAAGACGGCATCAGGACGACGTTCTCGTATCTGAAAGAGCAGATGCGCTCGAAGACGTGAAGACCCGGTCGGCTCAGCCAGTCGTTACTTAGCCGTCACTTGGCTGCAGATCTGCAAGGTTTCGACAGCAACATCGTCCCAGGTTCGGCGCATGCTCTCGGCAATGGCAGCCAAATCCCAATCAGCGCGAATCGCTTGATCAAGCGCACGCTGCAGGACGTCACTCTTTCTGGGTTCAATCAGAATCCCGTTGCCTTCATTCAGGATCTCGCGCGTACCGCCGACATCGGTTGCGACCACGGGCCGGCCGCATGCGAGCCCTTCCACAACGACGTTGGGATAGCCCTCGGACCAACTGGGAAGCGTCAGGACATTCGACGCGCAGATCCACTCTGCGACCTGATCGGGCGGCTGCCCGCCAGGAATGCGCACCCGGCCCTGCAAGCCCGCAGCATCGATCAAGTTGACCAGCTCTGCTTTCATGACGCCGTCGCCGATCAGAGCAAGACTTAGCTTGTCGTCTTTCTGAGCTAATTGCTGAAACGCCTGGATCAGTTCGCGCAGACCCTTTGCCTCGACGAAGCGACCGACATAAATGATCATCTTCTCGTCGAGCGGAATGCCAAGTTTCGTCCGGATTGATGCCTGATCGCGGGGATAAAACACGCTGGTGTTAAAGCCATTGACGATGGTGTGCACGCGATCGGGCTGCGCACCAAACTCGCTGATTGCCGTCAGCCGCATCGCCTCGCTGACGGTCAACAATGCATCGACCCCGGCAATTGTCTGGCGGGTCATCCGGTCGTTCACCCCCGATCTCACATGAATGTCCGAACCCAGCGCGCCCACGACACACGGCACCCCAAGCTTGCGCGCCGTACGTAATGCGGCAAAACCGTCCGGGTAGACCCAATAGGCGAGCACGACATCTGGCTTGAATTCGGCGACGCGAGGGGTCAACAGCATGCTGCTGACATGCCCATTGATTGATCGGGATATCAGCGGAAAGACAGGATAGGTAAAGGCCTCCACATCAAGGCCGTCAATGCGGTAGTCCGACCCAACATGACCGTCCAGAAAGCTTCGCGGCGCAACCAGCGGCAACTTCGGATAGCGGGACTGCTGAAAAAATACTTTGACGGTCGCGAGCTTCGACAGTGATCTGGCTGTCTCATGGATGTAGCGGCCACGAGTCTGGTCGTGTGGAACCGGCAGCATCGGGGTCACAAGTGCAATGCGGGTCATCTGGATGTTGTCCAATCAGTCATTATCGCGGTGGAGGCCAGTTTGCACTCGGTGGTCTAGCTGTCGCGATCCCGCATCAGAACGCATTATCGCAACGCACCGTTGATCGACTCACGGACATCCATCACACCACTCAGGTCTGACGCCAAGTATGCTTTGCCGACTGTGAGGCTTGCACTCATGCAAGCGTTTCGGTGTTTGCCTTAATTTGCACTCGCGTACGCTGGACCCTCAAGCGTTATAAAAAGGCCGGATCAGGTATTGTATGTATCGCATGGATATGCCACCTCAGGTGAACACGATAAAAGCGACATCCTTTAACGACCGAGTTGCCGAGGGATTGGCGAAAATCGGCGCTATCGGAATGCTGGAGTCTTTGCCACGTAAACCCCAATTGATGGTGCTGAATTACCATCGCATCGGGGATTCGGCTATGGCCAATCTCGACCCAGGCGTGTTTTCGACAGATTCTGATGGCCTGGATAAACAGATCAAGGCATTACGCAGACGATTTACATTTATCTCCCCTCTCGAAGCTCTGGATGTGATTGAAGGGAAAATTACTCCCAAAGAACCTCTGCTGCTGCTTACTTTTGATGACGGGTACCGAGATAACCTGACGCAAGCGTACCCGGTTTTAGCCTCGCACGGACTGAAAGCGATATTTTTTGTTGTCACGTCTTATCTTGAATCTCCACAGGTTCCCTGGTGGGATCGAATGGCGGGCATGGTCAGAGCCATTGCCCTGACAAACAGCTCGTCAATCATTACACTATCCGACTCAAAAATACTTGAAATAACGCCATATAACCTGGAAAACTCAATTAAACAGGTTATTGAACATTACAAAACGCGCAGTCCATCCGATCAGCTGGCATTTGAATCGGTCTTACAACGGTTCGCCGGCGCTGCTAACCACAAAGCTAGATCAGTTGATGGCATTGAAAAAAGCAGCTTCGTGGTCTCCGAGACAGATCTGATGATGACATGGGAAGACGTCAAGAGCCTGCATGAGGCCGGCATGACGATTGGCGCTCATTCACACACCCATCGTATTCTTTCCAGTCTTGATAAGGTCTCACAGCACGATGAGATCCGCTCAAGCAAGCGAATCCTCGAAGATTACTTGAACTCGCCGATAGACTTTCTCGCCTATCCGGACGGAAAACGTGAAACATTCAATTCGGAAACAATGCGAGAAGCCCAAGAAGCAGGTTTTCGTTCCGCTTTTTCATTTTACGGAGGAACAAATCTGGCGGGAGAAATTCGTCCTTTTGACATTCGACGAAGCAGCATTCCACGCCACGCGAATGGAGTTCGCCTGCGAATTGAATGCGCCAGGTTAGGCTCCGTTTTCAGCCGCTAATACTTGATTTATGAAACTCACGTACTTTCCCTCAGGTGCGACTTGACAATCTCAGGAACGATCTTCGTTGCATTTATCGTTGCGTTTTCTTTCTCTGCAATGCTTGTATGGCAGGAATTCAAACGCAAACATATAAATGTATGGCTTTCCGCATGGCTGCGAAAAGACTGGAAAGCGGCTGCTCCTGCGGGCAAGACGAAACACCTGCTCTTCTGTTTTGTCGATCATTACGAGCCGCAATGGAAAAACCCATCGCCGCAAACCGCTGACTCAAGAGTGGCCAGATGGGTCCAGGAATATCCCAAGCTTTGCGCGGGGCATCGAGATGCCGATGGAAAGCAACCGATTCATTCGTTCTTTTTTCCGGGTGAGGAGTATCGGTCAGAGCATATTGATTCGCTCGTGGGCCTTTGCCGAGATGGTCTAGGCGAGATTGAAATACACCTTCACCACGACAATGATACCGAAGCAGGACTTCGAGAGTCCCTTCGGTCTTTTACTCGGCGTCTTGTCGACGACCATGGCGCGCTTCCGGTCGACACCACAACCGGTCAACCGCTGTGGTGTTTCATTCACGGAAATTGGGCGCTTGATAATAGTCGACCCGATGGTCGTTGGTGTGGTGTCGATAACGAGATCACCGTCCTGAAGGAAGAAGGTTGTTATGCCGATTTCACCTTTCCCGCAGCACCTGATCCTTGTCAGACCGAAACGATCAATTCGATTTATTACGCAATCGATGACCCTCACAAACCAAAATCTCATAACACTGGCAGACGCGTACGTGTCGGCAAGCCCCAACCACATGACTTGATGATCATCCAGGGTCCTCTCGGTCTGATGTGGCACAACAGAAAGTTCGGGCTTCTCCCTCGGATCGAAAATTCAGATATCAGAACCAGCAGCCCACCCACCCAAAAGCGCATCGACGAGTGGGTCAATATGGGCATTCATGTCGAAGGTCGACCCGAATGGGTGGTCGTCAAGATTCATACGCACGGCACGCAGGAGCCGGATATGCCGACGCTTCTGGGTCAGCCAATGGATGACGCATTCACATACCTCGAGGCGCAATATAACGACGGTGTTGACTGGAAATTGCACTATGTCAGCGCTCGAGAAACATACAACATCATCAAAGCCGCGGAAGCTGGGCATGACGGGGATCCTGGCGCATTCAGAGACTTCTTGATTCCAAAGGCAAGTTACTCACCAAGAGTGGCGCGCAACTTGAAAGCCGGCTAAAGAGGGAAAGTTACGGAAGCCTTTGACGAAGCGTTTGCAGCCTTGTTATGCCGACAAGCCCTTGTTAGTAATACATCAGCAGATTCGTCTTATAAATATGTCAGCAAAATCAATGACGCTCATCACTCCAGAACTTAGCATCGAAACAAGCAGCCAGACCACGTCGCCACCTTTCGACATCCTTGGCCGAGTGCTTTATCACCATCGAACGCAGGGTAAAGCTGTCGAGGGGGTTCATATCAGAGGGGTTACCGACGCTCTGCGCGCCGAGGGAGTGCCGGTTGACGTCATGTCTTTGCCGGGGGCAGATCCGTATTCATCGCCCGCAGCGATGTCGCCGACCACTCAGGCGACAAGACTGATGAAAAGCGTCGCGAAATTTCCTGAGCCACTGTTTGAGTTGACCGAGCTTGCCTACAACGCGGTTGCCGGTTGGCGGATCATGAAATATCTCTGGGCAAATCGAGATGTGAAGCTGATTTACGAACGCTATTCACTCTACATGTTCGTCACCATTCTTATCGCAAAATCCCGGCGCATTCCAATAGTCTTTGAGGTCAATGACTCGGCCATCGTCGAGAGAGTCAGGCCACTATTCTTTCGATCTATCGCCACCGTGATCGAACGATTCATTTTCAAGAACGCCGACGGCTTGGTCTTCGTTTCCCAGATTTTCAGGGATCGGATAAGCAAAGAGTACGGTTCGATCGCGAAATCAATCGTCACACCGAATGCTGCCAACATCGCGCAGTTCAGTCATACAGCAGAGCAACGTCATGCTGCCCGCACAAAACTGGGAGTGGAAGGAAAAGTCGTCTGTGGGTACCTGGGCGCATTTGTTCCCTGGCATGCAATTGATGAGTTCGTCTACACCATCGCGAGCCGTCTTGAAGACTCGCAGCATCTTTGTTTATTGCTGGTCGGCGATGGTGAAACCTATCCGAAAGTCACCAAATTCGTACAAGAGCACAACCTTCAGAACAGAATCATTCTGACAGGTCGAGTTGCCCACAAGGAAGTACCGGGGCTGCTTGCGGCAATGGATATGGCTGTTTTACCTAGTGCAGGTGACTACACCTCTCCCGTCAAGCTATTTGAATTCATGGCCGCGGGGATTCCTGCGGTGGCTCCTGATTTTGAACCCATTAAGGAAGTGCTGAAGGAAGGCCAGACCGGATGGATGTTCGAGGCGAATAATATTGAAGCGACTGTCGGAGCGGTCTTGAAACTGAGCCAGAATGCGGATGAATTGAAACGCGTCGGCGAAAATGCACGTGAATACATTCGAACCGAACGGCAATGGCGAAATAACGTACTGCAATTGGCTCAATTTGTTTCGCAGATCAAGCATGGCAGTGCGTCTTGAACGTCAGTTTTATCACGATCTCCTTCCCTGCTTTTGTCATCTGTGACAAATGATTTTGGAGACAGTTTTTTCCTGTCCCCGCATTGGCTGGCTGCGTGCGAGCAGACCTGGGAAGGAAACTGTCGCTTTGACAAAATTGAACTCACCGACAATCACAGAAATCTCGGCCTTGTATTAATTGGCGTCGGAACAGAGACTCGACACTCGGTACTCAGATCCAGAGTTATCGCAATCAACGAGTCAACTGACCAGGATTTCGATGAGGTAACGATTGAACTCAACGGTTTTTACAACACCAGCAGATCGAATTTTCAGTATTCATTTAGTGCGTTGCTCAACCACCTGCTTGGTCTGCCGCACTGGGATGAGCTCCGATTTTCAGGTCTGATTGATGAGCATGGCCTTGCCGCAGCGCGAATAGCCAAAAGTTTTGGTCTAAACGCACGTGTCTTCAGGCGAAGACCATCTTATTCGATTGACCTCTGTGCAGTTCGAGATCAATCCAGTGGTGACTACCTGGCAACCCGGTCGGCAAACACCAGACAACAGCTAAGGCGCTCGCTCCGAGCACTTGAGGCAGACTTGGGCCCAACACGCCTGGAGAAAGCCTCAAACACAGCCGAAGCGCTACAGTGGCTTCAAGATCTTGCTCCGCTTCACAGAGCAAGGTGGCCAAGCGGAAAGAGTCCGGTCGGGTTTGACAACCCGAAATTTGTCAGGTTCCACGAAAACCTGATTCGCAGCAGCTTTGGCAGCGGCGAGATTGATCTGCTTCGACTAAGCGCAGGCGGAAAACAGATTGCCTATCTTTACAACCTGAAGTTCAAGGGACATATCGGTTTCTATCTGAGTGGAATTGACTACTCAACTGCAGAGAAATATCGCCCTGGAATGCTGGCACACTGGCTGGCTATTGAGCACTACCTGTCGGCAGGCGCCAATACTTATGACTTTCTTGCAGGCCAAAACCTTTACAAAGAACGTCTCTGTACAAATCAACGGGAAATGCTCGACTTGATTTTTTGGCGCCCCAGACCTCTGCTGCGCCTGGAAAACACCATTCGGAATCTGAGAGCGGCTATGCAAGGAAGAATAAGCCCTTCAGTGTGAATCACCGAAAGGTCATTAGCGATTGGATAAGTTGAGTTCTTCCAGAATCGGCTTACTGACGCCTTCAAGTCTCGCTCTTGCATCCATCAGATTCTTCTCTGCATTAGCATCCGGCGTCCCGGATGAACCTGCATCAACAATTGTCGAAATCACCGAAACGGCTGAGTGATCGCCCTTTCCAATCAAGCTCATCCAGGCGGTCAGAGCCTTCGCCTGATATTCCGAAGAGACTCGATGATCTCCGACCGTAAACCAAGACCAAACCAATCTTAGCTGGTTATTGTTTGCTACCTGCCACTCCCTCACTCGAAAATCATTACCGTTGACTGATACTGAACGGTCCGTACGATTCAGAATCTTCCAGGATCTATCACTTTCGGTGAACACCCCATTTCCGTAGGCGATCATCTCATTTCCGTCACGCTGGTCAGCAAAATAGGCAACAAACACCTCTGTCCCGGCAGCATCACCGAGCCTGCCACGCAAAGTCGAGCGCGCGCCATCAAATTTCGGCTGCAACATCAGTCCTGAGGCATCAGGTTGATTGAATTTCTTATTGAGGCTTGAAAAAACATCGGTTTTGATTTCAACGCTTTGAAGTTCTTTAACTAGCGAAGGAGTCAGTGCTAGCAGGGCAAGCAAAGGCAACAGCACATACAAGGAGCGAAGATCAAATCCTGGCGAGCCATTTCCAAAATGCTTAGGCCCCAGACCAGAAACTGTTGTTGATTTGTTTGGCCCCGACCTCACAGCCTTGGCTGCGTCGTGCCAGCGAGAACCCATCGCGAAAAGAATAAACATCGTGAACCCAAAAAACACCCAGCCATACACCACATGATCATCGCCAACGCCCCATCGCATGTTGGTAAGGTGGCCAAGCATGACAATCAAGTAGGCGCGCATCCAATTTGCAATCACAGCGACCACAAGCGCCGTGACGAAAAATACAGCCCGTCGGATCCAACTCGTAAAGTTCAGATAGGCGAATAGTGATCCCAGGACAGCTGCGGCGACCACGTATCTCAGACCGCTGCAGGCCTCGACAACTGACCAACTTCCGGTCGGCAGCGTGAAATTAAGGCCTTCGCGAAAGACAGGAATTCCCGTTGCATGCACAGCCCAAATGGTCATGCGCGCGGTGTATTCCATCAATACTGGATTGATCGGATCACCCGCAGGCACCATGAAAAACAAAAATCCGAGCGGAAATGCAATTTCGCTAGCGAAATCCCAACCCGCTACTGCAATGACGGTCGACACGACCATCCCAACGATCGCTGCATAGATCAAAACATTGACACCAGCCAGAACGCCAACAATCCACGCAAAGCAACACATGGCAACGGCAAATAGGCCGAACCACGACGCTTTAATTGTCGAATTGCGCAACTGATCTCGCCTGCGCCAGATCAACCACAAGGAAATTGGCGCGACAAGAAAGCCGTGACCGTAGGTCTCCGAGGCTTCCCAAACCTTCACCAAGGCGTACCAAGAGGGATAAAAAGCCGCTATGGCAACCGCGATCGACAAGAGCAGCGCCAAAGGGGCGGGTTTGGTGGACTGGCTTGTCATGATCGCGGAGTCGGGTAAACGAAGCACATTTCTCTCGCTTTAATACCGCAGAGCGGATGTCGTAGGGTCGGATGCTTAACGTCGAGAGTACATCGACAGGCGAACTTTACTTGTGCACACCCTCACAAGTTTTGATCAAATTCCAGCCACTTTTTGCAGCTGCATCACAAGAAGCAACGCCGCGTAGGTGGGAGCGTCGAGCACGAAGGGAAGCTCGGGGTCGGAGAAGCATGCGCACAGTGTTGCGGACAGGAAAGATGCCTTTTGCAAGAATGTCGCTCTGGAGCATGCATTCGTTGACGGTCAGAGCGATTCCTATACGAGAGAATCACCCTGCAATGAATGGGTTGTCAGCCTCGATGGATTGCGAAGCTAGCAGCGATAGAGCCAAGTTCCAGGAATAGCTGCCGAGCGTCGATCATTTGTTGACCCTGATCCATGCATGTCATGCCCGTACACACGGCGCGCAATGAACGGTGTGCCCAGGACGTCGGCCACGGGAAGCAAGCGACGCCTGGAGCCCACAAACCAAGGGCGCCTCAAGGCAATTCGCGTTTAGTCATATCTTCGAAGACAAAGCAGGCAGTACAGAAAAAATTAACCTGAAATCCGAAGATACCAATTAAGTGATATCAAACTAAACCCACCTTATCGTCATCCGAATTTAATGCGAACACCTCAAGGGCTTTTTAATATCTTCACATACACTTACTTCGCTCTGTTGATTTCAATATTTTTTATCAACCAGACAGGGCCCGAGAACTTTCTGTTTACATTCGTAAATCTGTACCTTCCCCAAGGCTATTGGGCAATCCCTCTTGCGCCACTACTCATCGGGACGTTTTTCATTAAGAATTCAAGACTCGTCAATATTACCAGCTGTTCATTAATGCTGGCCTTTGTAATATTGGTACTAATGGACTTCAGATTCAGCGGCAGATTGCTGAACAAGGGGTCAAATTCAACGACAACGACAACAGCGACGGCAAAGCCAATTCGTTTCATGACTTATAATGTTGCCGGAGGTAAAAGCACCGACGCACTTATAAAAATTATTACCGACGAGAGCCCGAGCGTCATTTTATTTCAAGAGTCTTCAACTGACTTTTTGCGTGATTTCAAGGCCTCGTTTCCGGCCTGGAACATTGCTTCAAGTAACGACTTAATGATAGTCAGTGTATATGAAATTTCTGATTTCAAAAGAACTGAATTGCCAAGGTTGTCAAATGATGAATGGAAGCACCCCGCGTATGTACGCGCCGTAGTAAATAACGGACCCTCACGCTTTGCAGTTTATAACACGCACCTCAGTACGCCGAGGGAAGCGCTTAACGCAATACGGCATCGTGAGTCCAATTTTTATAAATCAGTCAAAACAAATATTCGAGACCGAGAACTTCAATCCAACCAGCTTGCCGCGGCAGTGTCAAAGGAGAAGCTTCCATTTATTCTTGGCGGCGATTTTAATGCACCGGAAAACTCAATCATGATCTCTCCTTTCATTAAACTTGGCTTAAAGAATGTATTTTCAGAGCGCGGGCTTGGCTTTGGGTACACGAAGGGACATGACTTACAACTAGGATTTTCTTTTATACGTATTGATCATATATTTATTTCTAGCGAATGGCTGCCTGTATTGTCCCAGGTTGGAAGCTCGCTTGGTTCTGACCATCGGCCTGTGCTTGCTGATGTTTTACTGGCGAAATGAACACAAAAGGGAAGCACAATCTGTATGCGCTTGACGCTTGGCGCTAATTGAGCCTCATGCGGGCAACAGTCGCTCAAACCCTGAGCAAACCCTTATCAGACGTCAGGAATGCTGCACACCGCAGGATCATTCGCCGACACGGCATTCGATAGGGTATGAAGCAAACTCCGCGGAGTTGCCGGTTGGCCCGATCCATTCTGCGGGGACGATGCGCCTGAAATCGGATCGCTTGACTGGTTGGGCAGCAAATCCGACAGGCGCGCCACAGGTGGTTCGGCAGTCGAAGTTCGAGAGGGCACTTGAGACGGAGCCGACCCTGACAGCCCGACATCACGAATCGGTTCACCCCCATCACCCGACTCACTGA
>Ga0007796_10000898_pt1 | contig 10536 bp, 9 predicted proteins | sample CryBogmetaGMA0M_FD_60373 | JGI IMG/M metagenome (GOLD analysis project Ga0007796, IMG submission 60373) | Freshwater microbial communities from Crystal Bog, Wisconsin, USA - MA0M | ecosystem: Environmental > Aquatic > Freshwater > Lake | place: Crystal Bog, Wisconsin, USA | collected 2009-07-06 | reverse complement strand
CTTCAAGGGTGCCCAGGACGTCTTCTTCGCCGCTCGCAGCGAGGCACTCAACCAGCGTGACGCCGGTTTAAGTGAGAATCTCGAGGCGAAAATGGCACTCCTCGTCGAGGCTGAGGCCATTGATCCCTCTGATCTAAAGTCAGCCAAGCGGGCACTTCGCAGCATTCAAGAACGCTGGGAAAAAATCGGTCACGTTCCGAGGAACGATAAGGACAAGATCGAAGGCCGGCTTCGCAAGGTTGAAGAGTCACTACGTCATGGTGAACAAGAGCAGTGGCGTAAGAGCAATCCCGAAGCTCGCGCACGCGCCGAAGCCACCGTTGCTCAGTTCCAGTCGTCACTCGACAAACTGGAAAAGGATCTGGCAAAGGCGCAGACCGCCGGCGATGCCCGCAAGGTGGCCGAGTGCGAACAGCGCATTGTCACGACCAAGGCACTGCTTGACGCTGCTCAGCGCGCTGCGACGGAGTTCTCCGGCTAGTTACGCGTAATCGCGTGTGACCCCGCGTATGAGCGTGGGGTCACACGCGGTTGAGTACGGCTTCTAAGGTTGTTGGCTTACTGATAAATCGGCCACGGAGAGTAGCGGGTGACCCCGGCGCCAGCGGGCAGCTGCAGTGCACCCTCAGTTCGGTGCCTCCTGAGGATGACGAGTTGCGCCTCGGGGGTTGGCGATACGTCGCCGTCGGGTCGGCGCTGTGACGGCTGCCGTGGAACCAACTCCCGGCACGTTCCAGGGGGATGTAGCGGATCGACTGGTTCGATGCGTCTTGATGTGTGAGGACCGAAGGGGATGCGGTGACGTTCGAGTCGTTCGTCGAGCAGCAGGGCAGCGCCCTGCTGCGGCTGGCGTTCGTCCTCACGGGCAACCATCACGAGGCTGAGGACCTCACGCAGACGGCATTGGCCGACGTGTACCGGCACTGGCGAAAGGTGTCAGCGGCACGGTCGCCTGAGGCGTACGCGCGCCGCGTTCTGGTGAACGGGTTCCTGTCTCACCTGCGTCGTCGCTGGACCGGGGAACGGGCGGTGGACGTGGTCGATCGCGACCTGCCGCCCGTGGCCGACCACGCGGCGGGCGTGGTCGAACGGGAGGCGCTGCGCGCCCGGGTGGCCAAGCTCCCACCGAGGGCCAGGACGGTGGTTGTGCTTCGGTTCTGGGCCGACCTTGACGACGACGCCATCGCCGAGGCGATGGGTACGACGGCCAGCACCGTACGCGTGACCGCAGCCCGGGCGCTCGCGGCGCTGCGCTCGGATGGAACGGCAGACCTGGAGGAGGCGCGATGAGCACGGAGCAGCAGCTCGCGGAACTGTTCGACGAGCAGGCGCGGCAGGCGCCGGCACCGGATGCGCTGCTGGACGGTGCTCTGCGCAAGGTGCGGACGCGCCGCCGCCGTCTCGCGGCTGCGGTCGGCGGGACCGCCGTGCTGTCTGCGGCGGTCGTGCTCGCAGCGGGTCTGAGCCTGGGCGGTGGCCCCAGTGCACCCATCGCCGGCCCGTCGCCGTCCGGGACTGTCCCGGCCGGGCGCGCGGGCCAGCCCATCGCCGTCGCGGGTGTGTCCACCTCGTGCGTGTACGCCTACTCGCCGGAGTTGGTGACCGAGAAGCTGGACTTCGCGTTCGACGGGACTGTCGTCTCGGTCGGTGCCCCAGTGTCGCAGCGGCCGGGCGACCCGCTGCCGTGGGACTACGCGGGGGTCACCTTCCGCGTGAACGAGTGGTTCAAGGGCGGCTCGGGCGACAGGATCACGGTGGACCTTCCGCGCAGCGGTCAGCGGTTGAGCGAGGGCGAGGGTTCCCCGTCCGAGTACGCGCCGGGGACGCGGCTGCTCGTCTCGGGGATGGCCCGCTGGGGCGGTAGCAACCCGCTGGCGTACCCCGTGGCCTGGTTCGGCTGCGGTGGCTTCACGCTCTACTACGGCGACTCGGTCGCCGACTCCTGGCGCGCAGCCAACAACTGATCGCAGCGGGAGTGCCTGCCGCCGAGGCGCGGCTCGTGATGCCGCGCAAGGGCATCGGCTCTTCGCGCCGCCAGCGCCTCTTCGGCCCAAACGGTCACGCCGTGTGAGAACGATCTTAGTGCGGCCTGGAGCACCTATCAGTAGTGAGCAACCTTAGAAGCCGTACTCACACGCGGTAGACGTCGTACACACCTTCTACGGTGCGCACACTCTTCAAAACCTGCTCGAGGTGAGTGGCATCGGCCATCTCAAATGTGAAGCGCGACAGAGCAATTCGGTCGCGGCTAGTACTAACTGCGGCAGACAAGATGTTGACATGCTGATCTGACAGCGCCCGCGTAACATCCGACAGCAACCTCGACCGATCCAGCGCTTCCACCTGGATATTCACCAAGAACACACTGCTGGCCGTTGGCGCCCAAGTCACCGGAACAATTCGATCCGGCTCAGTCAGAAGTTGACCAGAGTTGATGCAATCAACGCGGTGCACCGAAACACCACTCCCCCGCGTGACATAGCCCAAAACCTTATCGCCCGGTACTGGCGTGCAACAGCGCGCCAACTTAACCCAGACGTCGTTATCACCATCGACAACAATGCCTGGATCACCCTGTGGTCGAACTCGTGCCGACGACGCGTGATGAGGGGTGAACGCTTCGGCGATGTCCTCCGTGGCTCCATCGGAACCACCGTGGGCAACCAGCAGTTTCTGCACCACACTCGCAGCTGATACCCGCCCCTCACCGACGGCCGCGAACAACGCGCTGGCATCCGACATGTGTAGATCAGCCAACAGCACCTGCATGGTCGCCGGCGACATCAGCCGATTCATCGGCAAACTCGCTTTGCGCATCGCCTTTGTCAACGAATCCTTGCCCGCTTCGATCGCCTCTTCACGACGCTCTTTAGAGAACCAGGCTTTGATCTTTGAGCGGGCGCGTGGGCTTTGCGCAAACTGCAGCCAGTCGCGCGACGGTCCAGCGTTCTCCGACTTCGACGTGAACACTTCCACCACATCGCCGGACGAAAGGGCCGATTCAAGCGGAACGAGTTTGCCGTTCACGCGAGCGCCCACGCAGCGGTGGCCAACTTCAGTGTGAACGGCATAGGCGAAGTCGATTGAAGTCGCGCCATCCGGTAGCGCTACAACATCACCCTTCGGTGTGAACACGAACACCTCGGTGGACCCAAGGTCGTAACGCAGGGCATCGAGGAAGTCATCGGGATCTTCCGTTTCCCGTTGCCACTCAAGCAGTTGCCGCAACCAGCCCATATCGTCAGGACCGGACTTACCGCCGACGCTGCCCTGCTTGTAACGCCAGTGCGCTGCCACTCCGTATTCGGCCGCTCGGTGCATCTCAGTGGTGCGAATCTGCAACTCAACGGGCTTACCACCGGGACCAATCACCGTGGTGTGCAGCGACTGATACATGTTGAACTTTGGCATTGCGATGAAGTCTTTGAACCGACCCGGTACGGGGTTCCAATGCGAGTGGATGACGCCGAGTACGGCGTAGCAATCCCGCACATTCTCAACGAGAATTCGGATTCCCACTAAGTCGTAGATGTCAGCGAAGTCTCGCCCTCGTACGATCATCTTTTGGTAGACGGAGTAGTAGTGCTTAGGACGCCCAGTGACAGTGGCCTTCACTTTTGCGTTCGCGAGATCTAACTCGACTGCGGCGAGAATTTGGTCGAGGTACAGATCCCGCTCTGGCGCACGCTGACCCACCAATCGCACGATCTCGTCGTACATTTTGGGATACAGGGCTGCAAAGGAGAGATCTTCCAACTCCCATTTCAGCGTGTTCATACCCAGCCGGTGAGCCAGCGGTGCATAAATTTCCAGTGTCTCGCGGGCCTTCTTTTCCTGCTTTTCGGCCGGCATCCAGTGCAGGGTGCGCATGTTGTGCAGACGATCTGCAAGTTTGATCACCAGAACGCGAATGTCACGCGCCATCGCGACGACCATTTTGCGGACTGTCTCGGCGGCCGTTGCCTCCCCGTACTTGACCCTGTCTAGTTTCGTAACACCGTCGACGAGGGCCGCAACCTCGTCTCCGAAGTCCTCCCGTAGGGCGTCGAGCGAGTATTCAGTGTCCTCAACGGTGTCGTGGAGAAGCGCTGCGATCAACGTATCTGGCGTCATGCCCAGTTCGGCCAGAATGGTCGCGACCGCTAGCGGGTGAGTGATGTATGGCTCCCCCGAGCGTCGCTTCTGGTCACGGTGAAGGTACTTCGCTCGATCGTAGGCCTGCTCGAGTGTCTTCAGATCGGCCTTGGGATGGAACTGCTTGACCAATTTGAACAGCGGCTCAAGCTCTGGGTGGGCCATCGATTTGTTGGCACCGCGGCGCGGTGAAATCCGCGGTAGAAGCGACCGTCGGCTGGTGGCCTCGACGGCCGGTGAATAGGCGTTCAGCACACTGTTAGGCACGGGCACGGAGATGCCCGGCGCAGCAACAATGTCTTCAGCCACGGTGCTCCCTCTACGTCGAGACGCTGTGAGGTGAGTCTACGTGGTCTGCCACCCCAACGGGACATCAGAGGACATGTGGGACTAAATCTGATGAAGGCTCTCGATCGACAAACCCGTTAGACGCTCACGTCCGCCCAGAGCGCCCAACTCGAGGAGCGAAATCAATCCAACGACCTGAGCACCGACCGCGTCGAGGAGTTGGGCTGCCGCCGCAGCAGTGCCTCCCGTTGCCAGTACGTCATCGACGAGCACGACTCGTGCACCGGGGCGCAGTAGATCCCGCTGGATCTCTAACGTGGCCGTTCCGTACTCAAGGTCGTAACTCTGCGAAACAACGTCGCCCGGAAGTTTTCCCGCCTTGCGGATAGCCACGAACCCGACACCCATCCCCATCGCAAGCGCCGACCCGAGAATGAAACCTCGAGCTTCGATACCCGCGATCGCGTGAACATCGTCGAAACCCGCGTCGTCCAAGCGAGAGCGCATTGCCGCTACACAACTCGATAACCCTTCAGGGTCAGCCAGTAGAGGCATGATGTCGCGGAATTGAACCCCTTCGGTGGGCCAATCCGCAATGGTACGGATTCGCTGCTGCAGGAGTTCGTCGAGACTCACGCTGTTACTGCTTCTTACGTTGGCTGCGCGTGGTGTTTTTCTTTGGCTGCTGACGCGGACCTGTTGACACCGCGGATGTCGAGGTGAGGGCAGCTAGAGAGGCGTCAGATCCAACAGCTGCAAGCTCGCCGCCGTCAGCTGAACCGTCTACCGACTTCTTCGCCGCTGCCTTCGCCTTTTCACCAGCGTTGCGTCGTGCCTCAACGCGAGCCGCCAGAGCCTTCATTTCCGGACGACGCTCCTGCAACTGACAAGCCACTGGTGTCGCGATAAAGATTGACGAATACGTGCCCGCGGCCGTGCCGACGAAGAGAGCCAGGGCGAGGTCCTTGAGCGTGCCCGCACCGAGCAAACCGACACCGATGATGAGGATCGCCGCAACAGGCAGCAGAGCCACGACTGATGTATTGATTGAACGGACCAACGTCTGGTTCAGGGCCAGGTTCGCAGCTTCGCTGTAGGTCATGCGGTTTCCGGATGTGATGCCCTTGGTGTTCTCGCGAACCTTGTCGAATACCACGACAGTGTCGTACAGCGAGAAACCGAGAATCGTCAAAATACCGATGACGGTCGCTGGCGTAACCTCAAACCCGGTCAGGGCGTAGATGCCGATCGTAATCAAAAGGTCGTGCACCAAAGCGACGAGAGCCGCCACGGCCAATCGCCACTCAAAATATAGGGAGAGGAAGATGACAACCAGGACAAGGAACACCGCCAACCCTTGAAGGGCGTGTTTGGTGATCTCCGCACCCCAGGTCGGACCAATCAGCGTGACGCCGATATCCCCCTGGCTCACACCGAGATCCTTCGACAACTGAGCGGTGACCTTCTCAGACTCCGTCGGCGTCAATGCTGGCGACTGTATGCGGATCTTGTTCTGACCGACCTCGGTAACGATTGGATCGGCAATACCCGCTGCCTTTGCAGAATCACGAGCCTGCTGGACCGTTGCCGTGCTGGACGGAATGGTGAACTCTGAGCCGCCCTTGAATTCGATACCGAGATTCAAACCACGACCGAAAAGGCCAACCAATGCGAGCACCAGAAAGATCCCAGAGATCGCATACCAGCGACGGCGCTTTCCAACGAAATCATATGAAACCTCACCGCTATAGAGGCGGTGCGCAAGACTTCCGAGTGACATCAGGACTCCTTCGCGGCACTTGCCGCAACAACGGACTGACGTCCGACGGGAACAACTTCAGACTTCACACCAAGCCGATCCGGTGACAAACCCGTCCATGGCTTACCAGAGGTGAACCAATCGGTACGCATGAGCAGTGACACCAGCGGACGCGTGAACAGGAACGCAACGAAAATGTCGACGAGAGTGGTTAGTCCCAGAGTGAACGCGAAACCTCGCACCGACCCGACGGACATGAAATACAGGACGATAGCTGCCAGCAACGACACGAAGTCTGCAGCCAGAATCGTCTTACGAGCGCGAATCCAGCCAGCGTCACCAGCAGCGCGCAGGCTTCGACCCTCACGGATCTCATCTCGGATTCGTTCGAAGTAAACGATGAACGAGTCTGCTGTAATACCGATTGCGACAATGGCACCGGCAACGCCGGCCAACGACAGCGTGAAGCCAAGTTGGCGACCCAAGATCACGAACAGTGAGTACGTGATGGCGGCGGCAACCAACAGTGACGCCACTGCAACCAATCCGAGCGCTCGGTAGTAAATGACGAGGTAGATCACCACGAGCAGCAGACCCAGAAGACCAGCCAAGATTCCTGCACTTAGTTGATCCTGACCCAGGGTCGGCGAGATTTGCTCGACCGATGACGGAACCAGCGTGACCGGCAGCGATCCGTACTTAAGTACGTTTGCAAGTGCCTTGGCCTGATCAGCACTGAACTGACCGGTAATCACCGCACTGCCACCAAGAATGGGCTCATTTACCCGCGGCGCGGACTGAACGAGACCGTCGAGGGTGATAGCGAACTGGTTTTGCGGCGGCTGCTGCTTAGAGAGTTTCGACGTGGTGTCGGCGAACTGCTGCGCTCCCGCGGACGTAAAGGTCAGATTGACCTCCCAGCCTGCGCCACCCTGAGCGATTCCAGCCTGAGCATTTGAGATCTCGGTGCCCTGAACGGCTGCTGGCTCTAGCAGGTACTTGAGCTGCCCATCCGTCGAACAGGTCACAAGGAACTTCGCAGGATCTGCTGCGCCACCCTTAGTAGCACCCGTCTTCGAACAGTCGAGGTTCTTGAACGCCAACTTCAGGGCTGCGTCGTTCGTCGCCGATTGAATCGGCGGAAGACCGTTGTTGGACGACACTCCCGCACTACTCGCCACGTTGGTTGTGACGGCTGACGCGGAAGGACTGGGGGTCGGCGATGGCGTGTCAGCTGCGGGTCGCAGTCCACCTGTGACGGCCGCACCGTTGCTCGAAGCAGTAGCCGACGCCGTCGCTGTGCTCTTTGGTGCAACAGAAACCGTAGAACTGGCCGACGGAGCGGGGCTAGCTGAACCGGATGCGGACGGCGAGGCCGTCGGAATCGGCTGGGGGCTGCCATAGTCCTCTTGAAGAACCGGGCGGAAATCGAGCTTCGCAGTCGTCGACAGTGAATCCAGGATGGCCTTGTTCGTGGTACCCGGGATTGACACGATGATGGTGGCGTTTTCGCCACTACCCTGCGTCGTAACCTCAGATTCAGCCACACCAAAACCGTCAACACGCTGGCGGATAATCTCTACCGATTGCTTGAGTTGGTCATCGGTGACCGGTACACCATTGGTTGATACGGGTGACAAAATCACCTGCGTACCACCGCGAAGGTCTAGACCGAGTCGAGGCGTATGTGACAGTCCGGGCCAGAAGGCCCATGCCAACAAACTCGCCAAAATGAGGCCAAGGATGATTAAGGTGCGGCCTGGCTTGACGGCCGTCTTGGTCGGTGCTGCCACCGTGCTGTCTCCCGGTCGGTCCGTGCAGGTCGCCCTGTCGGTTCCAGTCATGTCCGCCTAGGCGGAACTCCCTGACGGCCACATCGGCCGCCGATACGTCTGCGAAACGAATCCCGCGGGGGTCGAAGTTCCCGAATACCGCTTCGTTGTTCCGATCCCCCTTGTGAAGTATGGCCGAACCACGGGCGCAAAGAGTCACCGGGATAGGCCGTTTGGGGGGCGTGTCGTCACCCTGCGCTACACATGTGGGTGCGCAAGGCCTGTCAGGCGGCTAAATCCCCCGCTCAGGGACGTTTCTTGGGCTACTGACCATCTGTCAGTTCGTCGTGGCTTCCATCTGGGGATGCCTGCTCGGTAGTACTCGGCTGGTCGATGACCTTGGCCACCGCTGCGGCCATGTATCGCACGTTTACTCCGGGTGCGATCTCCAACATCACGTGATCGCCATCAATCGACGTCACCGTGGCGAAAAGGCCAGCCGTCGTCATTACCTCCTGGCCCGGCTCCAACCGAGACAGGAGCGACTTCATCTCCTTCTGCCGATTACGTTGCGGGCGAATGAGGATGAAGTAAAAAGCGCCGATGAGAACGAAGAATGGAAGGAGCTGACCAAGATTCACAATGAAACCGTTCGAGTAGCGGGAAATTCACGTAGTGCGCCGCAGTCTACGCAGGATCCTGATCAGACGGCTCGAATTGGGCGGTCTCAAGCGCGTCAAGATCCATTGGTATCTGCCCCATGGCGCTTGGCGGAACCGCTAAACCAAGATGGCTCCAAGCCAATGCCGTAGCGACCCTGCCACGCGGGGTGCGGGCTAGGAAACCCCGACGGACCAAGAATGGCTCGCACACTGTCTCAACGGTTTCTGCCTCTTCGCCCACGGAGACCGCCAAGGTGGACAACCCAACCGGTCCGCCACCGAACCGCGTCAGTAGGGAATGCAAGACCGCGCGATCAAGGCGATCAAGGCCAATCTCGTCAACTTCGTACAGTGTGAGGGCGGCCTGAGCCATTTCGACGTCGATCCGTCCATTGCCCTTGACCTGAGCGAAGTCTCGCACCCGACGAAGTAACCGATTGGCCACCCGCGGTGTACCCCGACTACGACGGGCAATCTCGTCGGCCGCTGTCGTGCTGATCTCAACTTCCAACAGCGTTGCACTTCGCACGACGATGGCACGGATGTCATCAACCTCGTAGAAATCCATGTGCGCGGTGAACCCAAATCGATCACGCAGCGGACCCGGCAGCAAACCAGCTCGCGTTGTGGCTCCCACCAACGTAAATGGCGGAAGCTCTAGCGGAATTGCCGTTGCCCCCGGGCCTTTCCCAACGATGATGTCGACTCGAAAATCCTCCATCGCCAGATACAGCATTTCTTCTGCCGTACGTGACATCCGATGGATCTCGTCAAGAAATAGCACCTCGCCAGGTACCAAACTTGATAGGACTGCAGCCAGATCACCGGCATGTTGCAAGGCAGGGCCGCTGGTGACTCGAAGAGGCATGCCAAGTTCAGCGGCGATGATCATCGAAAGTGTGGTCTTACCAAGGCCCGGCGGCCCGGCCAACAGAACGTGATCCGCGGCCCGACCGCGAGCGGACGCCGCCTGCAACACCAACCCGAGTTGATCCTTGACCCTCTGCTGCCCGATGAAGGTGTCTAAGCTTCGCGGACGCAGGGCCCCTTCGACGCTGTTGTCTTCCTCATCGGCAGACAGATCTACGAGGCGAGATTCCGAATCTGCCTGCAACCACCCTGACGATTCCATGCTCATCCGCGATCCAAACGCTGCAGTGACAGACGCAGGGCGGTGCCTACGTCGAGGTCATCGTCAGAGTCGGCCGCCACAGCAGCGATCGCGGTCTCAGCATCCTTGACGTTCCAACCAAGTCCGATCAAAGCGGCGTGTACCTGAGGCTGCCAGGAATTTTGTGAGGCCGCCGCTGCTGCGACATGGGAATCTACGTGAACCGCTGGGCCGAGCCGATCCTTCAATTCCAGCACCATGCGTTGTGCACCCTTGCGGCCAACTCCGGGCACTCTTGTGAGTGCCACGAGATCCTCGGTCGCCACAGCTAGTCGGATTTGATCAGGGGTTAGTGATGCGAGAATCGCCAGCCCCAGCCGAGGTCCGACTCCGCTCACGGTTTGCAGGACGTCAAAGACATCGCGCTCATCGTCATCGGAAAACCCATAGAGGGTGAGCGAATCCTCGCGAACGATCATGCGGGCCGAGACCGTCGCCAGCTGTCCGACGTGCAAACGCGACAGAGTGGTGGGCGAGCAAAAAAGTTCAAGGCCGATCCCACCCACATCAACAACGACCGCTGACGCCCCGACCGCAGCGACCGGGCCACGAACATACGAAATCACCGCCGTTACCCGCCAATCTGGCTTCGTCGAGCGGCCGCGGCCGTCCGAGGAATCGTCGACGAGGGAACTCGGGCAATGGCTGCATTCACACGAGCCGTCGTGTCACCGCGCCACAAATGGCAGATTGCCAGCGCCAAGGCGTCCGCGGCATCGGCAGGTTGCGGTATGGCATCGAGCCGAAGCA
>Ga0007796_10000895_pt1 | contig 10561 bp, 9 predicted proteins | sample CryBogmetaGMA0M_FD_60373 | JGI IMG/M metagenome (GOLD analysis project Ga0007796, IMG submission 60373) | Freshwater microbial communities from Crystal Bog, Wisconsin, USA - MA0M | ecosystem: Environmental > Aquatic > Freshwater > Lake | place: Crystal Bog, Wisconsin, USA | collected 2009-07-06 | reverse complement strand
ACACTGCTTCGACAACAAGTGGCGAGATGCAGAATCCAACCAAGTCTTACCCAAAAGCACTTCTCTTCAATGTCCCATTCGTAATAATCGGATACTTACTGCCAATGATTGCGGGACTAAGTTCTGGCTTGCATGGTGGAAATTTTGCAGCTTGGCAGAATGGTGACTTTGCCAGTGCGGGCGGAATTCTAGGTGGTGGCTTACTTAAGAACGCTTTAATATTTGGCGCGCTATTTGGCCAAATTGGCCTTTTCTCTTCCTTCATGCTTTGTGTTTCGCGCTTACCTTTGGTACTTGCGGCCGATAATTATCTGCCGGGTGGAATTGCAAAAATAGATGCCAAAAGTGGTGCTCCTTCGCGCGCAATTTTTCTTAACTGTGGCATCTTCGCAACTTTTGCAGCCTTGAATTTTCAAACTTTGATTGATGCGGATGTGCTGCTCACGCTATTTGGACTTATGCTGGAATTTACGGCGCTAATCGTTCTTCGCAAGCGCTTCCCAAATATGAACAGGCCCTACAAAATACCGTTTGGTTGGTTTGGCGTAATTGGAGTTACAACGCCACCCGCGCTACTTACAGTCTGGATGCTCAAGGGCTCTTACACCGATGAGCCGATTGCATTTTGGATTGGCATCGGTCTATCGGTTATGGCCGCCCTGGCATATGTACTGATCCTTCGCTTTTATAAAAAGGATAAGCCGGATGCCGAGTTTGATGCGGCTGGGATCGATTTCGGGTCAGGAATTTCAACCGCGGCCATTCTTTAGTCTCGTTAGAACCACTAAATTCCAGCCTCGGCGTGTTGGGGCTAAATTCGCCCTTCGAACAGATGTTCGGCTATTATTACGCCAACTGGTAAACGCCGGTTATACCCAACCTGAGCGGTTCCACACTTCCGCAGGGAGCTTGCTCCCGCCGTCGGTGGCCTTCCGTACCTTCAGGACCGAGATACGACGAACGATGAAAGGTTCAAAATGGCTAAAGAACAGCCCGACAAACTAACTGAGAAGCAATCCTCAGATCGCACAAAAGCCCTAGATAGCGCCCTTGCCCAAATCGAGCGTCAATTCGGTAAGGGATCAGTAATGAAGATGGGAGATCGTGGCCCACAAGTTATGGAAGTAATTCCAACTGGTTCGGTTGCGCTCGACATCGCACTTGGAATTGGTGGACTGCCACGCGGTCGCATCGTAGAAATTTATGGACCTGAATCCTCAGGTAAAACAACGGTTGCGCTTCACGCAATCGCAAATGCGCAACGTGCGGGCGGTATCGCAGCATTTATTGATGCCGAGCATGCGCTTGATCCAGAGTATGCCCGCAAACTCGGCGTAGATATTGATGCACTTCTTGTCTCCCAGCCAGATACGGGCGAACAAGCACTTGAAATTATGGATATGTTGGTTCGCTCCGGTGCTATTGATGTAATTGTTGTCGACTCAGTCGCCGCACTTACACCTCGCGCAGAAATTGAAGGCGAGATGGGTGATTCACATATGGGACTTCAGGCTCGTTTGATGTCCCAGGCACTTCGCAAAATTACTGGCGCACTTCACCAATCAAATACCACAGCGATCTTCATCAATCAGCTACGCGACAAGATTGGCGTATTTTTTGGAACTCCAGAAACCACAACCGGTGGAAAGGCGCTTAAGTTCTACGCCTCAATTCGCTTAGATATCCGTCGCATTGAAACTCTTAAAGATGGAAATGATGCGGTCGGAAACCGTACGCGCGTCAAGGTTGTCAAGAACAAGATGGCGCCGCCATTTAAGCAAGCTGAATTCGACATCATCTACGGCACTGGTATTTCACGTGAAGGATCACTTATCGATCTTGGCGTTGAAATCGGTATCGTAAAGAAGTCCGGAGCTTGGTTTACCTACGATGCTGATCAACTTGGCCAAGGAAAAGAAAATGCCCGTACCTTCTTGATTGATAATCCAGATCTTGCAAACGATATCGAGAAGAAGATCCGCGAACACTATGTTCCAGTAGTAGTGGACGCTGAACTTGTAGCAGCAATCGATGAAGCAACTTCTGAGGTTGATTTCTAAAGTTGCATAAATCCCAAGAAGTAGAGGCTGATCCCTACTCTTTCGCACTAACGAGTGCTTACCATGCACTTGCTCCGCGCGCTAAGAGTAGGGCTGAGCTTCATGCCCACTTAAAGAAGCGTGGCGTGGAAGATGAGATTTCTAGCGCAGTGCTTGATGAATTAGAACTACAAGGTTTACTAAATGATTTGGAATTTGCCCAGATTTGGTCCGAATCCAGGCAGCGCCAAAAGAAATTATCAAAACGCGTGATTGCCCAAGAGCTACGCGTCAAAGGGGTTAGCGCCGACATCATCGAAGAGACAATTGATTCAATTGATGATGAAGCCGAATACCAGATGGCTTTCCAACTTGCCGAGCGAAAGTATCGCTCATGCTCACATCTGGATCCCGAAGTTGTTTATCGAAGGGTTCATGGCTTGCTCTCTCGTAAGGGCTTTAGCCATTCAATTTCCGCGCGGATAATGCGCGAATTGCTCGCCTCTTAGCGCCGACTACGATTGGCGCATGAGCCAAGCAACCGCAACAAGAGATGAATCGCTAAACCAAGCGCGCTCATTTGTGGTTGAAACTTATGGCTGTCAAATGAACGTGCATGACACCGAGCGAATCGTTGGACTCTTGCTTGAAGCGGGCTACGTTCAAAGTCTTGAAGGAAGCGATCCAGACCTAGTTGTTTTTAATACTTGTGCGGTACGCGAGAATGCAGATAACAAGTTGTATGGAAATCTTTCATTCCTAGCACCACGTAAGAAGAGTGATCCAAAATTCCAAATTGCAGTTGGTGGATGTATGGCCCAGAAAGACCAAGCAAATATTCAAAAGCGGGCACCTTATGTTGATGTTGTCTTCGGTACTCACAATATTGGCTCATTACCTATGCTCCTAGAGCGGGCGCGAATTGAAGAAGAATCTCAGATTGAAATCAAGGAATCACTCGAGCATTTCCCATCAACGCTGCCGGCCCGCCGCCACTCCGCGTTTAGTGGTTGGGTCTCAGTATCAGTTGGCTGTAATAACACCTGCACATTTTGCATCGTGCCCTCACTTCGTGGAATTGAGAAAGATCGCCCAGCAGCCGATATCTTGAATGAAGTTAAAGTTTTGGTTGATCAAGGGGTAATTGAAATTACCTTACTTGGCCAGAATGTAAATGCGTATGGCGTGGAGTTTGGTGATAAAGGCGCCTTCGCCAAGTTACTTCGTGAATGTGGCAAAGTCTCAGGTTTAGAGCGCGTTCGCTTTATGTCACCTCACCCAAGAGACTTCACCGATGATGTAATTGAAGCGATGGCGCAAACACATAACGTTATGCCACACCTTCATATGCCACTTCAATCTGGCTCTGATCGAATCTTGCAGGCAATGCGCCGTTCCTATCGCAGTGATCGCTATCTGGGAATTATCGAAAAAGTTAGAACTGCTATGCCTAAGGCCACGATCACAACGGACATAATTGTTGGATTCCCTGGCGAGAGTGATGCAGATTTTGCCCAGACCATGGATGTCATGAAGAGCGCCCAATTCCTTGCGGCCTATACCTTCCAGTATTCAAAACGCCCTGGTACGCCTGCGGCCGAGATGGCCGATCAAATTTCCCCAGCAGTAATGAAGGAGCGCTATGACGCTTTGCATATATTGCAACAAGAAATTTCCCTTGGCGTAAATCAAGAGGTAGTCGGCAAACATATGGAAGTTCTTGTTGCCGATCATGAAGGAAGGCGTGATTCCGATCAAGATCGCATGAGCGGGCGCACTCCTGATTTCAGATTGACGCATTTCACAATTGACCCAGCCAATGCACCACGGCCTGGTGATGCGGTGACGGTAGAAATTACCAAAGCTTCGCCCAATTTCTTAATCGCGCAAGGATTACCAATTTCAGTTCGTAAAACTAAAGGTGGCGATGCAAGTGAGGCACGTAGCAAAGAAGCTGGGCCACAACCACTCATGGTTGGGATGCCAACCTTGATGCAACTCAAAGCGCGAAACTAACTGCAAGCAAATGCCCCGGTTAATTGTTATTTGCGGTGCTACTGCAACTGGTAAGAGCGATCTGGCCGTAAGTATTGCTGCCGAGATTGGCGCCGAAATTGTTAATGCCGATTCCATGCAGCTTTATAACGGAATGGATATTGGAACTGCAAAGCTCGCCATGAGTGAACGCCAGGGAATTACCCATCACCTGCTCGATGTCGTTGAAGTGAAAACTGATGTGACCGTCGCTTGGTATCAGGAGTTGGCACGTGCAACTATTAACGATATCCATGCACGCGGCAAAGAAGTCGTTGTTGTTGGCGGTACTGGTCTTTACATAAAAGCCATTTTGGATGATCTAAATTTTCCAGATACCGATCCCGTGATCCGAGCACAAATTACCGACGAGGCAGCGAAACTCGGTGGCGATGCCATGCACGAGCGTCTAACAAAACTTGATCCCGCAGCCGGTCTGGCGATTCCTAAAGAGAATGTCCGCAGAGTTATAAGAGCCTTGGAAGTTATTGCGATAACTGGTCAGCCGTTCACGGCAAATCTGCCGCGCAAAGATTCAACGAGATATCCAGACGCGCAGCAATTTGGTCTGGTTATGGAACGAAACTCTTTAAATGAGCGGATCGATCTCCGAGTCGAAAAGATGTGGCAACTCGGACTAGTCGATGAAGTAGAAGAGTTAATCAATAAGGGGCTACTTGAAGGCAGAACAGCACAGGCCGCACTGGGCTACGCCCAGATTATTCGGATGAAACATGGGGAGTGCACCGAGGCCGAGGCAAAGGAGGAGACTTCTAGAGCAACTCGGCAATATGCCCGCCGCCAAGAGACCTGGTTCTCCAAAGATGAACGCATCACTTGGGTGGCACCAAATAGCAATTTCGAACGCCTGGAAAAGGTCCTTCACGCTATTCTGAAATCATGATTGGTACCTATGGCCACGGGACAGAGAATGATTTCGTTCTCATCTACGACCCAGAAAATGCAATCGATTTTACGCCAGAACAAATTCAACGCATCTGCGATCGAGACTCTGGTGTTGGTAGTGACGGCCTAATTCGAATTGGCAAGAGCGATGGCAAATGGTTTATGGATTATCGCAATCGAGATGGTTCAACCGCTGAGATGTGCGGAAATGGCATTCGGGTTATGGCACGTTACTTAGTTGAACGTGGCCACCAAGGGGCTGGCATATTTCCAATTAACACGAGAGATGGAATGAAGTATTTAGCAGTCCCAGAGGTCGAAGATATCTCGGTCAATATGGGAAAAGTTAGTGAACTCTTTGGTGCAATTACTGCAACCACAAATGGTAAAAGTTGGAGTGGCTACAACATTAGCGTGGGCAATCCACATGCAGTTGTTTTTGTCGAAGATATGACCCAAGTTGGCGATTTAACGCACGCGCCCGTTGTCACCCCGGAAGATGAGTATCCAGATGGCGTAAACGTCGAGTTCGTACAAATACTTGAAAATGGTGAACTAAATATGCGAGTTCACGAACGTGGCGTTGGTGAGACCCGTTCTTGTGGAACTGGAACATGCGCAGTTGCACTTGCCGCAACTCTGCACGCCGGTAAGTCGCTGCCTTCAAAATGGATTATCAATCCACCAGGTGGTCGACTAACCGTAGAAATAGATGGACACAGCAATGCAACGCTTACTGGCCCTGCGGTCTTAATCGCGGATCATGAGTTGAGTCAATACTTGTGATTGATTTCTTATGAGTGAAATTGATATTGATGCACTGCTAAAAGAATCTGCCCAAGCCGCTGCTGATTTTGATGCCGCTGAAACTAGGCAAGAAGATTGGGAGAGCAATCAGGCTGATCTCCAAGACCGTCAGGCGCTACGTCGGGTTGCTGGACTCTCTACCGAGTTAGAAGATATTTCTGATGCTGAGTATCGCCAACTCCGTCTGGAAAAAGTTGTGCTCGTAGGAGTTTGGACGGAAGGGACAATGCAAGATGCGGAGAACTCCTTAAAGGAACTTTCGGCACTTGCCGAGACCGCGGGCTCACAAGTCTTAGATGGTCTAATCCAGCGTAGAGATCGGCCGGACCCAGCAACATTTATTGGTTCGGGCAAAGTTGCTGAACTTAAGCAATCAGTTATCGCGACTGGTGCAGATACCGTCGTATTTGATGGCGAGTTGTCACCGGCACAACTTCGAAACCTAGAGTCCAAAGTGAAGGTAAAGGTCATTGATCGCACCGCACTAATTTTGGATATTTTCGCGCAGCACGCAAAGAGTCGCGAAGGTAAGGCGCAAGTAGAACTTGCCCAGATGACTTATCTACTCCCAAGACTTCGTGGTTGGGGTGATTCACTTTCCCGCCAAGCTGGTGGAATTGGTGGTCGCGGCCCTGGTGAAACAAAGATTGAAACTGACCGCCGCCGTATTAATGACAAGATGGCGAAATTGCGTCGCGAAATTAAAGAGATGAAGACCTCTCGAGATACCAAGCGTGCCGAACGCCGCCGAAATAACATTCCATCCGTTGCGATTGCTGGCTATACAAATGCCGGTAAATCCTCGTTGATGAATCGGCTGACAAATGCAGGAGTATTAGTTGAGAATGCGCTTTTCGCTACCCTGGATCCAACCGTTCGCAAATCCACAACAGTTGACGGTCGTATTTTTACGCTCTCCGACACCGTGGGATTTGTTCGACATCTGCCCCACCAACTTGTTGAGGCTTTTAAGTCGACACTAGAAGAAGTCTCCGAATCAGATTTGATAGTCCACGTAGTAGATGGCTCACATCCAGATCCACTTGAACAGATACGAGCTGTCCGCGAAGTGATAAGTGAAATTGGTGGGGGAGACATCCTAGAAATTATTGCGATTAACAAAGCAGATATCACACCACCAGAGACCCTAATGAAATTGCTTCGCCTTGAGCCAAATAGTTTTGCGTTCTCGGCCCGTACCGGCTTTGGAATTGACACCCTTGTAAAAGCAATTGAAACGGCGCTGCCTCGGCCAAGAGTAGAAATCAATACCGTAATTCCATTTAGTAGAGGTGATTTAGTCTCTGCCATTCATGAACGCGGTGAAATTTTCTCCGAGGATTATCTGCCTGAAGGCACCGCAATTCACGCCATGGTTGATGGCGCTATTGCACAAGCAATCTCTAACCTAAAGTAGTCCCGTGGAAGAGCTAGATCAATTAACAAGTTTTGCCGCTGCAATTTCAGCTGGCGGGATCATCGTTGTCCCATTGGAACATAGCTACGCCTACGCATGTGATGCCTTTAATCAGAGCGCTGTTGCCAGAATGCATGAGCTTCGCGGCGCAGCCATAGGCACTGCAGCCCAAGTCTTAATAGCAAGTATTGACACCTTGGCAGGTGTGGCGCATTTTGTTCCAGATGATATGAAGTTATTAGCCCAGCGTTTTTGGCCAGGGGAATTGACCTTGCAAGTTGCACCAAATATTTTTCTTAATTGGGATCTTGGTGATGCTGGCGCACTTGGCGAATTTGCAGTCCGAGTTCCTAATTCAGATTTTATTTTGGCGCTCTTAGCCAAGACCGGTCCGCTTGCGATCGCCTCGCTAGCCAGAGCTGGCGAACCTGCACTGCGCGAACTTCCCGCCACGCTAGGGCCTGCGGTCTCACAAATTTTTGATGCTGGAGTTCTACCGATCGGGGAGCCCAGTAGTGTTGTTCGGATGCGCGTAATAGGTTCGGACGCTGGCCTAGAAGTCCTACGTGTTGGAGCCATCACACTTCGCGAGCTTCGGGAAGTTCTTCCTGAAATTAGCGAGGCGACGCTCTAGGCTAGCCGTATGAGCGAAACTTTTTACGGCCCAGATTTCCAAGCCCTAACGGCACAAGACCCAGATATCGCAGCGGTCTTGCTGAGCGAGTTAAAACGCCAACAGTCAAACCTTCAGCTCATCGCCAGTGAAAATTTCACCTCACCAGCGGTTCTAGCAACGATGGGCTCAACACTTTCAAATAAGTATGCCGAGGGTTATCCAGGTAAGCGTTATTACGGCGGCTGTGAAGAGGTTGACAAAGTCGAAACAATTGGAATTGAACGTGCCAAATCTTTATTTGGTGCTGAGCACGCGAACTTACAACCGCACTCTGGCGCAAGTGCAAATGTTTCGGTCTATCAGGCCTTCACCCAACCAGGAGATACTGTGCTTGCCATGTCACTTCCTCATGGCGGACATCTAACACACGGGTCAAAAGTTAATTTTTCTGGAAAGTGGTTCAACGTTGTTTCATACGGTGTTCGCCAAGATAATGAACTAATTGATTATGATGAACTTCGCGATTTAGCAATCGCGAATAAACCTAAAATGATTTGCAGTGGTGCTACTGCATATCCGAGCCTGATCGATTTTGCCAAGGTCCGTGAGATCTGTGATGAAGTGGGCGCGATTATGTGGGTTGATGCCGCACACTTCATTGGTCTGGTGGCTGGAAAAGCAATCCCATCGCCCGTTCCTTATGCTGATGTCGTTTCATTTACTACCCACAAGGTTCTTCGCGGGCCACGTGGCGGGATGATTCTCTCCAAAGCAGAACACGCCGCGGCAATTGATAAATCAGTCTTTCCAGGTATGCAGGGCGGGCCAATCATGAGTGCGGTTGCCGGCAAAGCCGTCGCCCTAAAAGAGGCAGCGACACCTGAGTATCAGCAATACGCAAAAGATGTCATCGCAAATTGCCAAGAGCTCGCCGCAGGACTTGTTGATGAGGGAATGCGCGCCGTATCAGGTGGTACTGAGACCCATCTTGCACTGATCGATATTCGCGCGAGTGGGGTAAACGGCAAAGTTGCTGACGAACGTTGTGGCGCAGCAGGAATTGTTCTAAATAAGAATTCCATTCCATACGATCCAGAGAAGCCTGCGGTCACAAGCGGCATTCGAGTTGGTACAGCAGCAACGACAACTCAGGGGATGGGTAAGCCGGAAATGCGTGAGATCGCATCACTGATTGCACGTGCAATAAAGGATGGTGGCGATAGCGCTAAGGCAGATGCAATTCGAAGTGAGATTCACACGCTCACTGCCAAATTCCCTATTTATGCTAGATAATTAACACGTGCGCGAGTACCTATTAACGATTGCTCTAGCGGCGACTTTTTGTTTTCTCATAACGCCATTTATTAAAGAACTCGCGATGAACTCTGGCGCATTTATGCAATTGCGCTCGCGCGATGTGCACACCTCAGTCACGCCACGTTGGGGCGGGCTATCGATGTGGCTGGCGATGTGCTTGACCTTCCTTGTCGTAAACCATTTACCTTTGGTTGGAAAATCTTTTGGCCGGGAGACAACAGGCATCTTTCTCGCCGGTACATTCATTATGGTTCTGGGTGCGCTCGATGATATTTATGACTTAGATTCCGTTACGAAATTTGCTGGACAGGCTCTTGCTGGCGGCATTCTTTTACTCCATGGTGTGCAGATACTTTGGCTTCCAATAAATGGAATTTATGTCCTACCAGCGAATATCGGGCAATTGCTGACAATATTTTTTGTTATGGTCGTAATTAATGCCGTGAACTTTGTAGATGGCTTGGATGGCCTAGCAACTGGAATTGTTGCAATTTGCGCCGGCGCGTTCTTTGGCTTCTCATACTTACTGGCTGTCGTAAATGGGTTCAACCGCGCGGGTGCACCTTCGCTAATAACTGCCGTTGTAATCGGAATTTGTATTGGATTCTTGCCTCACAATTACCACCCGGCACGAATCTTCATGGGGGACTCGGGCGCGATGTTTCTGGGACTACTCCTATCGGCTGCGGCAATTACATTGACTGGCCAAGTTGACGCAAATGCCATTACAAATCAGCGTTCAAGCTCGACGCTATTGCCATTACTTCTGCCGTTCACGGTTCTTGCGATCCCACTACTTGATTTAGGAATGGCGATTGTTAGAAGAGTTAGGGCAGGTCGTTCACCATTCGCAGCAGATAGCGAGCACTTGCATCATCGGCTTTTAGTTATGGGTAACTCACATCGACGCACGACTGCAATTCTCTATTCCTGGACTGCAATGTTTGCCATTCCAACGGTGGTTGCGGCATTTGAGCCACTTTGGGTCGCAGTGCTTGTTGGGATAGTTATATTTGGTTTCTCCGTCTGGTTACTCAAAGAATCTTGGGGAAATAGGCATAGCTCGCCAAAAAAAGTAGAATTAAAGGTATGAGCAAGGCAAGTAATCAGGTCACTAATCAGGTCACTAATCAGGTCACTAATCAGGTCAGCAATCAGGCAAGTGAAGAGGCGATGTGGCGCGGTGCGCTGATCCCATCTGCCAGCGTTGCAATTCTTGCCCTCATCTTTTCTTCCTTGCTTCGACACAAAGCTGGTTTGCTCGGAGCTCTACTCGCTTCAATTACGGTAATTTTATTTTTCTCGGTTCACCTGGCAATCGCTAAGTTAAGTCGCAATCTTGATCCGATGGCAACGATGGCCCTTGCCATGTTCTCCTACTTTGCCAAAGTAATTCTCATGGGAGCTTTTTTACTTATAATTACC
>Ga0007796_10000890_pt1 | contig 10583 bp, 9 predicted proteins | sample CryBogmetaGMA0M_FD_60373 | JGI IMG/M metagenome (GOLD analysis project Ga0007796, IMG submission 60373) | Freshwater microbial communities from Crystal Bog, Wisconsin, USA - MA0M | ecosystem: Environmental > Aquatic > Freshwater > Lake | place: Crystal Bog, Wisconsin, USA | collected 2009-07-06 | reverse complement strand
CTTGATGGGCGAGATCGAGCATTACCTCTCTTAAGGCGCGTTTAAAGTCTGCCAAACGCTTATCCGTTGCTTTATCAACTTTTGGCGCGCCGCGCTTTTTTGCTGCGCCAGTAGCAAAAAGCATGAGTGTATCAGAGGTTGATGTGTCACTATCAACAGTAATTGCATTGAAAGAGCTTTGTGTTTCTTTTGATAAAATTGCTTGTAAGGCTTCGGCGCCGATACAGGCGTCAGTAAAAATAAAGGACAGCATTGTCGCCATATCTGGGGCAATCATGCCAGCGCCTTTAGCAAAGCCGCTTATTGTTACCTCAGTCCCAGCGATATGCGCTTTTCGTGTTGCAAGTTTAGGATAGGTGTCAGTCGTCATGATAGCGCTGGCGGCTTCAAGCCAAGCATCGGGTTGTGACTTCTGAACAAGAGGCTCCAAGACGTCCTCAAATTTTGTTGCGTCTAACGGTTCCCCGATTACCCCTGTTGACGCGATGAAAACATGTTTCTCTTTCACGCCTGCAGCCGAGGCAAGAAGTTTTGCAGATTGTTTTACAGCTTGAGCGCCAACTTTACCCGTGAAAGCATTGGCGTTTCCAGAGTTTACAAGTAGTGCGCGCGCCTTTCCGCCACGAAGTTGAGCCCGGCACCAATCGACGGGAGCTGAAGGGCATTTAGATTTTGTAAATACTCCTGCTACAGTCGTTCCCTCATCAAGAAGAGCGATCATCACATCTGTGCGATCTGAATAACGAATGCCAGCTGCGCCAGAGGAAAATCTAACGCCCTCTAAGGGGGCGATATGTGGCGGTTGTTTCGGGGCAAGCGGCGAAACAGCTGTATTTTTCTTAGCCATGATTTTTTCCTAAGAAGCTCAGAGTGGCGCTGAAGTTGAGTTAGTCAACGGCTTGAGTCACATTTTACTAACGGCTCTTGCATGAGAGCCACAAGTGAGGGCGTCGGTATGGATGTCATGCCGACGCCTATTATGTTATTTTTTCTTTTCCTCTGGCTTGCTTGGCTCGGCAGCTTGGTCGGTGCGCTCGATCTTCGCGCCATCTCGTAGCTTAACGACAAGGTCGCTTTGAGCCTTCTGAACGACATAGCGGGCCACTTGATCTCTTACTTGGTCAAGAGGTGGAAATGTCTTAGCGCGTTTTTCATCAAGTTTTATAATATGCCATCCAAATTGGGTTTTTACCGGATCAGAAATTTGGCCTGGCTCTAGTTTGCTTGCCGCTTCTCCAAATTCGGGCACCATTCGGTCCTTGGTAAACCATCCGAGATCGCCGCCTTTTGCGCCAGGATCTTTAGAAACCTCGCCGGCGACTTTTTCGAATGGTTCTCCGCCTTTGACGCGTTTTAGTGCAGTTTTTGCCTCATCCTCTGATGGAACGAGTATGTGATGGGCATGATATTCTGTGTCTGGTTTTTGGTTTTTTGCGGCTTCATCGTAGGCCTGCTTAATTGCAGTTTCTGTTGCTGCGGATTTTGCGATACTACCAAGCAATGTCTCCATCAGCGCCTTGTCGCGTAAGTAAGCGAGTTTCTTCGCAAATTCTGTTGTTTCAGATAGTTTGTCGGACTGTGCTTTCTGGACAACCAACTGTTCGTCTATCAAAAAATCGAGCACATAGCTCTCGCGCGCTTTGCCCTCTAGCTGGCGTGGAATGCCGGGACCAAGATCGTCAATAGCTAGCTTGAGATCATCATCCGTAATTTCAACGCCGTTTACTTTCGCCAAGGTCTTTGCCTGAAGCGCCGCGCTATTCATGATCAAGATGGCGGTCGCGCTCGCCATTCCAAGTAGAAGTTGGCGAAGGAGGCGTTGTTTTTTGCAGGCGTAATACATGTAAAGACTCCAGGAAAAGAATATCTTGCCTAAGTTTAAGTCAGTATAAAATCATCATGCTGGCTAGGATTAACGTCAGATGATTCTGATCCTTCTACGACAGGCGAAGAGATCTGGCAACTATCTGTTTTTAATAATATTATTCTTTTATGACAGCGCCAAATATTGAGTTAAAAATATTTCGTGTTTGTTTTTGCGCCGCTATTATCATGCTTTCAAGTTCGCTTGGCTCTGATGCTTGGCCGAACTTTAGTAACATCTGTGATAATCCGCGCGGTGAGTCAGTGGGGCTAAAAACTTTGTCTGTTGCAAGCCTTAATAATTGAATTAGTCCCTGATACAGTTCCAAGTTCTTGACCAATTGATGGAAAACTTTTTTATCAATGAGTTTCATATTGTTAAGGTTTATAAGTGCGATCTTTGTCGTTGTTGAAAAAATATCAGGATATTGTGCGCCATAACGCAGCATGAAATATTGAGCAATAAATTCTATATCTATCAGGCCGCCTGGAATGTTTTTCAATTCCCAGGGATTGTTGGACCCTTTTTCTTTTTCAATTCGTCTGCGCATTGATAAGACATCTTGTGTCAGCTTGGCATAATCTCTTGGACGGGTGAGTATTTTTTTTATTTCTTCCTCCACTTTATAAGAAAAACCTTTCGAGCTTGTAATAACACGTGCACGGGTTAGGGCCATATGTTCCCATGTCCAAGATTCATTTTCATGATAATCGATAAAAGCCTTCAGACTGACAGCAATAGGTCCTTTATTTCCAGATGGTCTTAGACGAAAATCAGTTTCATAAAGTTGTCCTTCCGCAGTTGGCGCAGAAAGCGCTGTAATAAGTCTTTGTGTGAGGCGTGCATAATACTGGCTTGCTGGAAGCTGTTTTTCTCCGCCGATCGAGATGGCTTCAGAAGCTGAGTCATAAATCAACATGAGATCGAGATCAGACGCGGCTGTCATCTCATTGCCGCCCAGTTTTCCCATAGCGACGATGGCGACGCGTGCCCCATCAATTTGTCCATGAAGACGCGCAAATTCGCGCTGAACACAAGCAAATAGTTCTTTAACAAGAGACTCTGCAAGGCGTGAGTAAGCTTCTCCTGCGTCTGCAACAGAAATTGAACCAGTCAGAACTCTAACGCCTATCTGGAATTGTTGTTCTTGTCCAAAAATTCTAGCTTGGTCCAAAATAGTCTCATATGAAGAGCAATCATTAAATTTCATCGTAATTTTATGATTGAGTTCAATTGCGCTAGGAAATGTCTTAAAAAAATCGGGTTCCAATAAAGCGCCAACAACTCGTGAACGCTGAGATATGGTTTGTGAAAGCTTTGGGGCTGATCCAAGTATTATAGATAAAAGTTCAAGAAGCTTTGGGTTGGATGCAAGAAGAGAAAATAGTTGAACGCCTGCAGGCAGATGGCTTATCAGCTTATCGAAGGCGAGTAATGCTGCATCAGAATTTTCTGTCTGCCCAAATGCCATTAAGAGAGCCGGCGTTAGTTCTGTTAATCTTTCTCGCGCGACTGTTGAGCGCGTGGCCGGGTATCGTCCAAAGTGCCAACTACGAATTATGTCGGTAACGTTTTTTGGACTAGAGAACCCCATCGTGCTGAGTGTGCTTATGGTGTCAGGATCATAAGCATCGCCAGTGAAAACGAGGTTTCCAGTTGCGTTAGACAGTTGAGATTTATTTTCAAAAAGCTTCGAATAGTATCGTTGAACAGTATTGAGGTGTCCAAGTAATGCAGTAGAAAAGTCTGTGTGATCGATAAATCCCATCATTCTGCCAATATTGGCAATTCCTTCATCATCGTTTGGAAGGGTGTGTTTTTGTTCATCCGCTATCATCTGAATGCGATGTTCAACATCACGCAGAAAAAGATAAGAAGTTTCTAGCTCATGTTTTGCTTGTTTTTCGATCCAGTCATTTTCAGCAAGTTGATCCAGCATGGCTAATGTTTCCCGGCCACGCAAACGATGGTCTCGACCGCCAAGGATCAATTGTTGCGTCTGGACAAAAAATTCAATTTCTCGAATGCCTCCACGCCCAAGTTTAATATTATGTCCTTTTACGGCTATTTCGCCATGACCTTTATGGGTGTGTATCTGCCTTTTTATTGAATGGACATCTGCAATAGCAGCAAAATCAAAATATTTTCTCCAGATAAAAGGTTGCAATTCCTTGAGAAAATTCTCGCCTGCAACATTGTCGCCAGCTACAGCGCGAGCTTTTATGAAGGCCGCGCGTTCCCAGTTTTGTCCCATGCTTTCGTAATAGCTGAGCGCAGCCTCGACAGGTATAGCGATCGGCGTTGCGCCAGGATCTGGCCTCAGACGAAGATCAACCCGAAAGACATAGCCATCTGTGGTCGACTGACTCATTATTTTTACGATACGTTTTGTCAATTTAACAAAAAAATCTACTGCTTCAAATGGATTTATTAGACGAGCGCGGGTGCGATCAAAGAAAATAACGAGATCGATGTCAGAAGAATAATTGAGCTCATAAGCTCCTTGTTTACCCATACCAAGAATAATCCAGCCACTTCCGCGTTCAGGATCACGAAGGTCGGCAAGCTCAATTTTTCCTTGTAAGGCTGCTTCTCTAAGCACAAATCTCACAGCTGCTTTAAGCGTTGCGTCAGCTATGCGAGTGAGCGCAATCGTGACGTTTTTGGTGTTCCATGCCTTTCCAAGGTCAGCAAGTGCAATTACTAAGGCAGCTTCTTGCTTGACTAGCCTCAATTCGCGCATCAACACATCCTCATCTTGGGAGGATTGTGAAAATGCTTGATCTACAAGTTTATTAATCAGTTCATCAGGGTCATGAGTGAGTATGCGCGCAAGACGACGAGGGTCGCGCGCTGATAAATCTGCGAGATAAGGCGAGGCTTCAAAAGCTCCATCCAAAAAACTTGCGATTGACGGGTTGTCGTTTATGAGCTGAAATAAAACATTGTCCGTTAATACATCTTTATCTATAACGCGTCTGAGCGCATTACTTGGGGATTTAACATTACACGATGGAATAATTAATCTTATTCTGTTAATAAGAGCTTGGCTCATTCTAACGGCTCTTTCCTTTATGAATTGATCTTTTTTAAGATGCATTTATGAATGAATATTATACTGTTTCCCGTTATAGCAACACTTGATGAAGTTGATGGCTAAATGAGTCTATAAATGTCAAAAAAAGAAATAGCGATCCAATTGAGGCGCATTGCTGAGGCTCTCGAGCAGCTCGTTCCGCCAATCCCTCCTCGGGTAAATTTTACCTTAGCCAATGCTTTTATATGGAATGCAGAGGATTACGTTTTCGATCCTGTTGCGCTAGTAGCTGCTGTTGATTTGGCCCTTCTAAAGGGCGTGGAGAGTCAAAGGCGGCTTTTACTGGCGAACACCCAAAAATTTTCTCACAAGCTTCCGGCAAATAATGTCCTGCTTTGGGGCGCTCGTGGAATGGGGAAGTCATCTTTAGTTAAATCTGTTCATGCAGCTTTGGCTCATGAAACAGGCCTTAAATTGATAGAAATTCAGCGCGAAGATATTGATACATTGCCTCATCTTCTTAATCTTGTATCAACAGTTGATGAGCAATTCATTGTTTTTTGTGACGATCTCTCTTTTGATGAGTCTGAAACACGCTATAAAGCGTTGAAGACTGCCCTTGAAGGAGGTCTGAGGGGGCAGCCCAAAAATGTTATATTTTATGCAACATCAAATCGAAGACATCTCATTGCCCGAAGCATGATAGAAAATGAAGCTGGTTCTGCAATTGATCCAGGCGAAGTTATTGAGGATAAAGTCTCTTTGTCAGATCGTTTTGGTCTATGGATCGGATTTCATCCCTGTAGTCAGGATGACTATCTTGAGATGGTTTTTAGTTATGCCTCTTATTACAATTTAAACGCGCCACAAGATGAGATTCGAGCTGATGCTTTGGAATGGTCAATCACGAGGGGCGGTCGATCAGGTCGTGTTGCTTGGCAATATATTTGCGATCTTGCAGGTCGCTTAAATATATCGTTTTGACTTTTTATTTAAGTGTTTGGGTAGGTAGGGGTATAAGGGATGTCTTACTGTCTCCCAACTGGCTTGGAAGTAATTCAAAATTTAATAGCTTGACTGGCGCGAGCCCGTTATTAAGGGATATGTGGCTGATATCCCCCGTTTCAGTATAACAATCGCCTTCCTTATAAATATGTGTTTGATTATTTATGATATAAGTGAGCTCGCCTGACGTGATGCATCTTATGCCTGGTCCGGCGTGATGATGGTCTTTCATATAGCCCTTTGGCTCTATTGATACCTGCGTCGCTCTGATCTGATATTTTTCGTTAAGTTCTTTAAGATAGCCAAATTCTGATAATTTAGCCTGAATGTGGCTGCTGAAACCTTTTACATCAATCGCTGTGTCGGCGCTGCTAACATCAAATTGAAAAAAGGTAAAAAATAAAATTATAAATAATTTTTTTTCCATTATTTTCTCCTTTGTCAGTTAGCGGGTGTTTTTGTTTTATAGTCACAAAGATCAGCGATGATGCATTTATAGCATTCAGGTTTTCTAGCCTTGCAAACATAGCGCCCGTGTAGGATTAACCAGTGATGAGCATGTTGCAGAAATCTGGTAGGTATGATTTTTTCTAAACCATACTCGACGCTTTCTGGCGTTTTGCCAACAGCAAGTGGCAGGCGGTTGGATAGGCGAAAGATATGCGTATCAACTGCGATTGTTGGCTCGCCAAAAACAATATTCAAAACAACATTTGCTGTTTTCTGACCAACACCTGGCAGAGACATCAGCTCATCGCGTGTTTTAGGGACCTTTCCCCCATATCTTTCCAGTAACAGCCTGGAGAGTCCAATAATATTTTTTGCCTTTGTACGGTAAAGTCCGATTGTTTGGATGGTCTTTCTTACTTTTTCCTCTCCAAGCGCGAGCATTTTTTGTGGGGTGTCCGCCAAGGCGAAAAGGGCTGGCGTAGCTTTGTTTACGCCTGCGTCGGTGGCCTGAGCAGAGAGCACGACGGCCACCAGAAGTGTAAAAGGATTAGTATAATATAATTCACTCTTTGGCTGAGGATTGAGAGACGAAAGTCGGGAAAAAATTTCTTCAACGCGCGCTGCGCGTTTTTTTACGCCTTCTTTTTGGCGGGTATCTTGGCGTATTTTAGTGTTTATGTTATTTTTTCTCATCGAGTTTATCATATCATGATTATTTGAATTTTCACGACTTTACGAAAGTTTAGGCTTTGGAAAAAGAAGAAATGCTTGACAGAAAGATTTATACTGCGCGACTTGCGCCGCATAGATCAATGTCGATGCGTAGCTTTCGTATTTTCTTGTGCGGTTTTTTTATCATTCAGTTTGCCTTTGCAGCGCCTTTTTTGGTCATGGGGGCTTGGCCTGTTGCAGGGTTTATGGGCTTGGACCTATTGGCTCTCTGTATAGCCTTCTATTGCAGCTATCGGTCTGCGAAGATCTTAGAAATAATAGATCTTACAATGATAGAGTTAGTGCTTACAAAAATTGATATCGGAGGCAAATGTCGGGTGTGGAGATTCAATCCGTGTTGGGTGCGCTTAGAGCTCATCAGACACCCAGAATTTGGTATGCAAAATGTAAAGTTATGTTCTAAAGGAAAGCAAATTGAAATTGGCTCTTTTCTTGGCCCTGAGCAGAAAGACGCGCTTGTCGCAGACTTAAGGAACGCGCTTTCTCAAGCGCGAAGCGGCCCGCGTTTTGATGAGATAAGCTAGCTCATCACAATATCACTATTTTAGTCTTCATAGCAAAGATGAGATTTCTCTATTTTCTAGTAAGCGCGGCCTATAGTATTAGTCAAAGTTCTTTGCTTAGTGATAGGTGCCTTCCAGAAATAATCTCTCTATAGTTTTCGAGGTTAGGCCCAATGGTTAACGGCGCTCAGAGTCATGCATAAATAACAGTGAGAAAGATTAGCCTCGTGGCAAGAGAGATATAATAAGCTCCGAATAATTCAAAAAATACGCTCGTAAATTTATGAAATGATCAGTTTTTGAAGTAAGCCTTGAGAAATTAATAATCCAAATATGAGAAGTATTTTACCCAAAAAATCATCATCTCTTATAGAGATCGGCCGATTATGAAGAGTTTCCTGACTCAGGAACGACATTCATTGTAACCGAAGAGGCTCTTTAATTGATGCTGTTTTATAAGTCTCGATGGGTACTATAGATAAGTCAACGATTACTGGATGGGGCTTCTCAAGCGCCTCTTCAATGAGAAGGCGCAATGCGGTCAACAAAGGTTGATCTGAGCCAATAATTTTTTGGTGCAATAACGCCTTGTCATCATCGCTTGCCGTAAGTTCAAATTTTTTGATGACAGCTATAATAAAGATTTCTGGGAGGATATTATTTTTCAGAGCAAATAATAGAACGCGCTCATGAAACTCTCGCCCGAGTGAGGCAAGAGCAGCAAGCGCTACACCCTCATTGGTGCAGGAATGGATCAAATCTGCGATTAGCATGATTGGCCCTTCCAACGATCGATTGTGCTATCGTGATCCTTATCGTGCGTCTAAAGGGTCCAAACTGCAAGAGTTATTTGGATTTTATTATGGTGCAGCGCACTGAGAAATATGTGAAATTTAAGTGAAAGTTCTAAGAACTTTGCGAGATAATGCGCATTAGTTAAGACGGCAATCATTTAGAGGGGATAAGAAATTGATTAGACGATAATCTTACCCAACGACAGCTCAATCAGCCATATTTTATAAAGCCTTGATAATTGTTAGCAATGTTAATCACGACTGATCCACATAAGCGCTGATCGGTCTTGCCTTAATGGCAATTGCGCTGCATTGCAGCGCATTTTTAGTATGATTACCATTCGCCCTGGTTTTGGGCTGAAGCCCAAGGCTCCTCGGGTGGTAATGGTGCGCCTTTTTGAAGGAGCTCTATAGAAATGGCGTCGGGAGTGCGGATAAAGGCCATGTAGCCATCTCGTGGCGGTCGATTTATGATCACGCCAGAGTTTTGAATGCGTGTGCAAATGTCATAAATATTATCCACTGCAAAAGCCAGATGGCCAAAGTTTCTGCCCCGCGTATAGGCGCTCTCATCCCAATTATAGGTTAATTCTATCACCGGTGCATGGCTCTCTTTGGCTGAGATGTAGTCTTCAGATGCCGCCAAATAAACAAGAGTATAGCGTCCGCTTTCATTGTCAGTCCGCCTGAGTTCTTTAAACCCAAGAATTTGACAAAAAAAGTATAGGCTTTTGTCAAGATCGCCAACTCTTATCATTGTATGAAGAAATTTCATTCGTCCCCCCTTGTCTTAAGTGTCACATTTCTACTTTTGAAGAGTTTATACATTTTTTGAAAAAATTGCGCTTCTCTCCCCTCCTTGCTAGTTCCCAATCTATAATTGCTTTCATTCTTGGGCATAGATTGTCGTGTATACGTTCAAACCATCTAATATGAGTCCGGATAATCGTAAAATCGCAGCAGCGAGAGCCTCTATTGCTGCGAGTATTCTTCTTGCTGTGGCCAAACTTGTTGCTGGTATTTGGTCTGGTTCGCTTGCCTTGCTTTCTGAGGCTGGCCACGCTTTCGTTGATACGGCAGCAACAATGCTGACCTATTATGCCGTAAGAGAGGCTGAAAAACCTGCAGATGCAGAGCATCATTATGGTCATGGTAAGTTTGAAGCCTTAGCGGCCCTTGTGGAGACGGGTTTTCTGTTTGGATTGGCGCTTTTTGTGGTTGCTGAGGCGCTAAGACGGTTGCGGGAGCCAGAAATCGTTCTGGATCCAGGCGTTTTCGTTTATGGCGTTTTGGGCCTGTCTATTGTGATTGATTTTTTTCGTTCAACGCAATTGCGCGCTATCGCAGAAGAAGAGCATAGCGAAGCGCTTGCTGCAGATGCTGTCCATTTTTCTAGCGATCTCGTTTCCTCTCTTCTGGTGTTGATCGGGATGTTAGCAACACATTTTGGATTTATGAAAGGCGATGGGCTGGCAGCTTTGGGAGTCGCTGTTTTTATCGCCATTGCAGGTTATCGACTTGGTCGACGCACGATCAATACATTGCTTGATACTGCCCCAGGTGACCTTACCCCACGACTTGAGCAAGCTCTTGCTAAGGTTCCCGGTGTTATTTCCATCGATCAGATCAGGCTAAGAAGTGTCGGGCATGAGGTCATTGGAGAAGTTATAATAAGTGTCGCGCGCAGTTTACGCATGGAGCAGGCCGCTCATATTAAGCATGCAGCAATGATGGCTATTCTAGAGGCTGAGCCACGGGCGAAAATGACAGTCGTCATTGAACCGCGCGCGCTGGATGATGAGACAGTTATAGAACGCACAATGTTAGTTGCTGCACATAGTCATTTGTCTGCGCATAATATTATTGCGCAACAGATTGATGGTCGTCTATCAATTGGCGTCGATATTGAGCTAGATGGAACAATGCCTATTGGTCGTGCGCATGCCATTGCAACAGAATTTGAGCGTTCTATCCGTGACGAATTTGGATCGGATGTAGAAATTGAAACTCATATTGAGCCTTTTTCACCGCATATTCTCACTGGAATAGATGCTGATTTAATGACACGAGAATCCGTCTTAAGTTCTCTTGTGAGATTGAGCGAAAAAAATGAATGGATTAGAAATATTCATGATGTGCGTGTGCGAGAAACAATGGGGGGGTGGATAATCAACTATCATGGGCGCGTCAGTCCTTCC
>Ga0007796_10000886_pt1 | contig 10597 bp, 9 predicted proteins | sample CryBogmetaGMA0M_FD_60373 | JGI IMG/M metagenome (GOLD analysis project Ga0007796, IMG submission 60373) | Freshwater microbial communities from Crystal Bog, Wisconsin, USA - MA0M | ecosystem: Environmental > Aquatic > Freshwater > Lake | place: Crystal Bog, Wisconsin, USA | collected 2009-07-06 | reverse complement strand
CTGTCGATGGAGTCCGGGTTCGTGACCATGTATCAGCGCCAGAAAAATCCGGTGCTCGATGCGGCGATGCTGGCCGCCCGCCAGCGCTTTTCGGACGGCGTGGTGCTGTCGCGCCAGCAGGGCGTGCGCTCGGCGGTCAGGCTGATCCGGCAGGGGCTGCCCTTTTACTATTTGCCCGACCTCGATCTGGGTGCCCGCGATGCGATCTTCGTGCCCTTTTTCGGCGTGCCGGCGGCCACCGTGACCGCGACCGCGCGGCTGGCCGCCATGACCGGCGCGGTCGTGCTGCCCTTCGTGATCCATATGACCCCGGACGGTTATGTGGGCCGCTTTTATCCGCCGTGGCAGGACTTTCCGGGCGACGACATCGACGCCGCCACCCGGCGCATGAATGCCTTCATCGAGGACCGTGTTCGTGAAGCGCCGGCCCAGTACCTCTGGTCGCACAAGCGCTTCAAGACACGTCCGCCGGGTGAGCCCTCTTTTTACGCAGACTAAGCCTCATCCCGCTGTTTCCGGCCTCGTTGGGCCTTTCCTGCGAGGTGTCGGCTTGCCGGACGATTGAGCGATAATCCATCGATGAAGCTCAAGTTCACCAAGATGCAGGGCGCGGGCAACGATTTTGTGATGCTCGACGGCGTGCGCCAGAAAATCAATCTGACGACGCAGCAGTGGCGCTGGCTGGCTGATCGGCACTTTGGCGTGGGCGCCGACCAGCTGCTGCTGGTCGAGGCGTCCGACGGGCCGGATGTCGACTTCGTCTATCGCATCTTCAATGCCGACGGCGCCGAAGTTGAGCAGTGCGGCAATGGCGCGCGCTGCTTCGTGCGTTTCGTGCGTGACCAGGGTCTCACCGACGCGCGCTCGATCCGCGTGCGCACGCAGGCCGGGATCATCGTGCCGCGTCTGGAAGACGACGGGCGGGTCACGGTCGACATGGGCGCGCCGGTGCTCGAGCTTTCGCGTGTGCCCTTCGACACCGCAGGTCTGACCCCTGTTGCGCAAGGCGTCGATCAGCTCTGGCCGCTGGCATTGCCCGGTGGCGAACGCCTGATGTCGGTGGTCTCGATGGGCAATCCGCATGCGGTGCAGGTGGTCGCCGATGTCGACACCGCGCCGGTTGCAGCCGAAGGTCCGCTGATCGAGTCGCATCCGCGCTTTGTGCGTCGGGTCAATGCCGGCTTCATGCAGGTGGTGTCGCCGAGCCGGATCAGGCTGCGCGTCTTCGAGCGCGGCTCCGGCGAGACCCTGGCCTGCGGCAGTGGCGCCTGCGCCGCGGTGGTGGCCGGCATTCGGCGCGGACTGCTTGCGCCGCGGGTTGATGTCGTCACTCGCGGGGGCCTGCTTACGATCGAATGGCGGGGTACGAATGTGCTGATGACCGGGCCCGCCGAATCGGTTTTTTCCGGCGAAATCGACCTCGACGCCGCCGTGGCGGCGTCGCCATCCTGATCGCTTGTCCCGTCTTCATTCATTGGCATCACTTCTCTTGGAAACACCGACATGACAAGCCCGATCAGCGGCGACACGGTTGCCCAGTACCTGCGCGACAACCCGAGTTTTTTCGACGTCCACGCCGAGTTGCTGGCGTCGGTGACCGTGCCGCATCCGCATGGCGGCAGGGCGGTGTCGCTGGTCGAGCGACAGGTTGATGTGCTGCGCGAAAAGCACAAGGTGCTCGAGATGCGGCTGGCCGATCTGATGCGCATCGGTCGCGAAAACGATGCGATCGGTGAACGGCTGCAGCGCTGGACCCGCGATCTGCTGCGTGAGCGCGATCTGCGGCGTCTGCCTGCAATCGTGACCGATGGCCTGGCGGAAGGTTTCGCGGTGCCGCAGGTGGCGCTGCGTCTGTGGCGGCTGCCCGAGGCGCACCAGTCGCTCGACTGTGCCACCGAGGTGCCGGCGGCCACCCACGCCCGGATCGACGACCTGCGCCAGCCCTATTGCGGCCTGAACGCCGAGGTGCCCGAGGCGGCCTGGCTGACCGCCGGCGGCTCGCAGACCCGCTCGCTCGCGCTGCTGCCGATGCGGGTGGGCGCGGCCCCCGAATCCTTCGGACTGCTGGTGCTCGGCTCGCCCGACCCGGCGCGCTTCCAGGCCTCGATGGGCACGGCCTTCCTTGAGCGGATCGCCGAAACCGCCAGCGCTGCCCTGTCGCGACTGCTTGCATGAGCGCCGCGTCGATGTCGCCTGCGCAGGCCATCGACGCCTATCTGCTTCGTCTTCAGACCGAGCGCGGCTGCTCGCCGCGAACGATCGACGGCTATCGGCGTGAACTCACGCTGCTCGCCGGTCTGGTCGGTGGCCGTGCCTGGTCTGACATCGCCGAACCCGAGGTGCGCCGCTGGGTCGCGGCGGCCTCGCGCGAGGGTCTGGCGGCCACCTCGATCGCCCGTCGTCTGTCGGCCTGGCGCGGATTTTTCGACTGGCTGGCCGCCGATGGCGGGCTTGCGACCAACCCCGCGCGGGGCGTGCGGGCGCCGCGACGTCCGCGTCGATTGCCCAAGGCGCTGTCGCCCGACATCGCGATGCGCATGGTCGAGCCGCCGGCGGCCGATGCCGCGCCTGCGCCGGCGGCCGACTTCGAGCGCCTGCGCGATCAGGCCATTGTCGAGCTGCTTTATTCAAGCGGCTTGCGGCTTTCCGAGCTGATCGGGCTCGATGCGGTCTATGTCGAGACGCAGGTCCATCGTTCTCGCGGCTGGCTGTCCCGCGCGGAAGCCGAGGTGCTGGTCAGCGGCAAGGGCGGCAAGCGCCGCACGGTGCCGGTCGGTGCGCCGGCACTGGCGGCGCTCGATGCCTGGCTTGCCTGCCGCCGCGACTGGCTGGCGCTGCATCCCGGCGCCGATCCGCATGCGCTGTTCCTGTCGAGTCGCGGCCCCCGACTGGGCGCCCGGGCGGTTCAGCGGCTGATCGCACGTATCGCGATCGAGCGCGGCGTGCCCTCGCAGGTCCATCCTCATGTGCTTCGCCATTCCTTTGCCAGCCACCTGCTGCAATCGAGCGGCGATCTGCGTGCCGTCCAGGAATTGCTCGGCCATGCCAGCATCGCCACCACCCAGGTCTATACCTCGCTCGACTTCCAGCGGCTGGCGGCGGTCTATGATGCCGCCCACCCGCGCGCCCGTTCGCGGCGCTGAAGGCGATCCCCCATGACCCGCACCGAGCCCGTTATCAAACTCAAGCCAGGCAAGGAAAAGTCGCTGCGCCGCCGACATCCCTGGGTCTATGCCATGGCCATCGACCGCGTTATCGGTCATCCGGCAGCCGGCGACACGGTCAGGGTGATCGGCGCCGACGGCAGCTTTCTCGCCTGGGCGGCCTTCAGCCCAGCCTCGATGATTCGCGCCCGGGCCTGGAGCTTTCTCGAGCACGAGCAGGTCGATGCCGCAATGATCGCCGCGCGAGTGACCGCTGCGGTCGCGCGTCGCCAGCCGCTGGCCACCGAGACCACCGCGGTCAGGCTGGTCTTCGGTGAGGCCGATGCATTACCCGGTCTGGTGGTCGACCGCTATGGCGATCAGCTGGTCGTGCAGTGCCAGTCGGCCGGTATCGAGCCCTGGCGCGAAACCATCATCGAGGCGCTCACTGCAGCGACCGGCTGCCGTGCGGTTTACGAGCGCTCGGACGCGGCCGCCCGTGAACGCGAAGGGCTCGCCTCGAGCGAGGGCCCGTTGCGCGGCGGCGAGCCGACGCCGGTGCTGGTGACCGAAGAGGGCGTGCGCTATCGGGTCGATGTGGTGGCCGGTCACAAGACCGGGTTTTATATCGACCAGCGCGACAACCGTTCGCTGGTGCGCGCCAATGCCGCCGGCCGGCGGGTGCTCAACTGCTTTTGCTACACCGGTGGCTTTACGCTGGCCGCCCGCCAGGGCGGCGCAATCGAGGCGACCTCGGTCGACAGCAGTGCCGAGGCGCTGGCCATGGCGGCCGACCACGAAAAGCTCAATGGCTTCGAGACGCCCTCGACCTGGCTGCAGGCCAATGTCTTCGACACGCTCAAGGCGATGCTTGCCGAGGGTCGCCAGTTTGATCTGATCGTCCTTGATCCGCCCAAGTTCGCGCCCTCGGCCCACCACATCGACCGCGCCGCGCGGGCCTACAAGGAAATCAACCTCAAGGCGCTGCGTCTGCTCGCCCCGGGCGGCCTGCTGTTCACCTTCTCGTGCTCAGGGGCAGTCTCGCTCGATCTCTTCCAGAAGATCATCGCCGGCGCGGTCTTCGATGCCGGGGTCGATGCCCAGATGCTCAAGCGGCTTGCTGCCGGCGTCGACCATCCGATGCTGATGACGCATCCCGAGGGCGAATATCTCAAGGGCCTGCTGCTGCGGCGAATGTAGGGCCGCCAGACCATCGCGACGCTCGCGCTGCCCTCCGACACAAGGTGTCCGGGCAGTTAGTTGTATCATCGAGGGTTATTCTTTCGGCCAAGCCGCACCCGACCCGGGTTGCAGGGCGAGCAGCCGGCATTGAACAGGTCTGTCCCATGGCTCAACCCAATGTTCCTGTCACGATCCTGACCGGCTTTCTGGGCAGCGGCAAAACCACGCTGCTCAACCGGATCCTGAGCGAGCAGCATGGCCATCGCATCGCCGTGATTGAAAACGAGTTCGGCGAAGAGGGTGTCGACAACGAGCTGCTGCTTCAAAACCGCGAAGAGCAGATCGTCGAGATGAACAACGGCTGCATCTGCTGCACGGTGCGCGGTGACCTGGTCCGCATCCTGGGCGATCTGCGCGAGCGTCGCGAGGCCGGCGAGATCAATTTCGAGCGCGTCATCATCGAGACGACCGGCCTGGCCGACCCGGGTCCGGTGGCCCAGACCTTCTTCATCGACGATGAGGTCGCCGAGTATTATCTGCTCGATGCGGTCATCACCGTGGTCGATGCCCGACATGGCGGCCAGCAGCTCACCGAGCACAAGGAGGCGGTCGAGCAGGTGGGCTTTGCCGATCGCATCCTGATGTCCAAGGTCGACCTGGTCGGCGAGCCCGAGCAGCAGGCGCTGACCGCGCGGCTGCAGCGCATCAATCCGCGCGCGCCGATCAAGCCGGTCCACTTCGGCAATGTGCCGATTGACGAGGTCCTCGATATCCGCGGTTTCAACCTCAACGCGGTGCTCGAGCTCACGCCCGATTTCCTCACCAACGACGACCACGAGCACGACGACGCGGTCTCGTCCTTCATCTTCAAGTCGGACAAGCCCTTTAACGCAACCAAGCTCGAGGACTTCCTCGGCGGGATCGTTCAGGTTTACGGCCCCGACATGTTGCGGTATAAAGGCGTCCTTTTCGTCAAAGGCTCCGAGCGCCAGATGGTGTTTCAGGGCGTTCACCAGATGATGGGCGCCGATCTGGGCAGGCGATGGCAGCCCGGCGAAAAGCCGACCAGCAAGATGGTCTTTATCGGCAGAAAGCTGCCGAAAGACATGTTCATCCAGGGATTACAACAGTGCCTCGCCTGACGGCCCCTGCCGTGCGGGACGAGTCACACAGGACATCAATATGGCTGTGACCAAAGCATTGAAGCCGCTGACCGAGGCAGAGCTGATCGCTATGCCTGAGGCAGACTACATGAATGAGGCGCAGCTCCAGTTCTTCCGGGCCCGTCTGCAGCAGATGGAACGCGAACTGCTCGCCAATGCCGGCGAAACCACCGAGCATCTGCGCGAGACCGTCGTCGTTCCCGATCCGGCCGACCGAGCCACGATCGAGGAAGAGCATGCACTTGAGCTGCGCACCCGCGATCGCGAACGCAAGCTGCTCAAGAAGATCCAGCAGTCGCTGGCCCGCATCGATTCGGGCGACTATGGCTGGTGCGAAGAGACCGGTGATGCGATCGGCGTCCCGAGGCTTCTGGCACGCCCGACCGCGACCCTGTCGCTTGAGGCCCAGCAGCGGCGCGAACTGCGCCAGAAGCTTTACGGCGACTGAGCGGCGACGCTCAAAACTTGACGCGCATCCCGGCGTAGAACGATCGCCCGGGCATCGGCACGGTGTCCTTTACATAAGACGTCGACAGTCGGATGTCTTCATTGAGCAGGTTGCGGCCCGCCACGAACAGCGTGGTCGAGCCGGTGCCGCCGGTTTTCCAGTTGTAGGCAATCTCCCCGTCGACCCGGGTGTAGCTCGGCGTCGGTGTTTCGAAGGGCGAGGTGCGGTTTTGCTGGGCGGCATACATCACCGATGCAAAGCCGGTCCAGGGGCCCGAGGCATAGTTGGTCGACACACCGACCCGCACCGGCGGCAACCGCGGTGCATCGCCAAAGCCGTCGACCGTCCCTCTGACCGTGTCGGCGAAGCTTCGCCAGCTCCAGGATGAATTGACAGGCTGCCAGCCGATCTCGAGCTCAAGCCCGCGAAACCGCGCCGGCGCCTGCTGGTAGGCGATTCGCTGCAATGGTCCGGCGTTCGGGTCCTGCGGCGAATTGACGATCGTCCCGGCATTGTTCGTCCGGTCGGCGACGCCGTCGTTGTTGACGTCGGTCGCAAAGCCGGCGATGTAATTCTCGAAGCGCTGCTGAAAGGCAGTGGCCTTCCAGCTCAGCGGCGCTGCGGTCGATCCGATCGACACCTCGATGTTGCGCGAACGCTCCTTGTCGAGCGTCGGATTGCCGATCTCATAAGTCGCGGTGGCAGCATGCGGGCCGTCGGCATAGAGCTCGGGCACCGAGGGCGCGCGCTGGGCGCTCGCGAAATTGATCGACAGCGCGACCGGGCCGCGCACCGGCAGTTGCAGGCCCAGCGAGTAATCGCTCAGGCTGAAATCGCGCACCGGCAGATCCGGATTGCCGGTGGGATCGAGCCGCGCCTGGCTCTGGCGCGTCCCGAATTCGAGCCGGGCATCGCCGAATGCGCGCGCAGCGGTCAAGAAGGCGGCGTTCTGGCGATCGGTGGTGCTCGGGATATAGGCCTCGGATCCGCTTGAGCTGAGTGTGCGATTGCGGCTGTTCAGGCCGAAGACGCCGCTGACGCCCGCGATCGGCAGGTAAGCGGCCTCGAGCCGGGCGTCGTAGCCGGTGCTGTCGAACTGCGTGTCCACCTCGCCGTTGCTGGCATCGATTTCCTGATGACGGTAGCGCACCTGGGCGGCCTTGACGCTGAGCGACTCGAGCCAGCTCACCGGCTGGTCAAGCTCCAGCAGGCCTTCGGTGCGGTGATTGCGCTGATCGATGTAGATCGGTTGGTCGGAGGGGACGCCGTAGGTGGCATGCAGTTCGGTGTGCGACAGGCCGACCACGCCCCAGCGATCGACCCATGACACGCCGGCCGATGCGCCCTGGCTGCGGTTATTGCTGTTCGGAAGGCGCCCGGTGGGGCTGCTCGGATCGCCGAGTGTTGCGTTGCCGGGGATGCTGTAATCACTCGCATCGCGCGCAAAACCGCCGATCGTCCAGTTCAGACTGCCGCCGCCCGGCGTCGGTGCCAGACCGGTGCCGCCGAGATTGCCGCCCCGCAGGCGCACCGCGCCGAGCTTTTCGAGCGAGGCCGAGTCGGCGCCCAGCAGAAGATCGCCGCTCACCGACTGCAGCGCGGTGGTCGGAATCAGGTCGGAGATGCTGTTGACCAGGCCGCCGACCGCATTGCCCCCGTAGCGCAGGGTCGATGGCCCGCGCAGCACTTCGATGCGGCGGGCGGCCAGCGGATCAGCGGTCACAGCGTGGTCGGGGCTGATGTCCGAGGCGTCGAGGGAGTCGAGTCCGTTTTCGGAGACCGTGACCCGTGAGCCCGATTGCCCGCGGATGACCGGACGCCCTGCCGCGGTGCTGAAACCGCTCGAGCTGACGCCCACCTGACCATCGAGGGTGTCGCCCAGCGAGACCGCGCGACGCCGATCGAGCTCTGCGCCACTCAGGCTGGTGCCGGTTTGCGAGGCATCATCGGCAACAGGCGTGGTGACCGTGACCGCAGGCAGCGATTGGGCATGCGCAGAGCAAAGGCCGCTGACGCTGAGGGCGATCCAGCAGAGGCAGTCCTTTCGGGACATGTCGACAGTGACTGAGGATTGAGGGTTGAGAAATGAGAGCGCAGTGTGCCACGGTGTCTTTGCGGTCCGAGCGACAGCAGGCCCTTTCGGCCCGACCTGTGGCACAGCCGTGCCGATTTGGCTACGGACCCCCATGCTAGACTGGTTCGTAACTCATTGATTTAAAAGCCGTGATATTCCGATTTTTCGCCAAGAAGGACGCGCGTGGCGCCGACCGCAAGCGGGGTACGGGCACCGAGACGGTGGTCGACACCCTGCGCGGAGCGACGACTGCTCCGGCATCTGCGCCGTCGATCGCCCGCCCGTCTGATCCGCGCGAGGTGGCTCGAGCGACCGCGGCCAAGATCGACGAAATCGAATCGCAGATGATCGTGCGCTCGGGTGACGAGAGTCGTGTCGCGCGTCCGGGTGCAACCCAGGCCTCTCTCGCCGGGACGGTCTACACACCCGCGAATCCCTTGGCTGCCTCAGCTGAGCCGGCTGCGCCGGGTGGCAAGTCGGCGCCGCCGACCGCTGTCGCGCCTTTCGGACAGAATTCGGTCGCGGTTGACGCAGACATGCAAGCCATGGAGATCGGCGGTGCGAGCCTGCCGCCGGCCTTTGAAGAAGCGGCGGTGCTGTATTCGAACGGTCAGGCGGATGCCGCCGAATCGGTGCTGCAGCAGTCGATCCTTGAGCCGCTGCCCGGCAGTTTCGCCCGCCAGTCGTGGAGCATGCTCTTCGACCTCCATCAACTGACCGGCAATCGCTCGGCCTTCGAGTCGATGGCGATCGATTTCAGTCGCCGCTTCGAAACCTCGCCTCCCACCTGGGATGACACGGTCGCCGGTGCGACTGAAGTTGCCAATCCCAACGCGCCGGCGTCTGCCGCAACGGTCGCGCTTCCCGCTGCCCTGGATGCCCAGGCGGCCCGTCAGATCGACCAGCTCAAGCGGTTTTCGCAGCGCGGGCGAACGATCACGCTCGATTTGAGTCTGGTGCGCAGTGTTGAGCCGGACGGGGCCCTTCTGCTTTATCAAACGATTGCCGCCTTTGCCAAGACGCGCAGCGAACTGACCGTGGCCGGTGCCGATGCACTGCTCGCGGTGGTGTCCCGCACGACCGAAAATGGCCGCCGTGACGACAGCGATGCCTGCTGGCTTTTGCAGCTTGAGCTGCTGCGTGTGCTGGGTCGCGAGTCGGTCTTCGAAGATCTGTCGATCGATTATTGCGTCACCTACGAAGTGTCGCCACCGCCCTGGGAGCCGATGCCGCCATCGCTTCGTCTGGCCGGATCGAAAGGTTCGGCCACCGATGCGCCTGTGCCCGACGCCAATTACGAGGTCGGCGCCGAGGCCTTCCTGCTGATGGGCGAAATCGAGGGTCGTGCCCAGGAAGCGCTGGCTGCCCTGCGCACCTATGCCGCCGATCGTGCCGAAATTCACATCGACTGCCGCGCCTTGCGCCGTCTTGATTTCGTGTCGGCCGGTGAGCTGCTCAACGAAGTCGTCGCGCTGCGCACCGGCGGCAAGTATCTGGTCTTCAAGGATGTGAACCAGCTGGTCGCAGCACTCCTTGCGGTCATGGGGATTCCCGATCTGGCCGAGGTCCGATTGCGCCGCCACTGAAGGCGGGTAAGCTCTCGCCATGGAACAATTTCATGGCACTACCATCGTTTCGGTCAGGCGCGGCACTCAGGTCGCGCTCGGTGGCGACGGGCAGGTGACGCTCGGCAACATCGTCATCAAGGCCAGCGCCCGTAAGATCCGACGTCTTCATCATGATCGCGTGCTGGCCGGCTTTGCCGGCGGCACCGCCGACGCCTTCACGCTCTTTGAGCGCTTCGAAGCCAAGCTCGACAAGCACTCCGGGCAGCTGCTGCGCTCGGCGGTCGAGCTGGCCAAAGACTGGCGAACCGACCGGATGCTGCGGCGCCTCGAAGCCATGCTCGCGGTGGCCGATGCCGAGCATTCGCTGGTCATCACCGGCAATGGCGATGTGCTTGAGCCCGAGTTCGGGCTGATCGCGATCGGCTCGGGCGGCCCCTATGCGCAGGCCGCAGCGCGCGCCCTGATCGAGAACACCGATCTGAGCGCCGAGATGGTGGTGCGCAAGTCGCTCGCGATTGCGGGTGATCTGTGCATCTATACCAATCAGACGCACAGCGTCGAGACGCTCGGATAGCGAGTTGCCATGACATCGATGACGCCCCAGGAAATCGTCTCCGAGCTCGATCGGCACATCATCGGCCAGGACCGTGCCAAGCGCGCGGTCGCCATTGCCCTGCGCAATCGCTGGCGCCGCCAGCAGGTCGACGAGCGGCTGCGCGCCGAGATCACGCCCAAGAACATTCTCATGATCGGCCCGACCGGTGTCGGCAAGACCGAGATCGCCCGTCGCCTGGCGCGGCTTGCGAGTGCGCCCTTCATCAAGGTCGAGGCCACCAAGTTCACCGAGGTGGGCTATGTCGGCAAGGATGTCGACGCGATCATTCGCGATCTGGCCGAGATCGGCGTGAAGCAGGCGCGCGAGCTCGCGATGAAGGCGGTCGAAGCCCGTGCCGACGATGCCGCCGAAGACCGCATCCTCGATGTGCTGCTGCCGCCGGCGCGCCCTTTCGGGTTTGGCG
>Ga0007796_10000884_pt1 | contig 10609 bp, 11 predicted proteins | sample CryBogmetaGMA0M_FD_60373 | JGI IMG/M metagenome (GOLD analysis project Ga0007796, IMG submission 60373) | Freshwater microbial communities from Crystal Bog, Wisconsin, USA - MA0M | ecosystem: Environmental > Aquatic > Freshwater > Lake | place: Crystal Bog, Wisconsin, USA | collected 2009-07-06 | reverse complement strand
ACTTCGAGATTACGTTCTGACTCGTACGGTTCATCGACGTCGCGAGTACGTCCGTGCGAGCCTGCCTGGCATCGCTGAGCTACTTGCCTTGGCGGTCGCTTCCGGCGAGTCTGCGCAGGCTGCACTTGAGCGAGTTGGTCGCACGATGAGTGGGCCATTGGCCGATGAATGTGCGCGCGCATGCGGCGAAACAGCGACCGGAGTTGGCTTCATCGAGTCACTTGAACGAATGGCCGATCGCCTTGATGTTGTTGCCGTTCGACGGTTCGTTGATGGAATCGCGATCGCAGTCTCTCGGGGCACGCCCCTTGCTGATGTCCTCCGAGCGCAGGCAGCTGATGCTCGCGCCGATCGACATCGCGCCCTGCTGGAACTCGCGGGTCGCAAGGAAGTCCTGATGTTGATCCCGTTGGTCTTCCTTATCTTGCCGACCGTTGTCTTGGTTGCGCTCTTTCCCGCGATGTCTGCTCTCACTTCTGTAACACCGTAAGTCACCCCTATCCATGCTCGTGCCATTTGGCGAAAATACAAGGGAGTCATCATGATCGACCGTATTACCCGTGTCTACACCAAGGCCTCCATCCGACTTACCGACGATCGCGGGGACGTGCCCGGATGGGTTCTAGTCGCGGTTATGACCGCGGGCCTCGTGACTGCATTGTGGTTGGTTGCCGACACTCAACTCAAAAGTGTTCTCCAGCGCGCTCTCACGAGTGTTTCGAAGCCGTGATTTGGCCACGCAATCGAGGTGAATCACAGCGAGGGTCGGCCCCTATTCAGTTTGTGGTCGGGCTGCCAATACTCGTGTTGATCTCGTTGGCGGTCATTCAGATGGTGATCGTGCTTCATGTTCGAGCCACGCTGACGTCAGCAGCCGCTGAAGGTGCTCGCGCGGCGGCCTTGTCAGGTGCATCGCCGTCGCGGGGTGTCCTGCGCATTCGTTCAGCACTGGCCGGTGACATCGCGCTTTCGGCCGTTGATTCGATCACGATTCGTCCGCAAACAGTAAGCGGCACAAAGGTTATGGAGGCAACGATTTCTGCGCACGTACCGATTGTTGGATTGATAGGCACTGCGAAACTCGTGATCCGCGGGCACGCCTTGACGGAGGCCTAGATATGCGACGACCGACATTTGCTCACGATGACGGAACTGTGGTGTTAGAAGTCGTCGTCCTCGCAGTGGGGCTGCTCGTGCCTTTGCTGTTTGGTGCGATCTCAATCATGGATGTTGAATCAGCCCGGTTCGCGGCGACATCAGCCGCGCGCGAAGCGGCGCGAGCTTACGTAACCGCGCCCACCGTGTCCCAGGCACGGACGCGGGCGACGATGGCTGCTCGGATGGTTCTGCAGGATGCGCATAAGCCGCCGGTCGCTCCGTCCGTCACGTGCGTCGGGGGCTGTCTGAAGCCGGGATCACATGTGAACGTGACGATCAGCCTTCCGGTTTCTCTGCCGCTGATTGGTCGATCTGGAATGACGGTGTCATCGACTGAGTCCATGCCCGTCGACCGATTTCGAGACGTGCCATGACGTTCAAGCGTCGAGGCGTGCGTCCGCGGCTGACGAGTGAGTTGTTGGGTAACGACTCTGGGTCGATGATCCCATTGGTTCTCGGGATGGTCGTGATCACGACGATGCTTGTGACGGTCGTAACCGACGTCGGCTCAATGTGGCTTGCCCGTCGATCACTTCAAGCAACAGTTGACGGTGCGGCGCTTGCTGGTTCACGTGCGGTCGATCTGGAGGCGATCTACGCCGGGCAATCACGAGGCAGATTGACTCTAGATTCGCCAGCGGCCAACCAGGCTGTTCGCGACTTTGTTGCAGTGAGTCCATCGGTACGTCAATTGCGTATGTTTCGCGTAACGGCGATTCGTGTTTCTGGATCAGCAATAACTGTCCGCGCTCAGGCGACGATTCGACCGCCGTTCATGTCGCTGCTGAGCGCCCATGACGTTGCGATCGTTGCCCAAGCATCGGCGGAGACAATCACGCGCTAGAAATCGGTCGACACAGGATCGGGCTGTTTATGGTGCTGCGGCGATCGCCCATGGACCTGACGCATCGATCGTGATGACCGTTGGGCCGGCAGTGGCTGGGACGGTTCCGGCGTAGTTACCAATTGCGTTCACGAGCAGGTTTGGCAACTGGGCGTACTGAACCACTGAGAAATTGGTGCTGGCCTTCGCGGTGTGAACGATCTTCCAGTTCTGTGCGGGGCCTAGATAGATGTACACCGAGTTACTGGTGCCCTTGGCTGGAAGGATGAGTGTCGGGGCCTTATCTAATGGGGCGATCGTGATCCGCCACGGGCCCGTTGCGTCGATTTTCAGTTTAGTTGCCTTGGCACCCACGCTGACCAATCCGTAGGCGGTCGTTCCCGTGTAGGGGCCAGCGGTATCGACGAGCAGGTCCCCAGTGGGGGTGTTGTCGGCTGCCAGTTCGGTGATTGCGAAAACGCCTGTGCCAGCGGCACTTGCCGTCACGATCCCGTAATCAGATCCGGCCGGTAGATTAATGACACTCGCACCGGTGCCCGACGTGGTGACGGGCACAAAGGTTCCGTAGCGTGAGGTGATCTGTGCACGTCCGGTACCTGACGGGGTCGCAGAAGCCGTGCCCGACGACGTCGTAGTCGGGTTAGGACTCGTGGTCGATGAGGGGCTGTTCGACGGTGCAGGTGAGGTGGACGTAGAGGGGCTCACAGATGACGGACTGCTTGGGCTAGATGTTGGTGATGTGGGGGTAGGTTGCGGGTCGTTGGAGTTTCGACCCGAAAGGGCAAATGCACCGATCGCCAGCAGGGCCAGGCCGCCAGTGATCGCCCAGAACCACCAGCGTTTGTAGATGGGCTGTTCGAGATCGGACTCTGCCCGAGATGAATCAAGGAATGACACGTCGGGCATTGGCTCGTCATCTGAGAAGAAGTCGGAGCCTGTTGGCGCAGGCAACGCTTGCGGGCCAGTGCTCGTCCCCGCGGCACTTGCCACGCCGGCGACTGTCGCAGTGATGACCGCAACGTCCGGGTCGGCTGGATCGGATGACGTTGGTTCCTCGTCTGCTTTTTCCGCCGCACCAGCGTCATCAGTCTCAGCTGGCTCCGGCGATATGGCCGGCCCATCCTCCGCGGCGACCCATTCGTGTCCGGTCCACATGTACCCGTTAGCGATTTCGCCTACGTGGTAGTAGCGCGTCCATTCGACGCCCGTCCAGATGTAGCCATTGGCGATATCACCGATCTGGTACTCAGCGGGCGGCTCGCTCATCTGGCTCCTCGGACAATCTCCTGGGCCATGTTGCGCAGAGGTTATGACCTGCCCGACCCGTATCTCTACGTTATCAGCCGCCCGGTGGCTGGTTCATTGTCGATTGGACCCGCGCAGTAACGCATTGCCCAGTTCCGACTAGTCTGGCCACGTGGCTATTGATCCGTCCGAACATCTGCGTGAACTCGACGCAACGTTGACGAGCATTGAAAAGGTGCTCGACGTTCCCTCGTTGCGTCAGGAAGTTGAGCGGCTCGAAGTTGAAGCCAGCGCCCCTGACCTGTGGGACGACCAGACCAAAGCTCAGGTTGTGACCTCGCGGCTGTCCTTCGTTCAGGGTGAAATCAATCGGGTTACGTCACTGCGCCAGAGGCTGGAAGACGTCGGCGTCATGTTCGAACTTGCCGACGAAATGGGTGACGACGACACGCGGGTGGAAGCACAACGCGAGTTGGATGCGATGGCCAAGTCGATCGGCGAGCTCGAGGTTCGCACTCTGCTCTCGGGTGAGTATGACTCCCGCGAGGCGTTGATTACCGTCCGAGCTGAAGCCGGTGGGGTCGATGCGGCCGACTGGGCCGAAATGTTGTTGCGCATGTACACCAGATACTGCGAACGCCACGGCTGGCAGTACGAGGTTTACGACACGTCATATGCCGAAGAAGCTGGCATCAAGTCCGCGACGTTCGCGGTCAAGGCGCCGTATGCCTACGGAACGATGTCTGTCGAGCAGGGAACCCACCGACTCGTTCGAATCTCACCGTTCGATAATCAGGGTCGTCGGCAAACGTCTTTCGCGGGGATCGAGGTTATCCCCGTTGTTGAGCAGACTGATCACATCGAGATCCCAGAAGATGAACTGCGCGTTGATGTTTACCGCTCCAGCGGGCCAGGCGGTCAGGGCGTTAACACAACGGACTCCGCCGTGCGGTTGACCCACCTTCCGACGGGCATCGTCGTTTCATGTCAGAACGAGCGCTCACAAATTCAGAACCGTGCCTCTGCGATGGCTGTTCTGCAAGCCAAATTGCTAGAACGTAAGCGTCAAGAGGAGCAGGCCAAGATGGATGCCCTCAAGGGTGACACGGCTGGCTCGTGGGGTAACCAGATGCGCTCATACGTGTTGCACCCTTATCAAATGGTGAAGGATCTGCGCACCGAGGTCGAAACAGGGAACACTGCGGCCGTCCTTGATGGTGAGATTGATGAGTTCATTGAAGCCGGAATCCGTTGGCGGCGCACCGGGTCCTAAGTGGGCCGGTGTTGTTAGGCCACCAGTGTGAATGCCCCGGAAATGACGCGGGTTTCACGGTTTGGTGCCGTTACTGTCCGTAAGAGGATGGCTCGAACGGCACCGTTGGTGGTCACAGGGGGATTCCCCATAGTGGCCGAATCGGGTTATCCTGTGGCTGAGGCCAGTGTGACTGGTGGGGCGAAAGTTATGAACGATTGGGGGAGGCGATGAGAAACCGTCTCGTTGTATGCCTCGTCGGAGCGTGCGTTCTGGGCGGGCCGGCGTTAGTGGCTGCACCTGCTTTCGCCGCTGATCCCAGCCCCTCGGTTGCCCCGGAAACTGGTGGCGGCGCAACCTGTAGCGGGTCATCCACAGCTGGGTGTGGCCAAGAAGGCTCGGGAACTGGAACATCAACGGGCACAGGTAATTCCGGCGGTTCGTCAACCTCGACGACTACCTCTGCTGGTACCTCATCGAACTCATCCTCGAACCTACCCACAACGTTGCCGTCGACCGGTAACTCCGGTGGCCACCAGCTTGCACATACCGGCACTGCCCAAACTGTCGGCTTTGCGCTCGCCGGCGGCGTACTGGTAATGGCTGGCGCCGGGCTCGTCAGCCTTGGCCGTCGTCGCTCGGCCGCCTAAATCTGACGAGGAAAACTGCGCGGCCCTGGGCAAAACGGCGACGAGCTATCGTGGCATAGTGTACCAAATAGCCCACTATGACCCATTTCACCTAAAAGTGAACCGCAACTCTGTGACCTGCGACGATAGTGGGCAGAGCGTTCATCTAGTTTGAGATTTCTTTCCCAGCGAACCTGTCCTCGCGTCGCGGAGACCGACGAACGGCTCGACCCCACGTAGACTCGAGGATGAGCCGCGGCTGTGAAGGTGCGTGCGAGCGCGCCGATACGTGAAAGTCCGCGACGAACGATAAGGGGAGACCAGTGATCCGGTTCGACAACGTCACCAAGCTGTACGCCAATCAGGCGCGGCCGGCGTTGGACAACCTGAGTGTTGAGATCGAGAAGGGCGAGTTCGTCTTCCTCGTCGGATCTTCTGGTTCAGGTAAGTCCACCTTCCTCAAGCTGTGCCTCAAAGAAGAGCGGCCAACAACCGGCCAGATTCACGTGGCGGGTAAAGATCTGAGTCATCTCACACGTTGGAAAGTGCCTGCACTCCGACGTCAGGTGGGCACTGTCTTCCAGGATTTCCGTCTGCTCCCGAACAAGACTGTTCGTCAGAATGTGGCCTTCGCGCTCGAGGTTATTGGTAGGCCACAGAGCCACATAAACAAAGTGGTTCCCGAAGTTCTTGATCTCGTTGGGCTTGAGGGTAAGTACGACCGCATGCCCGATGAACTGTCCGGTGGTGAACAGCAGCGGGTTGCCGTGGCACGCGCGTTCGTCAATCGGCCCATGATTCTGATCGCCGATGAGCCAACAGGGAACCTTGATCCGTCCACAAGCGTCGGAATCATGAAACTGCTTGATCGCATCAACCGCACCGGAACCACCGTTGTCATGGCAACCCACGACGCGGCGATCGTCGACCAGATGCGTAAGCGGGTCATCGAGCTTGAAGGTGGACATTTGGTTCGCGATCAAAGTCGCGGTGTCTATGGATACGCCCGCTAGCGCACGACCGAGTTAGCCGAAAGCTTGTTAAGCCCTCGACGTTAGGAATACGACAGATCATGCGCGCAGGAATCATCTTCGATGAGGTGGGCATCGGCCTGCGCCGAAACCTCACGATGACGATCGCGCTCGTCATCACCTTCGCCGTTTCTCTCGGACTCCTGGGTGGCGCACTTCTCGTGCGCGATCAGGTCGGCGTTATGAAGGATTACTGGTACGACAAGGTTCAGGTTTCAATCTTCCTGTGTACCAAGAACTCTGACGCCGCCAGTTGTGCGGCCGGCGCGGCTACGGCGGCGCAGAAGGACCAAATTAAGGCTGACCTCGCCAGCCTTAAGCCCCTGGTCGAAGAGGTCTACTACGAATCGAGCGCTGAAGCGTACGCGCGTTTCAAAGAGCAGTTCAAGAACTCTCCTATCGCTCAAAATGCCAGCCCTGACGCGTTGCCGGAATCATTCCGCGTGAAGTTGTCTGACCCGACGAAGTACGACGTCATTGCAAGCGCCTTTCAAGGGCGGCCGGGCGTCGACAACGTGGTCGATCAGCGGCAACTACTCGACAAGTTTTTCCAGGTGTTGGGCGGTTTGCAAAAACTGGCGCTAGCCATCGCCGCTGCCATGATCATCGTGACGATTCTGCTGATCGCTAATGCGATGAGGGTGGCCGCCTTCAATAGGCGACGTGAAACCGGAATCATGCGCTTGGTTGGCGCGAGCGACTTCTACATTCAGATGCCGTTCCTACTCGAGGCCGCCATCGGCGCCGCTATTGGTGCTGGGATTGCGGCGCTGAGCATGGTCGCCGTCAAAGTGATTTTGATCGACAAAATACTGACCCCGCAGTTCACCATCACGCCATTCTTCGGCTGGGATGCCGTTGTGCAGGCCTCGCTCACGCTGCTGATTGTGGGCATCACGCTGGCCGTCGTTACCGCCTTCTTCACGCTGCGCCGCTACTTGCGCGTCTGACCAACCGGCCTGGTGGCCGCGGTGTTCACGGACAGCGGCTTTCGCGGGGGGATGGGTGGCGGCTCTTCGAGTCGATCAACCGTTTCACGGGTGAGTCGAGTTACGCTTAGTTTTTAGTCACATTCGTCACTTGAGTCACATGCGTCATTCGTGACACAGGTGAGCCAGGGTTTGGGGAGGGTTCCGTGCGTCGTCGTGCTGAGCTTTCTGCGAACCGAACTGGGGTGTCGCGTGCCATTGCTGCAGGTCTTGTCGCATTGCTGGTTGCAGCGCTCGGTGTGGTGAACCTTAGGCCGGCCCAAGCCGACAACAGCATCAATCAGCAGATCAGCCAGGCATCCGACGATTTTGTTACCGCATCGAAGGCCGTCAATGCGGCGATCGCGAAGGTTATGGCCGCCCGTCAACAACTTCCGAAAGCTCGGGCTCATGCGGCCGCGGCCAACAACGCTGTGCAGCGGGCACGTGCTGACAACGCAAAGGCAGTTGCGGTAGCGACGAAGGCTGCCGCGGCAGCCGTTGCTGCCGCCGGCAAGGTACGAGCGGCCGAACAACACATCACTACGACGAACAGTGAAATCGATGCGCTAATCCGAAACGCATATGTACAAGGCCCGTACACCGAGATGGCCGCGATTCTGACCGCTACAACGCCGAGTGAGTTTGCAGAGCGTCTCGCCTCCGTTCAGGCCGTCGCCCAGTCGCAGAATGCGACGCTGGCGGCATACACGGTGGCCAAGGCTGATCTGGCTCTCGTTCGTGCCCAGGCTGAACAGGCAAAGGTGACGGCAGATCGCGCAAAGGCCGAGGCGGCCAAGGCGCTACGGGCCGCCGGCGAAGCCGCGAAAGCAGCCAACACGGCTCAGCGCGAGGTTGACGCTCTGGTATCTCAGCGAAGTCGGGCGTTGAAAGTCGCTGCGGCACATAAGCGTTCGGTGGCACGCGAGTACGCGGCGCTTAAGGCCGAGCAGCGTCGACTGCGCCGGCTCGAGCAGCAGCAGTCGCACAACTACACCGGGACCCCCTCAGGCGAGTTGTCATGGCCGATCCCAGGGGCGTCACTCGTCCAAGGCGTTGGGCCGAGAATCCACCCTGTTTATGGGTACAAGTCATGCCACACGGGTGACGATATTCGCGGGGCTTATGGCACGCCAATCCATGCGGCCGCGTCCGGGGTTGTGATCTTGGTGGTCAATCACGGCGCCTACGGCCTGCACACAATCATTAGTCACGGTGGTGGAGTTGCCACTATGTACGCTCACCAATCGGGAGTGACGGTTCACCTAGGCGAGGTCGTTCATCAGGGCGACGTCATTGGCTATGTTGGTGCGACCGGTTGGGTAAGCGGGCCGCATTTGCATTTCGAAGTTCATGTCAATGGTGTTCCGTACGATCCCATGGGTTGGTTCGGTGGTTCGAAAGCGCCGGTTTCCTGCTGGAACCAGTAGTCGGCGACTCATCAGTTCGTCTCACTGGAGCGTAAGCGCTTAGACTCCTGAGTTATGGTCCGGGAGCAGGGTAGGAAGTTGGTCGCGCAGAACAAGAAGGCGCGCCATGACTACCTCATTGAAGCCACGTACGAGGCTGGCCTGGTTCTCACCGGTACTGAAGTTAAGGCTCTTCGCGCTGGACGCGCCTCACTTGTCGACGGATTCGCGATGATCGAGGACGGCGAGGTGTGGCTGCATGGCGTTCACATCCCCGAGTATTCACAAGGTACGTGGACCAATCACGCCCCGCGGCGTAAGCGCAAACTTCTGATGCGCAAAGAAGAGATCAGCAAACTCATTGGTAAGACGAAAGAGGGCGGGCTCACCCTCGTCCCACTGTCGCTGTACTTCAACAATGGCTACGCGAAGATTGAATTAGCATTGGCGCGCGGTAAGAAGAATTACGACAAGCGTGCATCGATCGCCGAACGCGATTCAAAGCGCGATATGGCGCGCGAGCTTGGCCGGCATTTGAAGGGTCATAGGAAGTAACAGCGATCTCGGCATAGGCTAAGCCTCAGAGGGGCAAGCCCTCGCTTTTCATGATGAGAGGTTTGTGGCGTGAGCGACGAAGCAGCCGAGATGGAACGCTTGTTGGATGGCTTTTGGCCCTATCGAAAGACCACGACAACGTATCGGCAGATCCCCTCATCGCCCATCGATCGAACCGAGATTCTGAACCAGATCGCGGACATGGCTCATCGTGAGGATGAGCAGGGTGATCGCGGAACAGTTTCGGGATCGCTTTACTGCGGCGATCACGATCACTACGCATTCCTCGGCGATATCTTCACGCTCTTCTCGCACGCGAATGTCTTACAGCGCGACATGTACCCCAGTGCGACGAAGTTCGAAGCCGAGATCATCGCGATGACCTCGGACTTGCTGCATGGGACGAACGTCGGCGTAGTTACCAGTGGCGGATCGGAGAGCCTGATCACGGCGCTGTATTCGTATCGGGAATTCGCTCGCGAAACCCGTGGTGTGACGCAGCCCAATGTCGTCATGCCGATCACCGCGCACGTGGCACTTGATAAGGGTGCGCACTGGATGGGTATTGAGGTGCGTCATGCCCCACTTACCGATGGGTATGTTGTCGAGGTGGCGGCCATGGCCGAACTTATCGATGATCAAACGATCGCGTTGGTTGGATCGGCCGCGAACTATGCCCATGGGCTGATCGACCCGATCGAGGAGATTGCAGCTCTTGCCCAGAGCCGTGGAATCGGCATGCATGTTGACGGCTGCCTTGGTGGTTGGCTGCTGCCGTGGGTTGAGCGACTCGGATATGACGTTCCCCTGTGGGACTTCCGCGTTCCGGGCGTGACGTCCATTTCTGCTGACACTCATAAGTATGGCTACGCGCTTAAGGGATCGAGCGTGCTGCTCTATCGCGATAAGGATCTGCGTAAGAGTCAGTACTTCGCGTACCCAGACTGGCCGGGCGGCCTGTACCTGTCTCCTGGCCTAGCTGGTTCGCGCAGCGGTGGAATCATTGCCTCGACGTGGGCGGCCATTCTTGCCACCGGTGAGTCGGGGTACCTTGAAGCTGCGGATGCGATCATGCGTACGGCCACGGCCATTACATCGGGGATCCGCAGTGATTTTCCTGAGCTCGAAGTGATCGGCGATCCCACATTCCTCGTAGCGTTCAAGTCAGCGGGCGAGCTCGACATCTATCTCATCAACGATTCGCTCAAAGAGCAGGGTTGGCGGATGAATGCGTTGCAGCTTCCCGCCGCGCTGCACTTCTGTGTAACCCGGCCGAATACCTCAGATGGCAAGGCGCAGGAGTTCCTACAGGCGTTGCGCGTTGCCGTCGATTACGCCACGGCACACCAGGGACAGCCGGCGGAATCGGGTGCGATGTATGGCTTTGGCGGCACACCGCAGGGAAATCAAACCCTGATCGCCGCGATGTCCGGTGTGCTTGATGCGATGCATGAAGTAGCACCCGAGATGCCCACCGCATAGTCATGAACGAACGGTGGATCCTTGCCGTTGATCTTG
>Ga0007796_10000883_pt1 | contig 10610 bp, 8 predicted proteins | sample CryBogmetaGMA0M_FD_60373 | JGI IMG/M metagenome (GOLD analysis project Ga0007796, IMG submission 60373) | Freshwater microbial communities from Crystal Bog, Wisconsin, USA - MA0M | ecosystem: Environmental > Aquatic > Freshwater > Lake | place: Crystal Bog, Wisconsin, USA | collected 2009-07-06 | reverse complement strand
CTTGCGGGCTGTTCGGGCGGCAGTACCGCGGTCGGCACATCCACCACCGATCCAGCCAAGGCCACCGTCACGGCGTTCCTCGAGGCCATCAAACGAGGTGACGACGTCGGTGCCCGGGCGATGCTGACGAAGGTTGCCCGTGCGAAAACTGAGGAAATGGGCATTTCAGTGGCTCCTCCGGTCACATCCTCAGCCACCTACTCGATCCGCGAATGTGAACAGATCGAGGGGACCGACGACCTCGTGCATGTGGGCACAACCTGGACCGATACCGATCCTGATGGGTTCACCACGACGGAGAATGTCGTCTGGGCAGTCCGCCTCGATCCCGAGGGCTGGCGAGTGGCAGGCATGGCCACGCGAATTTTTGACGATCTGCCGCCGCTGCTGCTGAATTTCGAGGATCCTGAAGACATGATCGCAAAGCAGGAAATGGTGGCGATGGAACTCCAGAAGCGTTCACAACAGGCGGCTTCTGAAAACCAGGCCAAACAGCCCGAAGCGAGAACGGCTGTCGGACCCGCTGAGGGTCAGCGGAAGTAGGAGCGGGCGAAGAACCTCTGAACACCGGCACGGCAGCCTGTGAACCCAGGGCGGCAGCCCGCCCCTGAGTGTCTCGCGGCCTGTCCAGGGGCACCCGCAGGCCCTTCCGGAGGCTCTCCCTCGAGGCCCTTTCGAGCCTCTTTTTCTAGGGAATTCGCGGTGAAACACCAGGCGAATGCCCGGTGGGGCCTTGTCGGGCGTCCTTGACAGTAACAGCGACACTGTTAGCCTAATCGCCTGGATTACCCAGGCCGGAGATTTTCCCCAACCCGCAGCTCTTGCAGGGCAGTGCTGCCGGTTGTTGGATTTGTCTCTGCCCCGGGTGGTTTCGTTGATCGCTTGTTGCTGCGGTCCGGTGGCCGTCCCGGATCGAGGTTGTTTCGTGACGGCTTACTTAGGAACGCACCTCGCGTTCAATGTTTTCATCTGGAGGTATGTGATGAAGCGTATTCTCGGACTCTCGTTTGCCATGTTCATTGCTCTCGTTGCCATCGCCCTCGTCGGCGGTGACTCGGGTGCTGTCGCCGGCCACGGCTGCAAGGGCCGTGCCCGCAGCTGCCAGGGTGGCGGTCTGTTTGCCCACAAGAAGAAGGATTGCAAGGGCGGTCTGTTCGGCCACAAGAAGAAGAAGGGCTGCCAGGGCGAGGCTGCTGCTGCTCCGGCCTGTGAGTCGGGCTGCGGCGAAGCTGCTGCCGTCGAAGGCGGCTGCTCGAGCTGTGGCGAAGCTGCTGCCGTCGAAGGCGGCTGCTCGAGCTGCGGCGGTGGCGAAGTTGTCAGCGGCGGCTGCGCTGGCGGCGGCTGCGAAGGCAGCGGCGTGATCTCGGAAGGCGTGCCGACCGAGGCTGCTCCGGCTGCTCCCGCTGCCCCGGCTGCCCCCGTTGGCACCTGAGCGGTGATTCAATCGCCAGCCACGTCGTCGCAACCAGGTCTGCCCTGAGGCGAGCGAGGATGTGGCAGGACACATAAGGGCCGGGCCTTCCGCAGGGAAGGCCCGGCTTTTTTCATATGTGTATTCAGCCAGCTGGTTGTGGAACAGGCTGGAGAGGTGGCGTTGCAGAGGCCGGTGCCGACGGTGCTTGCGGGGCCGGCTGCGTGGGAGCCTGTGGCTGGATCAATCGCCGCAGGAGTCCACCGCGGCGCGGAGGCGGGGACTGTTGCGGGTTCGCGGCCTCGGTGGCCTGCCGCTCGGCTCGCCTCTTTGCCACCTCGCCCAACACGCCGCCGACCAAGTCGATGACGGCCTCGGCAGTGGGATCGGTCTTCATGTCGGGCGGCAGCGCGGACTTGATCTTGTCTGCCGTCGATGGTGTGCCTGCCTGCTGGCGGGTGTTGGCATTGGCCCCATCGTCGTTGAGCGTTCCATCAGGCTTTTGTGCATCAAGCTTTGCCGGATCGGGAGTCGCCGCCGTTTCGGAATCATTGCCGGCGGAGGCATTGGGCTTCCATGCCGGGGCTGGTGGTGCCAGTGGCCGCTGCGGCGTGGCCGGCTGCCGCGCCGTCTGCGGACCGCCACCGCCGCGAAGACGATCAATCAGTTCAGCCACCACGCCACCCGCATTGGCCCGCAGAGATCCATCGAAGTCGATGCGAGGTTCGCCGAGCATCCCACCGACGCCCACGGAAAACGTCCGCCCCGAGAGTGCCGCCAACAGCGGCCTGTCCTGCGGCAGATCGGCCGGAATCGGGAGTTCGAGCTTGAGGTCGAGCTTCTTGTCGTCGAGGCCCACCGAGCCGCTCGATCGGATGTCAAGCCGCTGCCCGGGCTTGGCCAGCGGCACACCGAACGCAAGCCCCTTGTGCGACATCCGCCGGTCGGCAAGCTGAAATTCCACGTGCGATTCGTCGGCGATCCTGATCGACTGCGGGATCGGCAGGTTGAACGGCAGGGACTCGATCACCCGCTGCGCGAGCGGTCCCGGGCCGAGATCGACGGCGTGCATCGCGAGCACTCCGGAGAGATGCCCGCCCTCGGTGGCCCCCACGGGCAGCGTGGCCCCGTTGATGCGGAGCGAAAACCGCCCGCTCGTTCGCGTGGCACCGGCCATCACGGGAGCGATGTAGGCCAAAACGCCCTGCGCCACAGCTGGCTCAAGTCTCGCATCGGCCAGAAGCTGCACGGGCTCGACCGTCCATTCGCTCCGCGTCCCGTCAGCCGAGGGGGCGAGCCTGGCCTGCACATTGATCGGGTCGCTCACCCACGGCTCGTCTGCCCACGGGCCGATCATCCGCACGACCGCCCCGACCACGTCCAGTTGCATTCTGACCGCCCCAGGCTTTTTGGCCCGGGTTCGGTCCGCTGCGCCCGGACCTGCGAGGGCCGGAAAGAACAGCCCCTTGAGGTTGGAATTGCGGTCGGCATCGAACTCCACGGTGGCGTCGAGCCCCTCCACCCGCACGCGGCCAAGATCGCCGAGCGAAAGGAGGATGCCGGCGAGTCCGTGGCTCAGTTCCACACGTTTGATGGAGGCGGGTTCGGGCCTGCCGTCATGCGGCACGACATGGATGTCTTCGAAGACGAGCGGCCCCAGCCAGCCGAGATTCACGCTCCCAAACCGAACGGTCGCCTGGAGCGCCGGAACGGCGTTAGCCACGATTTTTGAAAGCCGTGCCGGGCTGGACACGAGCCAGGGCAGGCTACCGATTCCCAGCACGGCAATGACGGCGACTGTGGCCAGAGTGGCACGCATCTGGGAAGACAGAAATGCCATGGAGGAAGCCCTTTGCAACGGCGCTGATTCGGGTGACGGCAGGCCAGCGTCCGGAGCGGTCATGTCGTGAATCTCCCTGAACGAGAGCGGCTTGCGATGTGAAAACGGAGGGGTAAGGACCCGATTGTATCCACGGCCACGTCGCGAGGCATGGGCCCGGAAGGGTTCCCGAGGAAGGGATGGCGGCAAGACATCCCATTCGCACCCGCAGGGCGAATGGGGTAAGCTGGAAAGGCAGAGCGTTGCGGGCGTAGCTCAGTTGGTAGAGCGCTAGCTTCCCAAGCTGGATGTCGAGGGTTCGAGTCCCTTCGCCCGCTCTTTCTTGACGCACACGGTGCCATTCATGGTCACTGCGGGCAAAGTCTCGCCATCCGGGCGAGTTTCTCTCCAGATTCTCTCTTTGAATGTGGTGCCGTTTTCAAACGGCAGGTCAGGTTAGCTGACGTAAAAAAAAGCTGCCGCCCCCGGAGGGGCGGCAGCCGTAGGAACACGTTTGGTGGGCTGCATCAACGGCGAGCCCGTCGACTGGCCATTATCGGCGCAGCCCCCCGGTACAGTCAGCTTGCGTCACTAGACCACCTCCTTTCGCGATAGGAACCCCAGCCGCCGCGACCACTGCGAGGTCGCCGCCGGGACATTTTCTCCCCAGCCGTCGCTGGAGAACACGCTAGGATTTTATCCCGTCGCCCCGCCAAGGCGAGTTTTTGTGCAACTTTTTTTTGCGTGGAGGTTTCTTCCGTGACTGCCTCTCCAATGCCCGCTGTCGCAGTCGGCGACAAAGCCCCCCTGTTCACGGCCACCCTCCAGGACGGCGGCACGTTCGACTCGGCCTCGCTCAGCGGTAGGAAATCACTCGTGCTGTTCTTTTACCCGAAGGACAACACTCCGGTCTGCACGCAGCAGGCATGCGCGTTTCGCGATGCCTACGAGCAGTTCGTGAAGGCGGACGTGGAAGTGATCGGCGTCAGCAGCGACTCGCCGGCGAGCCACCGACGGTTTGCGGAGAAGCACCGCCTGCCCTTCCCGATCATCAGCGATCCGGACAGCGCGTTGCGGAAGCTCTTTGGTGTGCCACGAGCCTGGGGAATCTTTCCGGGCCGGGTCACCTACGTGATCGACAAGGAGGGCGTCGTGCGGCTCGTCTACAACGCGACGCTGGCCGCGGAGCCGCACGTTCGCAAGGCGCTCGAGGCGATCACGAAGCCGTAAACACGCCTGGCGAGTTGCTGTGGCGGTCGGCCCAGGCGGCCTCAATCTCCGTGCAGGCCTGGCCCAATCCGTCGTCATCCGCCAGTCTCGCCGCGACATCATGACAGCGTGTCGCCACGCTAGGATCGGCCAGCAGCCCGCGGATCATTTCGGCCAGTGCCGGTCCGCGAAACCGCCGTGGCGGCAGCGATCGTCCGACGCCGAGGCGTTCGACCCGGGCCGCGTTGTCGAACTGGTCAAACCCCATCGGCATGATCACCTGCGGCACGCCCGCTGCGAACGCCTGCGACATCGAGCCGACGCCGCCATGGTGCACAAGCAGCGCTGACCGCTTAAGCAGCCAGCGAAACGGCACGAAGTCGAGATGCTGCACGCCATCTGGCAGTGACGCCGGCACCTGTTCCGGAAACCGCGTCAGCAACAGACCGCGTTGCCCGAGCCGCTGGCAGGCCTCGACGGAGGCCTGGAAGAAGTCGCGGCCAAACACATTGGCTGAGCCGGGCGTGAACACGAGCGGAGGCGGACCCTCGTCGAGGAATCGCGTCACGTTGTCCGATGGCTCGACGACCCCCTCCTCGCTGTAGAGCGGAAAGCCGGTCAGTCTGGTCTGCGCAGGCCAGTCGGGCTGCCGTGGAGAGAACCAGTCTGGAAACATCGCGACCATTCGCAGCGGCGAATGCATCCAGTCGCGGAACACGCGGCGGGTCGGGGGCAGCCCAAAACGGCCTCGAAACTCGTTGAGCCAAGGACAGATCACCCGATCCGAAACGCTGTCGACCAGCCACCACTGCAGTTTCCCGAACCAACCTGGCCCGCGGTGCACGCACAAGGCCGGCAGGCGGGGCCCCTCGAAATCGCTGCGAAAGAGCATCGGCGAGAGGTGCACGCTCACCAGCGGAATACCCTGGGCTTCCTGCGCGACACGGGCGCCGAAGGCGAGGCTCGATCCGCAGACGAGCGTCTGCCCGGGAGTCTGGTGGGCGAGGATGCTGCGGTAGACCGGCTCTAGAAGAGGCCGGACGGCGAGGTCGATGATCGTCCGGGTTCCGTGGAGCGGATGCCAGATTCGCGGGTTGCGAATCATCTCGCGAAAGTCCACCTCTGGCAGGGGATCGACGAACTCCAGCCCCGCCTGCTCCACCAGGCCACGGAAGTATCCGGCGGTGACAACGGTCACCCGGTAGCCGCGGCCCCGCAGGGCCCGTCCCAGGCCGACGAACGGATGCACGTCTCCCGAACTGCCAATCACGCAGAGGATGACGTGGTTCAGGCCGACGCCCATTGCATCCTGCATTTCCTGGGTTGCTGTGACCCGCTTCGGTATCAATCTCAGTCAGTAGTCATGCGTCATCGATCCGCCAGAGATCAAGAACGATCGCCGTCGGCGGGTCTGTGAGCACGTCGAAGAGTACGGCAATCGGAGGAACGAATCCTAAACGCACCGTGTCGTATCGCGACTCGCCGAAGTCGAGAGGTCCTCGAGCGAGCCAAAAATCGATCTCCCGCACCGCGCGCACGACGTACCCGTTCGCGTCATCACCGAGAATCAACGCCTAGAGCCTCTCGTCTGCTTCTGGTGCCCAGAAGACGAAATGCTTCATTGGATGCCGATGCCCCGAAGGATTTCATCGAGTGTCCGGCCCGACCGGATGCCCCGGCGACGCTCGGTCAATTCAGTCGAAAGCGGAATTTCCAATCCCTCTGGAGGCTGACCGGGTCGCCGGCCATCGGGCACGAAATACCCGATCACCCGCCCCTCGGAATCGCAGATCTCCGCCGTGTGATCAACAACGGCATCCAGCCTCTGGCAAGCGTCGGCATCGAGCGTGATGCGAGTCATGCGATGAACCTCTGCAGAACGGGTCCGTGGGCTCCTCAATCATCCTATGGCAGCACGATGCTCGCCGAGATGAACCCTATTATAAGCCATGGGCTGGTCGCCGGCCCAACGGCTGCTTTCCCCAACGCATCGCCTAATTCTGGCCAGTCTTGCGGAAGTCCCAGGGAGCGACCGGGCTGGGCTGGGCCCAGAGGCCGAGCCGCTGAGACTGAGCCTGCGACTGGAGCGCGGCCAATGACGTGTCGCGTGAATAGTCTTCGTAGTGCCAGGCGTTGCCGGTGGCGATCATCTGCCGGTTCACGTCGACACCATTCGAGGAGAGATGGCCGATCCAACGGCCGTAACGGTCCTTGCCATCTTCGGTCACTTCGACTGTTTTGCCAAACACCATCTCGGCCAGTACCTCTCGGGAAACCTTGCCGTAGTCCTGACCGATCTCCGGCGCATCGATCTCCGCCAGTCGCACCTTCTGCTGTTGGTTTGATTCATCGAGGCAGGTGACCGTGTCTCCATCGTGCACGCCGACCACGCGCCACAGGTGCGGTGCGGTGGAGCGGCCCGCCGGTGACTGCAGCGGTGAGACACTCACCGGCTGCGCGGGAGTCGATGACGGCGAGATGGGCGTTGAGAACGACGACACCGGCGGCGCGCTGGCCGCAGGCTGTGAGGCCGCGGCGATGGCGGCCGCCGAACCGGCGACCATGGGGGGCGCCACTGCTGCAATCGTCTGGCCGGCTTGGTTCTGGGCCGCCATTGGCGGTGCCGCTTCCGACGATGCGGCCCACTGGTTGGGCGGCGGCACAGGCTGCTGCGCGACCGCAGGCGGGTAGGCCGGCGGTGCCGAGGCAAATGCTGTCGGGGAAGAAGTCGTGGGCGGCACGATCGGCGTGCCTTTCAGTGCCGGCGATCCTGGCGGATACTGATAGGGCACGGGCTGGTAGCGGGCCACGGTGGCGGGCGGCAGCGTGTAGGCCGCTGCGGGCGCCCCCTGTGTCTGGTAGTTCCAGCCCTGCATCGAGGCCGGTTGCTGCGGCGTCGGCATCGCCTGCCGGCGGTTCACCTGCGATGCGCCGGGCACGGTGGCCGCGGCCAGCACGGGAGGTCCAATCGTGTAGGTGAACACGTAGGTGGGAGAGTAATACATCGTGATCGGGCGACCATCCGGCCCCACGCCCTGATACGGCACGGCCTGCGGCGTCCAGCCTGCAGGAATGGGGCCACCCTGAATCACAGCCGTGGGCAGCGGCGGTGCCTGCCAGTAGGGAAGGGGGCCCGAACCGGGGGCCGCCGTGCCCGAAACGCCGCCTGTGGCCCAGGCATTCGCCGGGGGATTGGCGGCCGGTACTTGCGCGGAGCCAGCGCGGCCGGCCATGCAGAGGATGCCCACTGCACTGAACCGGACCAACAGTGAACCCCAGCCTTGTCGGCGTCCCTGCCGCACGTTGTTCGCCCTCCTGGCGACCTCCGGGTTGTACCGCCAACGGCCTCATTCCCCGAGAGGACTTTCAGGTCTTCTTGGGCAGCGAGTTGGGCAGCGCGGTTGCTGGATGGGAGATCGGGTTTTCCACTGATTGCCGTGGAATGGACCGTCCCCTCACCGCACGGATTGCCGCGCCGGCATCGCCTGGGGGTTTCCGGCAGGTTGCGGAAGCTGGGCGGGTTGGAAATCCGCCGCCGGAGCCGCGTACACTCGCCGCCATGCGTCTGTGGTCGCTCATCGTCGTCGCAGTCATTGCTGCCATCGCCGCCGGCTCGACCAGCGCAGCCGATCCGGAAGTCATCGCGGCAGAGCCCTCCGTCGGTGCGTTGGTGGCGTCGGCGCGGCGGGCCGGGCTGCGGGTGTTGGAAGGCGATCACCTCGCGCTCATCACCGATCGGCCGGCCCGCTCCGGTGATGGCGTCGAGGATCTGCCACGTCTCTTCGACGAGGCGTGGGCGACATGGTGCGACCATTTTGATCTCGACTCGGCGCGGCATCGCCAGTGGCGGGCCTGCGGCTGTCTCATCGTTGATCGCGAGCGATTCCGTGCCGCCGGGCTTCTGCCCGACGGCGCCTCGGAATTTGCCAACGGCTTCTGCAATCGCGAGCGATTCTGGATGGCCGACCAGTCCAATCCTGCCTACCGCCGGCACCTGCTGCTCCATGAGGGCGTGCATGCTTTCACGCTCACGCTCCGCGGGCTCGACACGCCATCGTGGTACATGGAGGGGATCGCCGAGTATCTGGCCACGCACCGGCTCAACGACGAGGGCCGTTTCGTGCCGACGCCACTACCGCTGCAGGCGAGCGACGTCGAGCAGTTGGGCCGCATCGAGAAACTCCGCACGTTGCGGGCCGCTGGCACGTGCCCAGGCCTCGAGGATGTCTTCGCCACGCCGGCCGTGAATCACCGTGATCTCTCCGCCTATGCCGCGAGTTGGGCGGCAGTGGCGTTGCTCTCTCAGCATCCCGAGCATGCCCGCAGCTTTGCCGCAGCCGAGCGAGGTTCGCTCGATGGGGCATTCACCGAGCGGCTCAGGGCATCTCCCGGATGGGATGCGGAACGGGCGGCCCGCAATTTCGATGCCTTCACCGACGAAATCGACTACGGCTACGACTTCTCTCGCTCGCGTGTCGACTGGGCTCCGGGCCAACCGCTCGACACACGGCAGGCGATCACCGTTGCGAGCAGCCGCGGCTGGCAGCACTCCGGTTGGTCGCTCCGGAAGGGGGAGCGACATGGGGTCAACGCGACGGGACGGTGCACGATCGGTTTGCTGGAGAGCACCTCCGCAGAGCCATCGGTGCGGCTGGAAACCGAGGCCGATGGCATCTCGCTTCGGTGGTATCGGGGCCGACCGCTCGGCAGGCTGCTCGTGGCGCAGTGGGTCGAACAGCCGGGCGACGGTGGTCGCCCCCGGTTCGTCGTGCTCGCCGAGGGTGGTCACGGCGAGTTCACGGCGGCCGCCGACGGCGTGGCCTACTTCAAACTCAACGAACCACCTGGCGAACTGGCCGATAACGACGGTCACCTCACGGTCGAGATCGGCCCCAAGTAAGGCGCACCCGTCCCGTTGCTTTCGCGGCAGAGGTCCCGTCGCTTCCGCTCCGGGCTTTTATTCGAGGGGTGCGCGACCTTTGATGGCTGCGTTACCCTTGCCATAAAAGCCCCGGGTGGAAACCCGGGGACTCCCGCTGCGGCTCACGCGTGCACGGCGAACTCGCCCTCCGACAGGCTCGGCAGGTTCGTCTGGCCCATCAGCCAAAGGTCGACTGAGCGGGCCGCCTCGCGGCCCTCCTGGATCGCCCACACGACCAGCGACTGGCCACGACGCATGTCGCCGGCGGCGAACACACCGTCCCGGCTCGTCTTGTAGTCGCTGCCCGTCTTGATGTTGCCCCGGGGATCGAGTTCAAGCCCCAGTTCCGCGATCGGCCCATGCTTCTCCGGACCCATGAAGCCCATGGCCAAGAGAGCCAACTGGCACGGCCACTCCTGCTCGCTCCCTGGTACCTCACGAAACTTCTGCTGACCCGAGGCAGCGTCGGTGTACCACTCGATCCGCACCGTCTTCACCGCCCGCACATGCCCCTTGTCATCGCCGAGGAACTCCTTGGAGAGGATGCCCCATTCGCGGCGGCAGCCCTCTTCGTGGGAGGAACTCGTTCGCAGGATCACCGGCCACAGCGGCCATGGCGTGTTCCCTGGTCGCTGGTCACGCCGCGGATACTTGCCGAGGTCAGGCGGCTGCGGTAGCAGTTCGAACTGCGTCAGGCTCTTCGCACCCTGCCGGTTGCTCGTGCCGTCGCAGTCGGAGCCCGTGTCGCCGCCACCGATCACGACGACGTCTTTTCCAGCGGCAAGGATCTGCTCCTGAACATCGTCGCCGGCATTGCGCTTGTTCTGCTGCGGCAGGAACTCCATTGCGTAGTGCACGCCCTTGAGTTCACGGCCCGGGATCGGCAGGTCACGGCCGAGCGTCGCTCCGCCGGTGAGCAGCAGGGCGTCGTACTCGTCGCAGATGGACTGCGTGCTGACGTCGGTTCCCACGTTCACGCCACAGCGGAACTCGACCCCTTCCTCACGAAGTTGTTCGACCCGCCGCCAGACACGCCACTTTTCCAGCTTGAAATCGGGGATGCCATACATCAGCAAGCCGCCCGGACGGTCGGCCCGCTCGAACACCGTGACCAGATGCCCCGCCCGGTTCAGTTGCTGTGCCGCCGCCAGGCCCGCCGGTCCGCTGCCGACGACCGCCACCCGCTTGCCGGTGCGCACTGCGGGCGGTTCGGGCACGACCCAGCCCTCGTCGAAGGCGCGGTCTGCGAT
>Ga0007796_10000882_pt1 | contig 10617 bp, 10 predicted proteins | sample CryBogmetaGMA0M_FD_60373 | JGI IMG/M metagenome (GOLD analysis project Ga0007796, IMG submission 60373) | Freshwater microbial communities from Crystal Bog, Wisconsin, USA - MA0M | ecosystem: Environmental > Aquatic > Freshwater > Lake | place: Crystal Bog, Wisconsin, USA | collected 2009-07-06 | reverse complement strand
CACCAAGATCGACCTGCTCCCCTATCTGCCGGTGCAGGTGGAGCGGATCGAGGAGCACATCCGCCAGGTGAATCCCCGTTGCACGGTCCTGCAGGTGTCGGCCAGCAACTGGTGCCGGATCCACTGGTGCCAGGGATCAAGGCCGGCTCCCGTGCTGGCCGACACCTGCAGGACCGTGCAACGGGGATTCACCTGGCGGATGTGCTCCTCGATCCGCTCCACCTGCACCGGCAGATAGGGGAGCAGGTCGATCTTGGTGATCAACACGCAATCCGCTTCCCGGAACATCACCGGGTACTTGAGCGGCTTGTCGTCCCCTTCGGTGACGCTGAGTAGGGCCACCTTGCGGTGCTCGCCCACTTCAAACTCGGCCGGGCAGACCAGATTGCCGACGTTCTCCACCCAGAGCAGATCCAGGTCGGCGGGGTTGAGGCGCTGCCGCAGCAGGCTCAGCCCGCCGCTCACCATGGCGGCATCGAGGTGGCAGGCCCGGCCGGTGGTGATCGGCACCACCGGCACCCCCACCGCCTCCAGGCGTTCGGCATCGAGCTGGGTGGTCATGTCCCCTTCAAGAACGGCCATCGCCAGCTGGGGGGAAAGGGCCGCGAGCGTCTGCTCGAGCAGGGAGGTCTTGCCGGCGCCGGGGCTGCTCATCACGTTGAGGCAGAGCAGCCGCCAGGCATCGAAATGCTCACGGTTGTGCTCGGCCTGGTGCTGGTTGGCGGCCAGGAGATTGAGACCCAGCGTATCTTCCAATGGCATGTGCATGGCGCTGCAGCAAAGAATTCAGGGGGGGGTGATTCAGCAGGGAAGGGTGTAATCGACAGATCGGATCTTGAGCTCTCTACCGCTGACGATCTGCTCCATCGGATGCTGACAGCAGGGAGAGCGGTAGGCCTGCTCGGGCCGGGGAGAGTAGGTGTGGCCGCAGGCCACACAACGCCCCACCAGGGGCACGGCCTCGATGGCAAGCTCGGAGCCGCTCAGCCAGCTGCCCTGAACCGCCGCCTGCCAGGTGAATACCAGCTGCTCGGGTTCCACGCAGGTGAAATCGCCCACCTGGAGATGGACCGTATTGACGCAGGGCTCAGCGGGGGCGTGCTGCTGGCGCCACTGGTTCATCGAAAGCAGCAGGCAGCGGGTCATGTCGACTTCATGCATGGCTCACCTCCACTTGCGATCGACCTGCATATTGCACTCCTTGCTGATCCAGGCGGGCAGGCCCTTGCGGGGCAGCTGACCGCTCACCACCAGGTGGGCCATGGTGTCGCAGATGACGCGGGCGGCCATCAAGGAGGTCATGTCGCTGATGTCATAAGGGGGTGAAACCTCCACCACCTCAAGGCCGCAGACCGGCACATTGCGCACGATCAGCTCCAGCAGCTTGAGGGCCTCGCGAGGCAGCAGGCCGCCGGGCTCCGGCCAGCCGGTGCCGGGAACGAAGCCGGCATCGATGCAGTCGATGTCGAAGGAGATGTAGACGCAATCGGTGCCATCGGTGGCCCGCTCGATCGCATACCGGGCAGCGGCCTCCAAGCCCATCTCGGTGATATCGGTGACGGTGAGCACGTTGGTGCCCCGCTCCCGGCAGACCTTGACGCCCTCGCGCGGCACCTGCCAGCCGCCGATGCCCAGCTGCACGAGGTTTTCAGCGGGGGCATTGGCCATGTTGGTGGCATGGAACCAGGGGCAGGTATGCATCCGCTCATCCAGATCGATCTCCTGGGTATCGACATGGCGATCGAAGTGGATGATGCCCACCTTCTTATCACCGAGATGGCGGCAGACCCCACGCACCGTGGGAAAGCCGATGGAGTGGTCACCACCGAGGATGATCGGGAAGGCACCGCTGGCGAATACGTGGGCAACGCCCTTGGAGATCTGATCGAAACTCTTCTCGTTGTTGGCCGGAATCGTGAAGATATCACCGACATCGCAGAGGCTGATCTGCTCCCGCAGATCCACTCCCATTTCGTAGTTATAGGGGGTATAGAGAGCGGAGATGCGGCGGATCCCCTGGGGGCCGAAACGGGTGCCGGGGCGGTATGTGGTACCGCTGTCGTGGGGCACCCCCAGAATCGCCACATCGAATTCACCGACCCGATGGACGTCCTCGATGTAGGGCGCCTTCATGAAGGTGTTGATACCGGCGTAGTGGGGCAGCTCGCCACGGGAAAAGGTGGGAATGCGCCGGTCAACAATGCTGTCGGCCGCTTCAAGGCCATGGCGGAGTCCCTGGTCGACCTCCTGCTGCCAGCCGGTGAGGGGCAGGCGGCTTTCTTTTTCAAGGGCCCGCTGGCCTTCCAAGCCGCGCTGGTCTTCAAAGGCTCGCTGACCTTCGTTGGGGTGAACCCGCTCGAAGGCACCGGAATCGCCAGACGTGGTGGCCATGGGGAGGGGGAGGGTTGGGTTAGAGCGGCCTCCCGGGCTTTTGTCCCTCCGTGCTGCCGGCGATGCCGACCGATGCCTCTTGGACCAGACACTCAATGGAGCCGGAACCCTAGACATCCTTTCCGCTGACTGACTTTCACCGGATCAAGGCTGGCTTGTGGTGACCATCACTACGGAATCGGCAACCGGAAGGAAGGGGCCGGGGAGAGCGAACTGCCCTTCCGTTGTGGCCCAACCCCAGGGCGCTGGTCAAGACTGCGCGGCAGAATGTCGCCCCCTGCCGATGGCCCTCGACCAGGCCCTGCCGAGCTCGCGCCGCCGCACCATCGTCGCCAGCGCCCTCGGCGCCCTCTTCGAGTGGTACGACTTCTTCGTCTATGGCTCCCTGGCGGTGCTGCTGGGGAAGCTCTTCTTCCCCGCCGGCGATGCCACCACCGGCTTCCTCTCCAGCCTGGCCACCTTCGGGGCGGGCTTTGTGGTGCGGCCCTTCGGAGCCCTGGTGTTCGGGCGGCTGGGGGACCAGCTGGGCCGCAAGCCCACCTTTCTGCTGACGATCCTGATCATGGGGAGCTCCACCCTGCTGGTGGGCCTGCTGCCCACCTATGGGCAGATCGGCCCGGCCGCCCCGGCCCTGCTCGTGGTCCTGCGGCTGATGCAGGGTCTGGCCCTGGGGGGTGAATACGGCGGTGCCGCCACCTTCGTGGCTGAGCATGCGCCCCCCCGGCGACGCGGCTTCGCCACCAGTTGGATCCAGATCACTACACCCCTGGGATTCCTGCTGTCCCTGGCGGTGGTCCTCAGCGTCAGGCTGCTGGTGGGGGAGGCCGCCTTCACGGCCTGGGGCTGGCGGCTTCCCTTCCTCGTCTCCGGCCTGCTGCTGGCGGTGACGCTGCAGCTGCGGCTGCGGCTGGAGGAATCGCCGGCCTTCAGCCACCTGAAAAACGCCAAGAGGATCTCGGCCACACCGCTGCGTGATGCCTTCGGCAACCGCCACAATCGCAGGCTGCTGCTGCTCTCCCTGTTCGGGATCACGGCAGGCCAGGGTGTGGTGACCTTCACCATCTATTTCTACGCCCTGTTCTTTTTGCAGCACACCCTGAACGTGGAGGCGGTGACCGCCTATCAGCTGGTCGGCGGCGGCATGCTGATCGGCACGCCCCTGATCGTCGTGTTCGGGGCGCTGTCGGATCGGATCGGAGCCCAGCCGATCATGGTCACCGGCATGGGCCTGGCGGCGATCGGCTACGTACCCCTGTTCATGGCCCTGACCCGGGCGGTCAACCCTCTCTATCCCCAACCCTTCAACCCTGCATTGCTGAATGGCCCCCTGGTGGTGTTGATCCTGACCCTGATGATGATCCTGGCGGCGATGGTCTATGGCCCGATCACCGCCCGGTTGGTGGAGCTTTTCCCCACCGAAATTCGCTACACCTCCATCTCACTGCCCTTCCATCTGGGCAATGGCTGGTTCGGTGGACTGCTGCCCCTGATCGCCGCCGCCCTCGTGGTGAAAACCGGCAACATCTTTGCGGGTCTCTACTACCCGATCGGGGTCTGTGGGATGTCGGTGATGGTGAGCCTGGTGTTCCTGCGCGGCCAGCGGCGAGCGGCCTGAACCAGCCGGCGGCGCCGTGGCGATACTGCAGCAGACGCCGCCGGCAGGCCATGGAGGTTGTGCAGCACCACCGCCCTGCCGCTGCGACCCGCCGCCGGGGGCCCCACCTGCTGGCAGGTCTGCTGGCTCCCCTGCTGCAGGTCCTGTTGCCCGCCCTGCTGGCGGTGACCTGCCAGCAGGGCTCGGCCGCAGCCGCCGCCGTGGCCGCCGGCTGGAAGAGCTGCAGCTTCAACGCGTGGACGATCGGCTGCCGCGACAGCCACAGCCCCGATGGCACGGTGCGGATCCTGTGGCAGGACGGCAAGGCGATGACCTATCGCCTGGTGAAACAGGGGTTTCCTTTCTCCACCCTGCGCGACACGCTCGGCGGCCTCTGGCAGCGAGAGGTGCTGATCCAGGGGAACGCGGTGTTCACCAACCGGGCCAATGGCAACCGCATCGTGGTGCCGCTGCGCTGAACCTGGGCCGCCACAGGGCTGAGCCGCTGGGGCTGTGGCGGCTGTTTCAGGCGGACTGAAGCTGTTCGAGCTGGGCCTCAAGGCGCTGCTTGAGGCGGCTCTGGACCAGGTGGCAGAGCTCCTCCACCAGATCACTGTCGGCCGACCAGATGGTGCGCACGCCATCGCGCTGGCAACGCACCAGGCCGGCCCTCTGCAGCTGGCCAAGCTGGCGGCTGATGTGCGACTGGGAAAAGCCGGTGGCCTCGATCAGCGCGGCCACATCCATGGCACCGGCCCTTAGCTGACAGAGCAGCTGCAGGCGCGCCGGCTCACTGAGCATCCGGAAGAACTGGCTGTACTGCTCCAGCAACTGGGGGGAAGGCACGGAGCCGGCAACGGCCATGGCCCTGGTGTATGACGATAAACGCATTATGCACTGCCTTCCATGGATGGGGGCCGCGCGAAAACGCGGTGGTACACGCGCTGGGCCGCCGGCTGGCGACCCTTGAAAACTCGGCCTTTATGCGTGTATCGTCATAAGAGTCTGCAAGGACTGCGATGACCCCTGCCCAGGTGCCCCTGCTGTCCCTCGCCGCCGCCGCCGGTGGCGGAGCCCTGCTCTTCCGCCAGCTCTTTGACGGCGACACCGGCACCTTCACCTACCTGCTGGCCGATGTGGCCACGCGCCATGCCGTACTGATCGATCCGGTCTTCGAGCAGCACCATCGCGATCTCGCCCTCAACCGCGAACTCGGGCTCACGCTGGTGGCCTGCCTCGACACCCACGCCCACGCCGACCACGTGACCGGCAGCTGGCTGATGCACGCGGCCACGGGCTGCGCGATCGCTCTGGCGGCCTCGGCCGGTGCCGAGAACGTGACCCTGCCCCTGCAGCACGGCGATCGGGTGGCCTTCGGCAGGCGCTGCCTGGAGGTGCGCAGCACCCCGGGGCACACCGATGGTTGCCTCAGCTTCGTGCTCGACGACCAGTCGATGGCGTTCACCGGCGACACGCTGCTGGTGCGGGGCTGCGGCCGCTGCGATTTCCAGCAGGGCGACCCCCACCGCCTCTGGCGCTCGATCACCGAGCAGATCTTCAGCCTGCCGGAGGCCTGCCTGCTCTACCCCGGCCACGACTACACCGGCCGTGGCGTCACCTCGGTGGTGGAGGAGAAGGCCTTCAACGCCCGACTGGGGGGCGCCGCCACCGAGCGGGATTTCGTGGGCCACATGCAGAACATGGCGTTGCCCCATCCGGGCCGGATCGCCGAGGCCCTGCCCGGCAACCTGCGCTCCGGCCGCCCCCGCCACCCCAGCGACAGCCAGGACTGGGCTCCGGTGGTGCACAGCTATGCCGGCCTGCCCGAACTCAGCCCCGCCTGGGTGGCCGCCCATCTGAACGAAGTCACCATCCTCGATGTGCGCTCCCAGGAGGAAGTGGCGGGACCCGATGGGCGCATCGAGGGCTCCCTGGTGATCCCCCTGCCGGAACTGGGGGCGCGCCGCGATGAACTGCCGACCGGCCGGCCGCTGGTGGTGGTCTGCCATGCCGGCAGCCGCTCCGCCCTGGCCACCCAGCAACTGATCAAGGCGGGCCACCGGCAGGTGGCCAACCTGCACGGCGGCCTGAGCCGCTGGACGGATGAGGGCTATCCCCTGCAAACCGGTCTCACCGAACCAACCCCATGACCATCTCCGCCCAAGACCTGGCCGAGCAACTGGCATCGTGGCCTGCTGCTCAGCCCGCCAGGTCGACAGGCTGGTGGCTGGCGGCCGAGGTGATGATCGCCTCGGCAATCCGCAGGCCCTCCACCGCGGCGTCCAGATCGGCCACGGCTGAGGGCTCGCCGCTGCGCAGCGAACGGCTGAAATCAGCCAGCTGCTCCCGCAGGGCCCCGGCCACCTGGCCATCGAGCACGGGCCAGAGGCAGGTGTCCGGCCGCTGCACAGGCCCGGCCCCCCAGATCTGCAGGGGGCCATCCAGCCAGCGCAGCTTGGCGCTCCGCTCGGTGCCCACCACCGCCAGTTCGGCGTCGATGCAACTGGCCGCGTGCTGGCCCGCCACGTTGGCCGGGGCCTGGGATGGCACATACCAACTGCTCTCCAGCATGGCGATGCAGCCGTTGGCCAGCTCCAGCATCGCGAAGCAGCCCTGGGGTGAGAGGTGATCACCCTGGCGGTAATCGCTGGCCATCACCCGCACCACCCGCGAGCCGCTGAGCCAGAGCACGAGGTCGATGTCATGGGTGAGGGTGCGAAACACGGTATGCACCCGGTCGGCAATGGCCGCGAAGGAGCTCCGGCTGCAGTTGCGCTGGCAACGGATCGACACCAGATCGCCGAAGGCACCGGAGCGCACCTGCTGCCACAGCTGGCGGTGGGCCAGGTCGTAGCGGAGCACCAGACCCACCTGCAGCAGAGCACCCCGGCTACTGGCGGTGGCTTGCAGCTCGCGGGCCTGGGCCCAGCTGGCGGCGAGGGGTTTTTCCAGGAACAGGGCACGGCCGGAGCGGAGCACGGCCAGGGCCTGCTGGTGATGCTGCTCATCCGGCGTGGCCAGCACCACCGCATCGAGATCGCCGTCGTCAATCAGCTCCAGGGCATCGCCATAGCCGCGGCTGACGCCGTGGCGCTCCAGTGCGCGGCGGAGGGCAAGCGGATCGGGGTCCGCCACGGCCGCCAGCTCCACCCCGGGCAGCTGGGCCAGCACCGCCGCGTGCAGCTGGCCGAAGCGCCCCACCCCCGCCAGACCCAGCCGCAGGGGTGCTGATCGATCAGGCATCGGCAACGGGGATGGACGGAGCACTGGATCGATAGCGTATTGGCTGAGATTGGCGCCGGTCACGGCGGCCGGCGCCCGATGGTTCTGACCCTGATCCTGGGGGACCAACTGCACCGCGAGTGGTTCAGCCCCTCACCCCTGCGGCTCGAAGCCGGCAGCCGGGTGGTGATGATCGAAGACCACGGGGTGGCCAGCAGCTACCGCTACCACCGGCTGCGGCTGCTGCACACCTTCGTGGCGATGCGCAGCTTCAGCGCTGCCCTGGGGGCCAGCGGCATCGAGGTGAGATACCACGAACTGCCCGCTTCGCTGGCGGTGCCGTTCTGGCGGCGGCTGGAGGCGGAGATCGAGGCCATGCCAGCTCCCGAGCGCCGGCTGCAGGTGGCCGCCATTGCCGATCGCCGTTTCGCACAGGCACTGGAGCAGTTCTGCGCGGAGCGATCGCTGCCGCTCACCGTGCTTCCCTCGCCCGCCTTTCTGGAATCAACGGACGACAGCCGGGCCTGGTTCGAGCGGCAAAAGCGCCCGCGGATGGCCAGCTTCTACCAGCGGCAACGGCGGCGCCTGGGGCTGCTGCTGGAGGCCGACGGCAGCCCCAGCGGCGGCCGCTGGAGTTTCGATGCCGACAACCGCCGCCGGCTGCCGAAGGGCTACGCCGAACCGCCGCTGCCGGCGGTGGCGGCCAGCCCCCATGAAGCGGCGGTGCGCCAGCTGATCGCCCGCCATTTCCAGAACCACCCCGGGGAACTCGGTGCGCTGTGGGTCCCCTGGGACCACGCCGGGGCCGATGCCTGGCTGGAGCGGTTTCTGCGGGAGCGGCTCGATGGCTTCGGCCCCTATGAGGACGCCCTCAGCCAGCGCTTCGACACCCTGCACCACTCCCTGCTCTCCCCCCTGCTCAACCTCGGTCTGCTGACCCCCGGCGCCGTGGTGGCGGCCACCATGGCCCGCGCCGAGGCGCGGCAACAGCAGGGCGAACCGGTGCCGATCGCGTCGCTGGAGGGCTTTCTGCGGCAGGTGATCGGCTGGCGTGAGTTCGTGCGCGGCGTCGACCTGGTCCATGGCGAGCGCCAGGCCCATAGCAACGGCTGGCAGCACCGGCGACGGCTCGCCCCCTGCTGGAACGACGGCAGCACCGGCCTGCCGCCCCTCGATGGTGCCATCCAGCGCCTGAACCGTCTCGCCTACAACCACCACATCGAGCGGCTGATGGTGATCAGCAACCTGATGCTGCTCTGCGAAATCGATCCGCAGGAGGTGCATCGCTGGTTCATGGAGCGCTATCTGGATTCCTACGAATGGGTGATGGGTCCGAATGTGTATGGGATGGGCCTGATGAGCGATGGCGGCATCTTCGCCAGCAAGCCCTACATCTGCGGCTCCAACTACATCCTGAAGATGGGGGACTACAGCAAGGGGCCCTGGTGTGCCACCTGGGATGGGCTCTACTGGCGATTCATCGAGCGGCACCGGGAGGTGTTCCTGGCCAACCCCAGGCTGGCGATGATGGTGCGGCTGCTGGAGCGCATGGAGTCGCAGCGGCGGCAGGACCTCAACGCCAGGGCGGAAGCGTTCCTGGCCAGGGCCACGCTGCCGCCAGCCTGAGCCGCAACCACGCTTCAGCCCAGATCCAGCTCCAGCTGCTGCCCATTGCTGCTGCTGCCGGCTGAGCGGGAGCGCCCGCCGGCCCGGCCGCGGCGAGCGCCGCCAGCGGCGAGGCCGGAGCGGCGCGAGCCATGGCGACGCACGATCGCCTCGGACTGCTCACGGAAGCCGGGGGCCTGGCGGAGGGCCCAGATCCGCTGACGGGCCTCACGGGCGGCGACGGCGGGATCGACGATCGGCAGGGGGTAGTGGACGCCGAGCCGGCAACCGAGCCGCTCCTGAAGCGCTGGCGCCATCAGCCACGGTTCATGCAGGAGCACAGCGGGCACGGCGGCCAGCTCCGGCAGCCACTGGCGAATGAACACGCCGTTGGGGTCGTGGTCCTGGCCCTGCTTGATGGGGTTGTAGATGCGGATCGTGTTGATACCGGTGGTGCCCGACTGCATCTGGCACTGGCTCCAGTGGATGCCGGGTTCGTAATCAACGAACAGCTGGGCCAGCCGCTGCCCGCTCTCGCGCCAGGGCAGCCACAGGTGGTAGCTCGCCACGGACATCAACATCGCCCGCGTGCGGAAATTGAGCCAGCCGGTGGCGATCAGGGCGCGCATGCAGGCATCCACGAACGGCAGGCCGGTGCGCCCCGCCGCCCAGGCCTCCAGACGCTGGGGATCGCTCTGGCGCAAGCCGGCGGTGAGCGGATGCAGTTCCTCAAATTCCAGGGCCGGCTGGCTCTCGAGCTTCTGGATGAAGTGGCAGTGCCAGTGCAACCGCTCCTCGAAACCCCGCCGCGAACCGGGCTGGCCGCGGTTCGCCTGCACCACCTCCCGCAGCGAGAGGGTGCCCCAGGCCAGGTGGGGCGAAAGCCGTGAGCAGCTGCGGAAGGCGGTGAGCGGGCTGGAGAGCTCCCGCTGATAACGGGCCCCGCGGCCGGCCAGGAAGCTGGCCAGCTCGGCCAGTCCCTGCTGCCGCCCCCCCGGCTGCCGCAAAGGGCAGGGGTCGGCGCCCAGGCCGAGCGTATCGGCTGAAGGGACAACCCCGGGATCGATGCCGGCCAGCGGCGGCAGGGCCGCAGGGGCGGCGGCGATCGGTTCGGCCATCCGCTCCTCCCAGCGCCGCGCCCAGCCATCCCGACGGGCCAGCCGGCGGACCACGCCGAACTGCGGCAGTTCCGTCCAGGGAATGCCGTGGCGGCGGGCCCAGGCGGCTACGCGCCGGTCGCGGGAGTAGGTCCAACCGTTGCCGGTTTCCTCATGGCTCCAGAGGGCCAGCGCACCGAACCGGCGGCGGGCCTGCTCCAGCACCTGCTCCACGCTGCCCACCCGCACCACCAGCGGCTGCCCCAGGCTGGCCAGCGCCTGGCGCAGTTCCAGCAGGCTTTCGCGGCAGAAGGCCCACTGCCGGCCGGAGGCATCGGGCTGCCGCCACAGCTCCGGCTCCACCACCAGCAGGGGCAGCACCGGTCCGTGGCCACTGGCCTGCAGCAGCGGCTGGTGATCGGCAACGCGCAGATCCCGCTTGAACCAGACGATCTGCAGCACCGCCATGGCCATCGGAAGCGCCAGAGGCTGGGAAGTTAACGCCGCTGAGGGACCGGCAGCGGGCCCCTGGGCTGCAGGGCGCAGCCGACAAAGGCCTACGGGGAACAACTTGATGCCCCATTAAACAGGGACTCCTGAAAAACAAATCGCGAGTTAGCTCAACTCCAGCCCAAGGCCAGGGAGGTAGCCAGCTCGAAAATCTGGATATGCACCGACTCGCGATTCGGCTGTCCCAAAGCAGCAGAA
>Ga0007796_10000878_pt1 | contig 10627 bp, 13 predicted proteins | sample CryBogmetaGMA0M_FD_60373 | JGI IMG/M metagenome (GOLD analysis project Ga0007796, IMG submission 60373) | Freshwater microbial communities from Crystal Bog, Wisconsin, USA - MA0M | ecosystem: Environmental > Aquatic > Freshwater > Lake | place: Crystal Bog, Wisconsin, USA | collected 2009-07-06 | reverse complement strand
TTTTTATTTAAAATAAAAGTTTTTAAATACTATAATTTAAAAAGTATTTAAAGACTTTAAATTTAAATTTTATATAATGTCTTTAAATGAACAGAAATCGGGCGCAGCTCCCGCCAATACATCCACTAACGCCGTCTCAGTTGTCGCGAATAACGCAACATATCGCTTACCATCTGACGTCACGCTTCAGCACGCATCTAAATTGTCTATTGTAGAGGACAAGCCGATTATGTTGGATTATTGGACCGATTCTTTAGATAAAAAGGCGTTAATTGGTGTCAGAGATACGAGTGAGAAGTTGTTAGTTAAGTCGGCAGAGGAGTATACATCGCCCATTGCTAAATTTTACAAGTCGGGAAATGATTATTTGATTATTACGGAGAATTCTATATATATAGTGGCAAGTGATATCCCAACGAGAAAGATCTCATAAGGGGAAATCCTTTCCCCTTAGACCCCTTGGTGGGGCTTACAGCCCCTAATTTATTGTTCATTTGTTTGGAGGTAAAAATGAAAATCATATTTTCTTTAGCAATAAGGACGAATATTCACACTATTGCTAAAATTATTTTTATTTATACATTGTATGTCCAGTTACAATACAAGTTATAGAACCGGCTCCAACAGTTATGGTCAATTTTGGTTCGGTGGCAATACATTTCCGGGCTTTTTATATAAAAAGAATGTAGGCGTAGGTACTCGCCGTAGTACTAAATTTAATGCCGGAGGCAACACAACATGTAATCAACCCGCTGAATTGTGGAACAAATATATATCCGGGGCGGGTGTAGGTGCTTCTAGTGTCGCAACGCGCCGCGCAAAAAGGATCCACGCTACATCATGTAATGATAACCAACAATGTGGGCAATTTTACAGACAACTTGGACAAAATCAGATTCGCGTGTCTCAATATAATAATTATAGGTCAAATTTAGCATTATATCCGCCATATTTGTTATATTATACACCGGGGTATTCAACAAACCCAGTTGTGAATCCAAATGCGACGCCAACTATACAGCAAATGTTGGTATCAGTCAACCTTTAAGAAAGGTTGAGCCAAACATAGCAACCTTTAAGAAAGGTTGAGCCAAACATAGCAACCTTTACAAAGGTTGATTTGGCGCAATCATTTACAATTTCTTAAACATCTTTCCCGAAACCAAATTGGCAGTATATTTAGAAACGCCATATTGAGCCCTAACATGTTGTATTTCGTTAGCAATATTGTTATCGGTTGTATTGGCATTGCTGCCATAATATTGATAGGTCATTCGGCTGCCTAAATAGAATAAGGGTGTTGAATTAGTTGTTGTTTCGTTCATAACCTCTTGCGAACTAACAAGAGGTCTATTTAGATGGGCCTCAATATTGCGAATATTGTAAGATTTTTTGCCGCGCATTTATAATATATTTTATAATATTAAATAAAATATATTTTGACTTGTTTTCCTTGCGTTTAAGCATACTGTGTTGGCGGAACAAAAGAAATAGGTTGCCTCTGTCGCACTGCCCATCGTCCCCCTCTAGCGCCCGCACCCGCACCATTATATGCTAAAGAATAATATATTAAATTGGAATACTGTGGTTTACTTAACCCGCCAAATGAGCCACCAAATCTAAAAGGATATGCCAATGCTCTACTTTCGGCAGCATATGAATTAGTATATACTCTAGAATTTAAACGCCCGGGACCAGAACCGTTACCCATATATACTAACAAAAGATAATATATATATCCAACAATTTTATTCCTAAATGTATTAATACAGTTGGTGTTAAATTTCGGTAAATAATTAGTAACGAGGCAATGCCCTAGCTGCTCGTTTTAACGAACCGCCCCCGGGCCCCGTTTGAGCTTGATATGTGACCGCCAATACTCCCGCACTCCGTCTCTGATGTATCGTGTTACCTAGATATCCATACACGCTATCAAACAACGCAGCAGTTGCGTAATGTACACCGGTGGATCGGGCACCGGTACCAGCTGTACTCGCTCTTGTTGGCATTATATAATAGCATTTTATTTAAAATATTACAAATTAAGTGATTAATCATTTTGTGTTTTATTAGTTTACATCTGAATCGCTTTTCAATTCCAAGATATGACCGTATTTGGTCTCAATTATATGTTTTATTTTATCTGCCTTTAACAGTTTATCCCTTTTTAATAATTGAGCCGTTTCATAGATCAAGTCTTTACACTCTACAACAATCATTTCAGCATATTCATATGCGTTCATAATTAAATTATTTACATCATTATCAATCATTTCCTTATACTTTTCGCTTGTTCGCGGGTAAATAACGTTTGATCCCATCCCATAATATATCACCATTTTTTCAGCCAATTTTAGCGCCTCTTCAAAATCATTTATGGCCCCGGTTGTAACACTAACATTGTAAAACACTTCTTCAGCAATACGTCCCGACAGCAATATCATCAAATGTTCAAAAAGTGCTTCTCGTGTGTAAATGGTGCTTGCCGATGCTTTAAACACAGTGTATCCGGGGCTCTTCGGCGACGACAAATTAATGACAACCTTTACCATTTTTGCGTGGTATTTAGACAAAAACCCGACAATTGCGTGCCCCATCTCATGAATGGCAATATGATCAATAATATCCAATGTAAATTCGTGCTCATTTGGCTGCCAACCCGCTATCATTTTGTTCATCACAAAATCAAAATCCTCAAAGCAAAAGACTGATTTATTTAATCGCAACGCATTCAACATAGCTTCATTAAGTAGATTTTCTATTTGGGCACCCGATAAACCATCAGTAACCTCAACCAAATCCTCAATAACAATGCCACTGCCGTATGGTTTTCCCTTAATATGGATATTAATAATTGCGTCACGCGTCGTCGTATCGGGCAAACCGATATATATTTTTTTGTCTATTCGCCCGGGGCGAGTAAGCGCACTGTCTAGCAAATCTATCCGATTGGTTGCGGCAACTACAAAAATTCCCGTATTATTCTTAAACCCATCTAATTCAACTAACAACGCATTTAATGTGTTGTCGCGTTCACTAGATGAACTTTCACCGTCACTTGATCGGCGGCGACCAACAGCATCAATTTCGTCAATAAAAATAATACACGGTACATTCTTCTTAGCTAAACCAAAGAGTTCTTTAATACGCGACGACCCAACTCCTACATATTTTTCTTGAAAGTCCGCGCCCGATACCGCAATAAAATTGCAGCGCGCCTCGCCGGCAAGTGCCTTGGCAATCAATGTTTTACCGGTTCCGGGAGGTCCCTCTAATATCAATCCCTTCGGTATACGCACATTATATTTACGGTATTTTTTATAATTTTTTAGAAGGTCCACGCACTGTTTCAATTCTTGTTTAACATTGTCGTAACCTCCCACACTAGTAAAATTAAGATTATGGTTTTTTACGATTTCAAAATTTTTGGATTTGGTGTTTTCTCTTTCAACATAAACTCGTCTGTTAGTATATTCATCGTCTTCAAATTGTCCACGGGTGCCTTTGTTTTGGTCTTGGTCTTGGTCTTGGTCTCGGTCTTCGAACCCGTCCTCATCGGGATTTTGGGTAAAGTTGTTATCGTCTTCAAACGAAATGCCAAGTGCTTCTAAATATTGTTTGTTTTGTATTTTAATAAAAAATAACGGTCGTCTATTGGTATCGGTTTCATTTCTAATATTATTGGTATCGTTTCTATTATTTAATCTGCGCATTTTATCAATGAACTCGGGTTTTGTAATATGATACCGACGATTATGTAGCAGTGGGTTTAACATGAACTTGCGACGATTATGTTTATTTACAAAACAATCGCTTGATAATGCGAGAAATCCTACGACTAACAACCATTGTAAAAAAAGGGTCATATATTTTAATATAAAATTAAGTATTTAATATCTTTTTAAAATACTTAATTTAAAAATCCAATTGTTTTAATTGTGTTAAAACATCCTCGCTAATTTTTTCGGGAAATTGAACAATAAAAGAAATAATTAGGTTGCCCGTATGCTGATCCCTAGAGAAACCCATATTGGGTATGACTTTTTGGTAGCCATGGCTAATAATGTTACCCGAATTGTTAGTAATAGTGTAGTTTTTACCCGTAATATATTTAAGTTCAAAATTGAATCCGCAAAGCGCCTCTTTAACAGTAATTGTTTTTTCAAGCAATAAATCTAGACCATTCCGTTTAAAATCGGTATTATTTTCTATTTTAATAAATAGCTTAATATCGCCGCGACAGTTTTCGTTTACTACATTACCCCGATCTCTTAAAATAATTATTTCTCCATCGTCAATTCCTTTAGGTACCGTTACATAAATAGTTTCCACCTCAAATACTTTAATGTCATCGTTCATGATCCACCGTTCAATTTCAACGGGTAAAGTGGTACCAACCAATATTTTGTCAATTGGAATGGATATAGTTTTAATAATAGGATTCGGTTTTTGCGGTACACTAAATCCACTCATATTTACGGGCATACCATTGTGAAATACGCGAATATGCGGAGAACTAAATGGTATCCCATTAGGACCAAATGGCATTCCGGCGGGACCACCGGGACCAAACGACATGCCAAATAAGTTATTGATAATATCATCCATTGGGTGACTTCCCGAATGGGCTCCTCCCCCACTCATCATATTAAAAAAAGGATTTTTACGACTCATATCATAATTACGTTTTTTATCTGCGTCACTTAAAGTATCATACGCCTCGCTTATTTTTTGGAATTTATTAGTAGACTCGGGATCATTTTTGTTTTTATCGGGATGGTGCTTCATAGATAGACGACGATACGACCTTTTTATCTCTTCGGGTGTAGCATTTTCAGAAACATCTAATATACTATAAAAAGAATCATCCATTTTTAATATTATTGTTTAAGATAAACTTAAATAAAAATTAACGTATATAATAAAATGGATAATATGTTATTTTTACATAAATATCAACCGATGTATTTCAAAGATTTTGAAATGGATAATGAGATGTATATAATGTTAAATACTTTGCTATCTATGAATAATTTAAATATATTGTTTATGGGTGATGTCGGTGCGGGAAAAACGAATTTATTGAATGCGTGTATAAGGGAGTATTATAAGGACAATGACCCAAACGACTATAAGGACAATGTATTATACATAAACTCGCTTAAAGAGCAAGGGATAAACTATTATCGCAATGATGTAAAAACATTTTGTCAAACATGCTCTTCTGTGAAGGGTAAAAAAAAGATTATTGTATTAGATGATATAGACATTATTAACGAACAAAGCCAGCAAGTCTTTAGAAATTGTATAGATAAATATAGCCAAAACGTACATTTTATTACTTCTTGTAATAATTCGCAAAACGTTATAGAATCGTTACAGTCTCGCCTAATAATAATAAAAATAAAACCGCTACAAAAACAAAATATAGAAAAAATAATGAAAAAAATAATCGTGGCTGAAAATATTAATATAAACGAGACCGCAATTCAGTTTATATTAGATATATGTAATAATAACATAAAAAATATGATAATTTATATGGAAAAAATAAAACTGTTAAATAAACCGATAGATTTACAAATAGCAACAATAATATGTACAAATATTAGTTTCATTCAATTTAATGAATATACTACAGCATTGATACAAGGCAACCTATCAAATGCCATAAAAATTTTACATGAGATATATGATAGAGGATATTCGGTTATGGACATTTTAGACAATTATTTTGTTTTTGTTAAATTTACTGCGTTGTTAACAGAATCTCAAAAATATGATATTATTCCTATAATTTGTAAATATATTTCTATATTTTATAATATACATGAGGATGAAATAGAACTAGCGATTTTTTCTAACAATTTATTTAAACTTCTTTATAAATAAAATATTGTATATTATATTTATTTAATATATAATGTCATTGCAATTATTTAAAAGTCCTATTCCAAATGATTTAATTTTAAATTTATTAAACGAAATAGCAGTAAAAACCAAAAACTGTTTTGTAATAGATGAGAATGGTTTCAAAAAAGGGATGTATACCAACAAAATTCCTATATTTATGGAAGAATGTAAACCTTATTATCACTTATCAAAACGGCGCTATTTAGAAAAAAAAATCACCTATACTTCGTTTATCACCGTAATTCGTCAAATATGTAAATATAATAAAATTACATATACGCATCAAATCAAATACAGCAATTCATCTTACAGTATTATTTATTATATATATTTAGTATAGTAATTATAACAGTTTTAGGTAGGTTAGTTCAGTATTTATGGTTATTATCCCAGTTATACATATATTTTAATAGACGCAGATATTTTACCATTGGTTCGCGATGTAGTGTAGTAAATTGATTATTAACAATTTCATAATTTGGATCAATATATCCTTCAAAAAACTCAAAATTCCATACATACTCCTCGTCTTTCAAATAAAAAATATTATTAAAATTGTAAATAGTTGCCTCTTTCATACCCCCTCTTCCCATAATTAGCACTAGAAAGTCATACAAATCATTTGTATCGTCACAATGAAACGCAAACGGTACATTACTTGAATGGTTAGTATCAAATTTTCTTCCACGCAGAAAATAATCGTTTTTTACACTGTCCCAACCAATAAATACCGATACTTGGGGTAGATCACCTTCTTCATTATAGTTACATAGATACATAACTAGTTTACTTCTTGTTTGTGCTTCCGAATCTCCGTAAATAAGTGTAGTTGTACTGGTGTCTGACATTGTATAATTATTGTTTGTTAGTTTTAAATGGTTTTATAAATGAATTATTTAAGATTTTTTGATCGCGCGCGTCTTTAAATTGTTTTAAATATATATTAGCAAATAGACTTCGGATATAATTGTGAAAATATTATATTTAAATGTTATATGAATGAAAACGAAACATCTAATGTAGAAAATTTAAATGCTGAATCAGTTGTTAGTAGTAGCAGCGAGCCGACTAAAGTGACAAGTGTGCATGTTTATACTAGTTTTAGTAAACATAATACCACTCGCAAAACGAAACTGAAAAATTATATGAGAAACACAATCGCCTCTATGAAAAAACAAAATGTGAAGTATCAAAATGACGTAGTTGCCAACTTTTGTACCAGTTTAAAATATTCATATCCGAGTAATTCCAAAACAAATACACCCTTAAAACAAATGATTAAAACTAACAGTATTTTGTCACAACAAAATAGCACACCTAGTCTGCGAATGTTTAATGATTGGGATGATAAATATAATTATGAAGACAACTTGAATCATTTTAATAATGATGACCCATCATTTGGTATAGATCCATATAACCATTTTTCTTAATTCTGTATTCTTTATTCCGATTTTTAATATATTCATATATAATAAAAAATGGAAAAACTCCCACACATTAACTTAAATATAAGTGAAGAACCGATTGATTTAGCTGCCGATAATAGTATTTTAACCCTTGAAACGATATACAATTCTAATAATCTAGTTACTATTACAAATCCTAATCCTAATTCCAATAAAAAGAAGTATAATAACGGGCCTCCTCCATCGCCTCCAAATAAAATAATGGTCATAAATGGATGGAGCCCAAAAAATCAAACCTATTTTCGCTACTGTTTATACCGTCTTAAGTATTATCGCATAATAAATAATTTCTTTTTTTTTGATTTAAAGAAAAAGGAGGGGCGATTATCTTGGTATATCATTGTTTTATCGGCACTTTCATCTGTATTGTCGCTAATTAATACACAGCAAGAGCTATTTATGTATTCAACTGCTCTAGTAAAATGGTTTTTGGTCTTAATTACTGTCATCATAACGCTTATCAGCGCCTATATTAAAAAGCAGCATTTTATTGATCGGATTAATAACATAGACCGATATTTACAGCAATTGAATCAGCTAGTTGAAGAGATTAATGTAACATTTATTTTAGAGCCCGAAAAGAGGGAAAACTACGACGATTTTTGTAAAAAATACATACCAATGATTAAGAATTTGTCGGTTTCGCCCGCGTCATTTAGCCCAAATGAATGGAAAAAAATAGTATATACGATAACCAATTATTACCCGGAGCTGATACGTGGCGATGGGTCCAATAGCGAGCTGCTTTGGCCGTGGTATTATATGGACGAAAAGGAGCAAGTAGATAAAATCACAGAAAATAAGCGCAGAACTCCTAGTGAATTTGGCAACAATGTGATTTCATCTTATAATTATTTACAGTCTATCAAGCGTGGATATTGTTGTTTCAAAATATTTGATTGTTGTAAACCAAATTTTATTTTAGAACATGAGCATCGCCCAATAGGGATACACCCCGATGAACATAAAGTATAATGAAACCTATTTCATATAATATTCATATATTATATGGATACTAATTCTAACAAAGACGCTGATTTAAAACCAATAGATGACATAAATGCGCTAAGCGATAACAAAGTAGACGTTGAAATAGAGCCGGATGTCAAAGAGAATAGGGTCTCCATTCAAATATGTTCTTGTAGCTTAGTATTCAATTGCTTTACTAAATAGTATTTGAAAAGGACTTAAAGCAGCGATTTGTTTAAATCGGTGTATAGGGAAAACTATTGTAGTTGCGCTCGGGAGGTGTTTCCATTAAGAGCCCGTTCGCATATACTCCGTAACGCTTGTCTATATCGCCATCATTTTCTAGGATGAAGTGATAATATGTGTAAACGTCATTGTCGCGTAGAGCTTGAAAATCGGATGAAACAGATGCTAACAAGAGATGTTTACCATCAAACGATTGTTTAAACATTATTTTTTCTTGTAAATTAGATTGAGTTTCAGTTAACTCGTCCACCATAATTCCGTGTCCACCAGTAACAATTAAATCCTCGGTTAAACCATTAGTTTCCGTTTTCTCCATTTTAAACATACAATGATGTGAAATAGTAGGGTCGTTAAGCAGTTGTCCCTTACCGATTTCTTTAATAGCTTTGTATCCATGTAAATATGTTTTAACCAAATCCCCCTTTCTTAAATGTTGGATGGGAATGTATTCATCCTCCAAATAATTATTTAAGTATAGAATTTTAGTGCCATGATTGAAACAACTAACATCTATTGCGGTAAAGGTGCTAATATCATATTCATAAATGAGATTAGATGTAGTAGTGACACTTGATAAATTATATCCGGCGATGACATAAATAACATAGCTTGTTAAGGTAGTGGATATCCCTTGTTGAAACAATATTACTCCGGTTGATGGATTTATGGAAATGTACTGTCCATTATATGAAGTAATTGGACTATTGCCAACTTGAGAAGTAATTCCAATAATTTCATAAGAAAAATTATTGCTAACAACAATATTCGCATTAGAAGTAACATTCCCAGCACTGGTGCTAAACGGGGCAAAAGGGCCGCTAGTATAATTTACTACTGATGGGGTGTAAATCTCGCTGTTAAATAATGAAATCAAATATGGGATATTGGAGCCTAAAGTGGTCCAATTAGTACCAATAGGATTGGGAGATATAGGTGTTCCAGTTAATGTTGCTATTGCGGTTGTATCTGTCCACATGGAACCATTAGAACAAGTTAGTGGGATTGTTGCGCTACCAGCAATAAAATCACCGCTGCCGGCGTTGTAACAATTGGTTATAATATTTGTTCCACTAGAATAATATGGAGATTGACCAATAATACCACCACTATTCGTACCAACTGTTCCAGTATTGTAACAATTGGTTATAGTAACTTTTGTTATTATAATATTATCTCCAACAGACCCAAAAATACCGCCTCCATAAATAATTTCACCAGTATTGTAACAATTGCTTACAGAAATATCTCCAATACTTTGCGCAAAAATACCCCCACCACCACCACCAATTACACCAGTATTGTAACAATTGCTTACATTAATTGTTTGACTGACAAATATATCAGCAGTTCCAAAAATACCACCACCACCATTTATTGCACCAGTATTATAGCAGTTGTTTACAGTAATTGGACCACTAGAATATGAACCAAAAATACCACCACCATAACTATCATTTATTGCACCAGTATTATAGCAGTTGTTTACAGTAATTGTACCACTAGCATATGAACCAATAATGCAACCACCAATTCCACCGTAACCAACGCTGATTGATACCGTATTATAACAATTGGTTATAGTAGATACACCACCACTATTACTAAAACTTGATTGACAAATCCATCCACCATATATACTTAAAGTAGGATAAGTAATAGAATTAGGATCAGCCACTGTATTAATATTTTGAATTGTAATATAATTATTTCCAATGCTAGAATAAGTCCCATTTTGTATCAGACCCGGATAGTTTTGGACGCCCGAAAAGGTTACGGTATTATTTTGCCCGTCAAATATTATATAAGCGGAACCAGCAATAAAGTATTGACTTGCGTCAGTAATTGTAATAGGATTCGCAAAAGATAGTATTATAGTGGTTGGTTGAGGACCCGAATTTGTATTTACAATTGTAACTGGGAATGATGATATAGTACTAACATTGGCACCGATTGTATAGGTAAAGCTGCCATTATTATAGTTTATAGCTATATTGCTAGTAGAAGAAATAGTGGTCATAAATATATTAAAT
>Ga0007796_10000877_pt1 | contig 10627 bp, 9 predicted proteins | sample CryBogmetaGMA0M_FD_60373 | JGI IMG/M metagenome (GOLD analysis project Ga0007796, IMG submission 60373) | Freshwater microbial communities from Crystal Bog, Wisconsin, USA - MA0M | ecosystem: Environmental > Aquatic > Freshwater > Lake | place: Crystal Bog, Wisconsin, USA | collected 2009-07-06 | reverse complement strand
CGTCCGCTAGAAGCATTTGAAATGCCACTACTTGATGCACATGGCGCAACGCTGGCCGAAGATATTTATGCCGGCGAACGCTTGGTTTTAAAATCTGGTTCCCGAATTCGCTCTACTCAAATTGGACTTGCCGCCTCAATTGGTCGCGATCATCTGCCGACTCGTCCACATCCTCGTGTAGTTGTGCTCTCGGCTGGTCCCGATCTAGTTGAACCCGGTAAAGCGCTAAACGATGGTGAAGAGTACGAAACTAATTCTTGGCTTCTCACAACGGCGGTACGCGAGGTCGGAGCAGTTGCATATCGAGTACACACAATTCCCGATGATGAAGCCCAACTGCAAGCAGTTATTGAAGACCAATTAGTTCGCGCTGATTTAATAATTATTAGCGGAGAACGTAATGATGACTCATTTGATTTAATCACCCGCACATTAGCTGCGATGGGCGAGATCACAACAGTTGATATCGCCATAGAATCAAGCGGGCGCCATAACTTTGGGCTTATTGGTCCAGATAAAACCCCTGTTGTTACTTTGCCTGGGGACCCGGTTGCGGCATACATATCCTTTGAGTTATTCATTCGCCCGATGATTCGCACCATGTTGGGGGCGGCAACAATTCATCGCCCATCTATCAAAGCCAAACTTGAGAAAGCGATTACCTCAACAAGCGATAACCGCTCATATATACGCGCTGTGCTTTCCGAGGATGGTAAATCTGTGGCGCCACTTCTTTCACACGGTTCAAGTGTGCAAGACGAACAAACAACCCTTTCTGATGCCAACGCGCTGATCGCTGTTCCGGAAGGCGATGTCAATATCGCCGCAGGTTCAGATGTAACAGTTGTTGTCCTCGAACGCCGATATATTTAAAAGTTAAGAAAATTTTATGTCACAGAATTGGCCAATAAAACTTGAAACGGGCGAGCTCAGACTTCAGCCACTTCGTTGGCGAGATCGTAAACGTTGGTTACAAGTTCGGGAAGAGAATCGAGATTGGCTCGGCGAATGGGAAGCAACGCTTCCGCAAGTTCCTGGTGAAACGAGCGATAAAGGTCTGCCCACATTTTTTGAGATGGTCAACTGGCATCGGCGAGAAGGTCGGCAAGGGCGCTCATATGCCTTGGCGATTTGGCATATAAATGGACAAGGAAAGAATTTGATCGGTCAAATAACCATGGGCGGCGTTATGTATGGCGCAATGCGTGGTGCACATATTGGATATTGGATTGACCGGTCGTACGCCAATCGCGGCTTTGTAACTCAGGCGGTTCAGGCGATTACCAACTTTGGCTTTAGTGATCTAAAGCTCCATCGGATTGAAATAAATATCCGCCCGGAAAATCTGGCATCGATTCGCGTAGCTGAAAAAGCCGGTTATTTATTTGAGGGTTTGCGCCCGCGCTACTTACATATTGATGGCAGTTGGCGCGACCATGTCTGTTTCGTCAAAGAAAATAGCCAGGTTATTTAGCCCTCTAAATCCACAGACTCTGAGGGGTGCTCCTCTAACCTTGGTTCATCATGGCTTCAGGAATTATCTATCTCTCGATCATCGGCATGTGGGTTGCTTACTTCCTGCCGCGTTGGGTCCACGATAGAAATGAATTCTCTGGCAAGAGCGTTGAAAGATATAAGAGCGCACTTCGCATAGTCGCAAGTAACTCTCCAGGTGGAAGTTCTGGCACCGGAGTCATCCATACAGATTTAGATCGTGAAGCAAAAGTTGCACAACAACTTTTACGTCGCCGGATTATCTTCTCAATTATTTCAATTTCATTTGCAATGACGATAGTGGGTGCGATGATGCAAACTCTTGCTCTTTCATTTGTAGGAATTCCGGTACTCGCCTTTGTGCTTTATTTGGCGCTTGTGCGCCATCAGAGCAACACCGAACGTATGCAAAAACGTCGTGTCACCCAAATTCATCGCAGTACTGCTGGCGTATCATCCACAAACCTTTCAGAAGTTGTGGCACCAAAACAGAGCACTGAACATTGGATTCCACTTTCAGAACGCGAATTAACTGGCGTAACAATTCTGCCGAAAGGTAGCGCCGCAGCTCGTGGTGAATGGCAACCTAATTCTGTTCCAGTTCCAACTTACGTAAATGCTCCCAAGGCCATTGTTCCTAAGCGAGTCATTGATCTAACGACGCCAGGACAATGGAGCGATGAGCAAGAGAAGCTTGAGCGCGAGGCTCTTGCTGCTGCAGCTCCATCACGAGATGAGATCTTTGATCAGCAATTAGCCGATGAAGCAGTTGCTCGCCTCAAAGAGAATCGCGCTGCGAACGAGTAATTAGTTTAAAGCTCAAACCCACGAAGGCAGCCACATGCGGGCCTGCCAAGAGTCGTAGGTAATTACATCACCGGTAAAGAGCGGTAAGAAATATATAAAGTTAATGAAAATCGCAAAACCAATTATTCCCATGAAAATATAGGTATTTCTGCCATTTTCAAAGTGGAGCAGCGCAACGTATGCGCAATAGATAATTGCGAGAATCAAAAATGGTTCGAATACAATTGCATAGAAAGAAAATACTGTTCGCTTTTGAAAGAAGAACCAAGGTAGGTAGCCAGCGGCAATACCAGCCACAATTATATTTAGCGGCGGCTCATAGCGCTTAGTTGCGAAAGATCTGATCCAAAAACCTATAACTACCGCAAAAGAGATTGTGCCAATCCACCATAGAAATGGCGTTCCCAACGCCAAAACTTCTTGAGAACAATGGCTAGCGCCACAACTTTTCGGTGTTTCATAGAAGAAGGAAGTTGGCCGTCCCATAACTAACCAACTCCAAGGATTTGCCTGGTAAGCATGCTTTTCAACTAGGCCAGTATGGAAGTTCAACATTTGCGAGTGATAGTAAATAAAAGAAGTAATTACATTATTTGAGTGGTTTCGGTCCCAGCCACGGTTAGTTACAAACCAGCCAGTCCAAGAAGTTAAATAAACGGAAATTGGCACAAACGCATACTGAAGAAAAGTTTTTATAGTTGGTCTAACTAGTTCGCGACCTGTGTGATGGGCAAATGCCCGATATAGCGCAACTAAGGCGAAAAGCGCCAAATAATAAATACCGCTCCACTTTGTGGCAATCGCTAGTCCTAGTGCAAGGCCTGCCCACCAATGCCAGCGCATCAAGAATAAATAAGTGGCGAGTAAGATGAAGAACGCTAAGTAAATATCTAATAACGCGGTGCGCGAGTGAACCAATGCAAGCCCATCCATCGCCATTAACGAACTCGCGGCAATAGTTAAGAGTGAGTTACGGAATAAACGATGTGCAATTAAGGCGATTAAAATAACCATCGCAGAACCGAGCAAAGCTCCCATAAAACGCCAGCCAAACTCGTTATCTCCGAATATCTTGATGCCAAGGGCGATCAACCACTTTCCGACCGGAGGATGAACTACAAATTCGGGACCGTTTCCAGTTACCTCAACGCCATGTTCTAAATAATCACGAGCACCATCAACGTAATAAACCTCATCAAAGACAAAGCCTTTAGGAGTTCCTAGGTGTAGTAACCGCAAGACAAGTGCGATCGCGGCGATCGCGCCAACGTAGATGCGGGTTTTCACATGCTTAGCGTACTGAGAGGATGTACCTATGGCTTTAACGATGGCGGCGACTCCTCTGGGAAATCCCCTTGATGCTAGCCCGCGCCTAAAAGATGCGATCAGCAGTGCAGAAATAATTGCCGCCGAAGATTCGCGCCGCTTTCATCGCCTATGTTCAGATATTGGTGTCACATTTACCGGCAAGGTAATTTCATTCTTTGATGGAAATGAAACTGAACGCAGCGAAGAGATCTTGCAATATCTGCGCGCCGGTAAAAACGTTTTAGTTGTCTCTGATGCCGGAATGCCAACGATTAGTGATCCAGGTTTTCGTTTAGCTCGCGATGCGATGGCGGAGAAGTTAGAAGTTAAAGTAATTCCCGGGCCAAGTGCACCTGTAATGGCGATAGCGCTCTCTGGTTTAGCAACTGACCGCTTTACCTTTGAAGGATTTACTCCGCGCGCACTAGGTGCGCGCCAAGCAGCTTTTGAATCGCTCCGGTTTGAAGAGCGCACTATGGTCTTCTTTGAAGCTCCTCATCGCTTAGTTGAATCGCTGGAAGATGCCAGAGCGATTTTTGGGGGAGATCGCCGTGGCGCAATCTGTCGCGAAATGACAAAAACTTATGAAGAAACGATTCGCGGTTCTATCACTGAGCTATTGCAATGGGCGCACAGTAAAGAAGTATTGGGCGAGATAACGCTAGTTATTGCCGGCGCTGAAGTAGGCACCGCAGAAAAATCTGCGGCAGATATGGTCGCTCGAGTCCGTGAATTTGAGGCGGCTGGAATGGATCGAAAGAGCGCAATTTCCACTGTCGCAGATGAATTCGACCTGCCTAAGCGGATCGTTTATGCAGCCGTTGTTGATGCGAATAAGATGCGCTCGTGAAGTCTTTCTACCTAACAACGCCGATTTACTATGTAAATGATGCGCCGCATATCGGCCATGCATATACAACGGTAGCTGGCGATGTTCTGACTCGCTGGCACCGCCAACGTGGTGAATCGGTTTGGTTCTTAACCGGAACCGATGAACATGGTCAGAAAGTTATGCGCACCGCCGAGCAGAACAATGTGGCGCCGCAAGCCTGGGTAGATAAGTTAGTTGCAGATGCCTGGAAACCTAATTGGCACGCGCTAAATATCGCCAACGATGATTTTATTCGCACGACTGAACCACGCCACACAGAGCGTGTTCAAAAGTTTTTACAATCACTAAAAGATGCCGGACATATCTATGCAGGTAAATATGAAGGTCCATACTGCGTGGGTTGTGAAGAATTTAAGCTACCTGGCGATCTAATTGATGCCGATGGTCAAAAACTCTGTCCAATCCATAGCAAGCCGGTGGAATTGGTAAACGAAAATAACTGGTTCTTTAGGTTATCTGCATTTGTTGAGCCACTACTTGAGCACTATCGCAAGAACCCTGAAGCCTGCCAACCGGAAAGTGCGCGCAATGAAGTTGTTTCATTCCTTGAAGGCGGCGTCTCAGATCTCTCAATTTCTCGCTCCACATTTGATTGGGGAATTCCAGTTCCGTGGGATACCGATCAAGTTGTCTACGTTTGGTTTGATGCGCTGCTTAACTATGCAACTGCAGTCGGTTTAACGGATGCGCCAGATACTGAAGGCGGAAAGAAATTTGCGCAGACTTGGCCGGCCGATGTGCACTTAGTTGGAAAAGATATCTTGCGCTTCCACGCCGTTATTTGGCCAGCGATGTTAATGGCGGCCGGGTTGGACGTACCAAAGAAAGTATTTGCCCACGGCTGGTTACTAGTCGGCGGCGAGAAGATGAGCAAGAGCAAGTTAACCGGTATTGCACCATCTGATATCACCGACCATTTTGGCGTTGATGCCTTCCGTTATTACTTCCTGCGCGCAATTCCCTTCGGAAGCGATGGTTCTTTCTCTTGGGAAGATATGTCGGCGCGTTATACATCTGAACTTGCAAATGATTTCGGCAACTTGGCATCACGTTTGGCTGCGATGATTGAAAAATATTGCGAAGGAAAAGTTCCAGCGGTAGCTACTGATGCAGGCTTAAGCGCAGCCCTTACTGCAACTGTAGCTAAGGCAGATGCTGCAATGGTTGCTCTAGATTTCCAAGGCGGCATTACCGCAGTGATGGATTTCTGCAAGAAGGTAAATGGTTATGTCACTGAGAAAGAGCCTTGGATCTTGGCTAAAGATGAGGCCAATAAGGCTGAACTTAATGAAGTTTTGTATAACACTGCCGAATCCCTGCGCGCACTTGCCGTCTTATTACATCCCGTAATGCCTGCCACAACTGAAATCTTGTGGGAAAGTTTGGGCGCAAATAAGTCAATTGGCTCACTCGGTGCGCAAACAATTGCAAACGTTGCAACTTGGGGTCAGTTACCAGAAGGAACTATCGTGACCAAGACGCCAGTTCTATTTCCACGACTTGAGATCAAAGAGTAATTTTCTATGGCAGATCGCCACAATCGCGATATTGATCGCCCGCTGGCACCAGCGCCAAAACCTTTACCTGTTCCAACCGTTGATGCTCACGCACATTTAGAGATCGTCACAGATGCTGCCCCTGATTCAGATGCAGTTAAACAAGTATTAGATGATGCCAAAGCTGCTGGCGTTGATCGCGTTGTACAAGTTGGTTACTCGGCAGAACAATCAAAATGGTGTGTAGCCGCGGCCGAACATTTCGATGATCGCGTCTTAGCTGCAGTTGCCTTGCATCCCAATGAAGCTCCAGTGGTGCCTGATCTGGATGCAGATCTAAAGATTATTGAAGAGCTAGCAGCGCACCCGCGAGTGCGGGCAATTGGTGAAACTGGGCTTGATTATTTCCGTACACCACCAGAGTTACGCCAGCGCCAACAAGATTCCTTTAAATGGCATATTGAATTAGCGAAGAAGACCAAGAAAGCGTTAGTTATCCATGATCGTGATTCACATGAAGATGTTCTATCTATCTTGCTCGAAGTTGGCGCACCGGAGAAGACTGTCTTTCACTGCTTTTCTGGTGATGTTGCCATGGCAAAGATCTGTATTGATCGCGGTTACATACTTTCCTTTGCCGGCACTTTAACTTTTAAAAATGCACCAGATCTGCGCGAGGCGGTAAAGCTAGTTCCATATGACCAGTTACTTGTTGAAACAGATTCGCCATTTTTGGCACCAATGCCCAATCGTGGTGCGCTAAATACCCCCGCACAGATTGCAAATATTGTTCGTGCGATGGCCGAAGAACGTAACGAGAGCGTGGGAACTCTTGCCCAGGCGCTATCTGATAACGCCGAGAGAATATTTGGTTCATTTGCTGCAGGTTCCACGTTATGACGCTGCTGGGTGCAGCAGAAATTCGTGCCTTAGCTGCGCAATTGGATTTAAAACCAGCTAAAGCTTTGGGCCAGAACTTTGTAATTGATGCCAATGTTTGTCGCAAGATTGTGCGCACCGCAGGAATTACAGCAACTGATATCGCGCTAGAGATCGGTCCTGGGCTGGGTTCTCTTACCTTAGCTTTAATGGAAGAAGCAGCCAGCGTGGTTGCAGTTGAAATTGATGCTCGTTTAGCAAATCAACTTCCGATAACCGCAGCTGCGCATAGCGATCGTCCACAACTATTAACGGTGATAAACCAAGATGCGCTGCAGTTAAAGAATTTGCCAGCAGATCCAACAGTTTTAGTGGCTAACTTGCCCTATAACGTTTCGGTTCCGGTATTTCTGCATCTCTTAGAAATTCTGCCGACTCTACGTAGCGGCGTTGTTATGGTGCAGGCCGAAGTTGCCGATCGGTTAGCTGCTAAGCCAAATACCAAAGAGTATGGAATTCCATCAGTGAAAGCTGCTTGGTGGGCTGAAGTTTCTGGCGCTGGTTCTGTCTCAAGATCTATTTTTTGGCCAGCCCCAAATGTAGATTCAAAGCTTGTGGCGTTTACGCGACGAGCAACGCCAGGAGATGAAAAACTTCGCAAAGAAGTATTTGCAGTTATTGATCTGGCATTCGCACAACGCCGCAAAATGTTGCGCGCAGCTCTGTCATCTAAATATGGTGGATCAGCTGCTGCTGAAGCGCACCTAAGCGCCGCTGGAATTGATCCAACGTTGCGCGGTGAATCGCTCGATATCCATGGTTTCTGCAAAATCGCGCAACAAGGTTTAGAGTCTTAGCGTGCCAAATTCAGCCAATGCAACAGTTACCGTGCGGGTACCTGCCAAGGTAAATCTGCAGTTAGCAGTTGGTCCACGCGAAGCAGATGGATTTCATAATTTAGTAACCGTTTTTCAAGCGATCTCCATTTACGACGATGTCACAATTACTAAATCTGTACCAGGATCCGGAATTACTATTGCGATCACCGGTGATCACACCCATGGCGTTCCGGCAGATGCAACTAATTTGGCGGTAAAGGCTGCGCAATTAATAGCCGATGACTATGACTTTGCACTAGATATCCATATAGAAGTGAGTAAATCGATCCCAGTTGCTGGTGGAATGGCCGGCGGAAGCGCCGATGCCGCTGCAGTTATCGTGGGTTTAAATGAGCTATTCGATTTAGAGATGTCGCGCGAAGAGATGCTGGAATTTGGATCAAAGCTTGGTAGCGATGTGCCTTTTATGATTACAGGTGGCACAGCAATTGGCCAAGGCCGCGGTGATCAATTAACCGCAGCTTTATCGCGCGGTACATATCATTGGGTTTTGGCGTTATCTAGCGTTGGTCTATCAACGCCTGCTGTTTATCAAGAGTGTGATCGGCTGCGCGCTGGCTTAGATATCGCCGCCCCGCAAACTAGCGATGCACTTATGCAATCGCTGCTTGCCGCAGATCCCAAAGCAGTTGGTCTTGCGCTACAAAATGATCTGCAATCTGCCGCCTGTTCTTTACGTCCAGCACTTACCTTAGTTTTAGACGTTGGCGAAGAATATGGCGCGCTTGGCGCAATTGTTTCAGGCTCTGGTCCAACAGTTGCATTTTTAGTTGCCGATGAAGAACAAGGATTGGACTTAGCGGTAGCGCTTACATCAAGTGGAGTTGTCGGCAGCGTTGCGCGGGCTTACGGCCCAGTGCCCGGTGCAAAAGTTATTTAACTCTCTTCTAAATGTGCGGCTAACAAACTCAGTAGTTCAGCAAGTGATGCTCGCTCTTCACGGGTAAGACCTTTCAGTAAATCTCTTTCATGGTCAAGTAAACCGTCTAGCGCTTTATCTACCGCGCGCATTCCAGATTCGGTCAAAGTCACAAGGGAACCACGACCATCATCAGGATCTGGTTGGCGAGTTATAAATTTTAATTCTTCTAAGCGATCTAAACGGTTGGTCATAGTGCCGCTTGTAACGAGCGTTTCCTGCATTAATTCACCGGGTGAGAGTTGGTATGGGTCCCCAGCGCGACGAAGCGCCGCTAATACGTCAAAGCCCCAAGTTTCTAAATCTGCAAATGCATCACGACGAGCGATATCTAGATTGCGTGATATTCGCGAGATACGACTTAAGACCGCAAATGGGCTTAGATCAAGATCAGGGCGTTCGCGCTTCCAGGCCGCAATTAAGCGGTCTACTTCATCGCGATTGGCGCTCATAGAGGTACAGGCTAGCGGCGAGGTAGCCCGACAGTGTTGCGTGATGCGCTAATGGTCGCGAGCACTCGTGTTTATGAGGGAGAATATGCGTTCCGCCATTGTGTAGTGGCTAGCACATGGGCCTTTGAAGCCCAGGGTCCAGGATCGATACCTGGTGGCGGAGCCAAACCCACCAGTTAGACTTAAGACATGAGTGCAAACCTCGAAACGGTTGTAGTTCTCGCCGCTGGTGAAGGCACTCGTATGAAATCTTCCACACCAAAAGTTCTGCACGAAGTTGCTGGGCGCTCGCTCGTTGGTCACGTCCTTCACGCAGTTGCAGCGCTTAAACCAAAGCAAGTGCGCGTGGTTGTCGGCGCAGGTCGCGAAGTAGTTGAAGCCCATCTGGCAGAAATTGCACCCGCGGCCACAACCGTATTTCAAGAACGTCGCGGTGGCACCGGACATGCAACACAGTTAGCGCTCGCAGATTTCAAACCTACTGGAACGATTTTAATTTTAGCTGGCGATACTCCACTGCTAACCAGTGGTTCGCTGCAGCAACTCCTTGATCTGCATCACGCTGGTGGATTTACTGCATCAGTACTTACTGCAGAACACCCAGATCCAACTGGCTATGGACGTATTGTGCGCGCAGATGATGGCTCGCTACTTCGCATAGTTGAAGAACGCGATGCTGATGACTTTGAAAAAGCGATCTACGAAGTAAATTCTGGGGTCTACGCCTTTGATGCGCAGAAATTAGCCGGGGCTATCGGCAAGTTAAGTAACGATAATTCGCAAGGCGAGCTTTACTTAACTGATGTTATTGAGATCCTGCGCAACGAAGGCGGCTCGATAGCTGCTGCTTTGATTGAAGATTTCGTAGAAATTCTCGGCGTAAACGATCGTGTGCAATTAGCGGAAAGCGCAGCGCTGATGCGCGATCAGATTAACGAAGGTTTTATGCGTGCTGGCGTGACGATCGTTGATCCGACTACAACTTGGATCGATGCCACTGCAAAGATCGAAAATGATGTAACTATTTATCCCGGTACTGCAATCCTTGGAAAGACCACTATTGCAACGGGCGCCGTTATCGGGCCACGAGCGGTCCTGGAATCCTGCACAGTATTAAGCGGTGCCACGATCATCGAATCAAATTGCTTTGAAGCAACAATTGGTAAAGGCGCAAACGTCGGCCCATATACATATTTACGCAAAGACACAGTTCTTGGAACCGGTGCAAAAGCTGGTGCATTTGTCGAAATGAAGAATGCCAAAGTTGGTGATGGTTCTAAAGTTCCTCATCTTTCCTATGTGGGGGATGCAACAATCGGCGAAGGCACCAATATTGGAGCTGCAACAATTTTTGTAAACTATGACGGCGTAGAAAAGCACCACACAACTGTTGGAGATCACGTGCGAATCGGCAGCGATTCAATGTTGGTTGCACCACTTTCAATTGGTGATGGGGCTTACACCGCCGCCGGATCTGTGAT
>Ga0007796_10000875_pt1 | contig 10636 bp, 10 predicted proteins | sample CryBogmetaGMA0M_FD_60373 | JGI IMG/M metagenome (GOLD analysis project Ga0007796, IMG submission 60373) | Freshwater microbial communities from Crystal Bog, Wisconsin, USA - MA0M | ecosystem: Environmental > Aquatic > Freshwater > Lake | place: Crystal Bog, Wisconsin, USA | collected 2009-07-06 | reverse complement strand
GCCAATCGGCATATCTTCGACAACAACAACAAATACAAACACAAATGGCTATTACGGGGAAAAAAATGGGAGGCAAGCGTAAAAGTAACCGAAAAAATGGAAGACGGTATTATGGTGGCGCAGCGCCTCAAATCCAAGTTCCGCAACCACCGCCCGGATCTATCCCATCGGGTACCGGGGGTGCTACTCAAGCCAATTATACAAGTATAACTAACCTAGCAGCGACCCAACAGCAACAAGCTGTATATGACAAAACGATCAACGGCGGTCCGGCATTAGTCACTGCTGTTCAAACACAAAATAACAAAATGTACCAATTGGGAGGTAAAAGACAAACAAAAAAATACAAAAAAATACAAAAACAAAAACAAAAAGCGGGCGGTGGTAGTAAATGGGGGTGTTTAAGTGGTGGCAAATATACAAACAGACGAAAATATATAAGCAGACGAAAATACAAGAAATAGTAAAAGTAAATGGCATTCCCGCAATTAGCAATTAGTAATTATTTTGTAGAAGATAATATATATAAATAATATAAATTATGGGTTCATCAATAAAGGAACATGGATATTTTTTATATGTAACTATATTTTTTATTGCTGGTTATTTTATTTTTAAAATACTGTCATCCATTATTGACGTTCAATTAAATTGGTCGATGTATAGGTGTAACCCTCTTTATTGGGTTTATTCTAAAAATTTAGCAGAAGATTTTACGTATTGTGTTCAATTTACTCAATTTAATATGATGGGTGTATTTTTAGAACCAATAAATTATTTAATGGGTGCTTTATCTAGTATAGGCAGTGAATTTACAACAGCTATAAACGCAATACGTGAGTTGTTTAGCAATATTAGGAATTCTATATCTCAAATAGTAGAAAACATTTTTGCTGTGTTTTTAAATGTTATTATTCAATTTCAAAAAATGACTATCAGCATTAAAGACATGGTTGGTAAATTAATCGGTATAGTAGTTACAATGATGTATGTATTAGATGGATCCATTAAAACTATGAATAGCACATGGAGTGGACCACCCGGACAAATAGTTCGAGCAATCGGTTCTTGCTTCCACCCAAAAACTAACATAAAATTAAAAAATGGGCAAATATTTGCGATGGAGGATGTACCACTAGGCGCTGAATTGGAAGACGGGTCCAAGGTGTTTTCGGTTATGAAAATCGCGAATTTAAATAATGATGCTTTATATAAAGTTGACAATGGCGTCAATGGAGAGACCATTTATGTTACCGGTGACCATTTTATTTATGACAAATTAACTAACAAATGGATACAAGTTAAATTTAGCGATGATGCCGTGCTTCAAAATCAAATAACCAGTGATTATTTTTCATGTCTAATTACCACAAATCGTAATATTAAAATTGGAGATCATTTGTTTTGGGATTGGGAAGACGATGAATTGATAATGAATCCAATTAATAAATAATTAATTATGTTCTTTTTAGGGGTAAAATTTTATTATCATATTTATTATATGACCGATAAATATAATACATATCTTTATGTTAATTCTATATACGATTTAAATTTTTTAGATGTTTATGGGTTCGCACTTATATTATTTATAATTATTACACTATTTGTGTTTTTTGTATTTACGTTTTGTAAAATACTTCAAAATAAAGCCGCCATCGCAGCTGATTGGGCAAACCAGCGGTGTAATCCAGTAAATATACCTTTTGCCGGCTTCATTATAGAACCTAAAGACCAAAGCAGTTTTGAATATACTAACGAAAATTTCCAATTTTGTATTCAAAATGTACTGAGTAGCATCATTGGCAACTTTTTGGAACCGTTTCATTATATGTTGAGCGCTATTACAGATATATTTGTCGCAATTGGCTCAGCCATACAAGAGATACGCGTCGTTATTGAACGAATTCGTAATAGTATGGCAGAAATTGCTTCAGACGTATTAAACCGCATTTTAAACATACTTACACCTATTCAAGTAATGCTTATTGCTGTAATGGACACATTTAGTAAAATTCAAGGCGTTACTACTAGTATCCTTTATACTATGTTGGGCGCTTATTATACATTAAAGTCGTTTATGGGAGCGATGTTGGAGTTAATAGTTAAAATGTTGATTCTTTTGGTAATAATAATCGTCGGTTTATGGATTTTACCTTTTACATATCCAGTTGCGGCAACCATGTCGCTAGTTTTTACGGCGATAGCAATCCCTTTGGCTATTATTATTTATTACATGACCGAAGTATTACACGTTCAAACATCGGGAATACCACTACTAAGATGTTTTGATAAAAACACGCCATTTATGCTTAAAAATTATGTAAATAAAACAATTGAGGAATTATGTCTGGGTGATGTACTTTTAGATGGATCAACAGTTACTGCTAAAATAAAGGTATTAACTAGCGGGCTAGATATGTTTACATTAAATGGGATTACAGTTAGTGGATGTCATATAGTTAAGTATAATCAAGAATGGTTACCGGTGCGTAATCATCCGCAAGCAGTTCCCTTAAAGCAATACAATGAGCCGTTTTTATACTGTTTAAATACAAGTACCAAAACAATTGTACTAAACAATACTGTATTTACCGATTGGGACGAATTGTACAACGATAAATTGGAACAAGTATTGGCTTATAAAAATATAAATAATTTGGATAATATTTCAAAAATATTGGATAAAGGGTTTAATGAAAATGTAAAAATTAAATTAGTTGAAGGGTATAAACTGATTAAACATGTTGAAGTCGGTGACATATTGGCAACCGGTGGAATAGTTTATGGAACTGTGGAATTAAATAATAATTTAGGAGTTTGTGAAAATGACGACAAAAAATATCATTTGTTAGTTTCGAACCAATTTTTTATTGCCGAAAATAAAAAATATCGCGATTATAATTACATTATAGATTCTGTTTTAGAAATGGGAAAAAAATTATCTAATGAATATGTATAATATGGAAATATCTGTAGGCACCTACAAATTTAGATTAGAAATCTTGATATTAATCGTTATTGTTGCTTGGATATTGTTTGGACATTTATTGTGTTCATGTTGTACTATTAGTTTAAAAGACATGATGTATAGGTTGACTAACATGACCGCTCGCGAAGCATTTGATATAGTTGCCAATACATCTCTAAGGGAAGGGTTTATGGGCTCTAACAACGTGGCATATGGTCCCGAATTCGGTGGAGCTAAATCACCCGACTACATTATGAAGCCTTCTAAATGGCCAAACCCTAGTCTTATTTATAGCAAGGGTACCACACCAAGTGCTGGCGTTCAGAGCATATGGAACCGCAAAAAACAACCTATCCCTCTTCCTAAAGGACAATTAGATATGTTCGCTACCACCGAATTTAAACCCGAATGCTGCCCAAATACTTATTCTTCAAGTACGGGCTGCGCTTGTATGACGGTTGAACAATTGAATTACTTAAATGCTAGAGGCGGAAACAATGTGCCCTATTCACAGTATTAAACCAAAAGAGGGTACCTTTGGTGCCCTATTCACAGTATTAAACCAAAAGAGGGTACCTTTGGTGCCCTATTCACAGTATTAAACCAAAAGAGGGTACCTTTTATATCTTTTTGGATATTTCGCATTTCCTACAATAGCAAATTGTCATAGTTCGGTCCTCACTAACATCAATGGTATCCTCTATCCATTCGTGTGTGTGTCGCGTGTTAGCAATCTTGTCTAAATTGGCTACAGCATCGGTTTTTAAATTTGTTAGTTGGGTTTGCAGCTCTGAAATATGTACACTAGTAAGTATATTTACTAGTTGTTGCTTAATATTGCTGCTCTCTTCTAAAAAATAATTGTTATCCAAATCGCAAATATTTGACAAATTGGTATTAAGGTCTCTAATATTGTTTATAAATTTTGAAACAGTGTCGTCTATATTTAACAATATTATCTCTTCATCCGTCATTTGTTAGTTTATATTGATATACTAACAAATATTTATGTATTTTTATTAATATAATTTATTTACAACTGTTCTCTTATTTACCAAATAGTGATATCATTTGGCGTCTGCGTTTAATACCCATATTACGGTTATATATCTCAAGTTGTCTTAACATTTCGTAATTCACTGTTGTTAGTGCGCCAAAAAATTTAGCATCATTGGGAACTCCACGATTGTAAAATATGACATTACTTGTGATCCTTCCGTTGCTGAATTTAGCCATATTATACTATATACTTATATTATAATAATAACAACCTCTATTATTGATAAATAAAAAATTGATATCCTTTTTTGTAGACAAGAACTAACAAATAAGCGATAATATGGGAAATTGTTACGGTAATCAATCGTGTCTAAGATTAATAAACACAGTTTATAAAACAAATGTATATGATCCAAGTAGTCCAAATGAACCAATACATTCAGAGCCATTGGAATTTAATACGAGAAAAATGTCTAATCACTATACGGTTAATTATCCGCTTCATAAAAAGCGAACAGATTCAGCCATCTATAGAAAAACGCATCACGATCTAATTCACGTAAAGAAGTTGCCTTGTTTTATTTGTGGAAAAGCGAACGATACTAACAAACACGAACATTTGGAAACACACCACTTTTATTGCGAAAAGGCGGCACAAAATGCGATTGATTGGGAGAAATTCGGCGAATTTGCTACACATTGTTACAATATTCAAACCGGTGAAAATATTGGTCACCATTACGACTGGAAACAAGTGGCGCAAAACCCCGATATTTTCGTGGATTCGCCCCATAATATGGTCGTGCTGTGTAAACAGCATCACACCTCGGGCAACAAGGGCATCCATCATGTGCCCTTTCCCGAATGGATTCTGCAAAAGTTCGGCAAAGACGGCTTCGTATTTTTAGTATAAGAATGACAAGTTTGGAATCAGTTCTTGTTTTCTTTAAGTAGATTTTAAATATATATTTTGGAACAATATAATATATTTCTATATTATATGCCAGCCGGAACGCACGGAAAGACAAGTACTATTTTTTATCGCCGAGGAGTGCCCTATAATTTCAAAGATTTTGGCCTAGTGGCTACGGGAAACTACGCGGTGTTTCAGCCTACAACGCAAATATATAATTCTGCTTTTTTTCGCAAAAATATTTCTAATGTGATTGGAGTATATAGAAGCAATTAATATGTTATATTAGTGGCGTCTACTATTTCTTCGCTTTGCTTGTCGTTTCTTCATTGAACGCCTCTTTTTATGACGTCGCGTTCTGCGTTTACCGCCCGATATTTTTTGTTTGCGTCCAATCATCCCCGTTACTCTTTGGGTAACTCCGTGAACAAAATTATTAGCTCTTTCACAAGTTTCTTCGAAACAAGTCTTCGGTTTTAAATCATCATTAAAATCATCTAAATCATTTAATTCGGTGTGTAAAAGAGGCGGGTATTCCATAGGTTGATCTACAATATGTTGTGGAATTATCGGTTTGTTAGCGGTCGTTTGTTGCGTTCGCTGTGGTCGTGGTGGCGGTTTTGGTACCATTTGGGTAAGCGCCGCCGTTGTGTTATTTCGTGCTATACGATCATTCTTTTCTTTTATATCCCGTGTAATACACGTTTTAATAAACTTATCATATTTACTTCCTTGAAAACCAGTAACATTATCTGTATGCCAATCATTCTCATTAGACCCATATCCATTAGTGCGAAGACCGTATTCTATATTCCACTTTTCTAAATACCAATCGGGTATATTTTTATTGTCGTAGCCAGTATCCAAATTGTCTTTGTCAACCCAATTTATCGTCAAATCTAGATTTTTAATAGCATAATCAGTTATTAATTGACACAAATATACCTTTATTGGTATTCTCATTGTTTCACGTCTATTGACATTTACAGATATGTCAGAAGAAATTTTGCCAATTTCTAAATAGTTTCTCATTGTTAGTTCTATTACGTCAAATAATTTGCCATTACCTCTGCGAAATTTAGATAAATAATTATTAAAACACCAAGCAAATGTTATAAGCGACGGCGCACTTAAACTCATCAAGTAATTATATATAAAGTCGTATGTATAAACACGAGGATTGCTATCGCCTCTTTGTTGATATTCAGTATCTACCAAGTCTTTATAGGCTTGAGTATTCTGTAATTCACTAAATAAACGCATAGCTATTCCCATTGTATTATTAGTACTAGCCGCAAGAATATATATGGATTTTTCAAGTGGAGTTCTGAAATCTTGGACCTCGCGTTTTAATTCAGCTTCTTTTTCTAAGAGATGTTTTATATATGCGTCAAGTAAACGGGATTTTCCATTATATTCCATTCCTATAGGCGGCCTATAACTCATATACATATTATTTTATTTTTTATTTATTATCCAAATAAAAATACGCGAAAAAATAATATATATTAAAACAACTTAAAGCCCGACACGGGCTGCCTAAATATACATATAATACAGCGACGGATTAACACTGTCTACTTTTTTAATCAGCTTATCCACCACATCCTTGGTGACGGTTAGAGGAAACTCTACTTTTAATGTCATATCCTCTTCAAACAAATTGGTACCGGGAACCATCAGCCGATACAAATTGAGTTTCGTGTAAATAATTTCTAGACAGCGCTTCAGATTTCTAACGCCGTCTTCTTTTAAGCAATAGCTGTCAATGATATGCTGTAGCGTGGTATCGGGAATGATAATATCTTTATCCGTAAACTTGACTTGTTCGCGAATACGCGGCAGCAAATATTGTGTTGAAATGGTAGTCTTTTGCTTCTGATTGTAGCCCTTGGTTTGAATGCGATACATTCTGTCTTTTAAAATGGGGTTCACCTTGCTCTCATCATTGTAGCTGAAAATAAAGAGACACTTGCTTAGGTCGAAGTCTATTTCGGCAAAATATTTGTCATGGAATTGCGAGTTTTGCGATGTATCCGTTAAATGGGTTAGAATGCCGGCAATCTCTTCGCCCTTGGGCGTGTCGCTGATTTTATCCAATTCGTCAAAGTATATCACCGGATTCATACACTTACTGTCAATCAATATTTGGACTATTTTGCCCCATGTCGAACCTTCATAGGTGTAACTGTGGCCCTCTAAAAAGCTGCTGTCTGTAGCACCACCTAGCGCAATGAAGGCAAATGGCCGATTCAGAATTTTGCTGATGCCTTCTTTGACTAGCGACGTCTTACCGGTTCCGGGCGGCCCATGAATGGCAATAGCCGACCCTATCGCGCTAGGATTGGTAATCAATTGGCCTAACATCTGCATAATTTGCATCTTGGCGTCGTTTAGACCGTAGACAGCATCGTTTAGTGTTTTTTGCGCGGTCGCCATAAACTCGTGACATTTTTCAATACCATCTTCAATATTTATGGGTAGTGTTTTATATTCGCCAAAAGGAACACGCATAAATGTATCTACCCAATTTTTAATTTTGTAGTATTCACCGGACCCGGACTCCATATAGCGCAGAGAACTGATTTTTTTCATAGCAGCAGCTTTGAAAATGACGGGCATCTCCGACTCTAATAATGTCAGCCGATATGGCTTTTCAATACGTGTAATTTTGTTGATTTCTCGCAATTCCTTAATAATTTTTTTCTGTTGCGCTGTATCTAATTTGTGGTAAAAGTCAAAGTCATTCATTGTGTTTTTGTCTCGCAGAATCCGCCTAAATATGCGCAAATTTCTGTTTTTTTCTTTGAGAGTCTTTTTATCTTGTTTCTTTTTATCTAATTCTATTTTTTCACTACAAACCCGAATACACTCTTCTACAAGATCATCGTTTGAATTTTGCGATTGATATGTTTTAAGTAAATCCAGAATACCACTTGTCTCCTTTTTTATTTCTTTTGTCTCTTTTGTCTCTTTTGTATTCTTGATCTTTTTAGATTTTTTTTTTGTTTCCTCTTCTTCTGCGGATTCAGCGTCGCTGCTAATGGGATCGTCTTCGTTTTCTGTCTCGGAGTCGGAATCATCGGACTCGGATTCGGAGCACGTTTCCCACTCTTCCTCATCCGAATCCTCATCTTCTTCGTCGCGATTTTTCTTTTTTTTGTCCGCGATAGTAAAGATAATATTGAACTTTTTGGGGGTTTTGTTATTTTTTTTAGCTTTAGGCTCATCATCTTCGCTGTCTTCTGAGCTTAGTTCTTCATCCTCATCTATTCTTTTATATTTTTGTGATTTTTCTCCTCTCTTATTTTTATTTTTATCGGTCTTTTTATGCCGCGTATCTATTTCAGAATCAGATTCCGTTTTTGATTCTGACTCCGATTTAGAAATACTATCTGATGATTCATCGCTATCATACTCTGACTCAGATTCCGATTCACTTTCATATTTTTTATTACCTTTTTTACTTGAACGCAGCTTCTGTTTGTAGTTTTCTTCGTCTTCTTTTAACACTTTCTTCAATCTTTCACCCGCATTTACCTTTTTATCCATATGTTTAGACGGATACATATTTCGCAAAAACTTGCGATATTCTAGTTCGTCTAGCTCTTCTTCTGTTTCTTCCTCTTCGTCGTCATAATATGTGTCGTCATCGTCGTCGCTAGATGACTCATTATATTTTCTTCTGCGACTCTCCTCACCCTTCTTTTTACTAACTTTGTTGTCTTTTTTATTGCTCATTTTGTATTGAGTATCGCGTGGCATGTTGGTATATTATTAATACAAAAGTAATATTTAAGTTTATTCAATTTTTTATTTAATTGTTAAATAAAAAATATATTCGTGTTTTTATCGGCGATGGAGGCGACGGGAGTGAGCACGGCGACAGCGAGAACGAGTTCCAGAAGGTAGATCGGGACCCTCCACACCGAGCGGTGGACCTTCTGGAGTATGTGGGCTATGAGGCATTTTATATATATTACAATAATACAAAATTATAAAAAGTATTTAAAAAAATAAAAAAATTGAATTGTTAAAACAATATAAATATAATTACATATATATAAGAACCATGGCAAGAAATACCGCAATTATGAAAAACATGAACAGTTCCAAAATCATTGGTATTCAATTCAGTATATTGTCGCCAGATGAAATACGCAAGGGGTCCGTTGCGGAAATTACTAGCAAAGACTCCTATATTAACAATAAACCAGTAATTAATGGGCTATTTGACCCTCGCATGGGGGTCTTAGAACCCGGACTAATTTGCCCCACAGACGGTTTAGATTATATGCAGACACCGGGCTACTTTGGTCATATCGAATTGGCACGACCCGTGTTTTATATTCAGTATTTAAGCACAATCCAGAAAATATTACGATGCGTGTGTTTCAAGTGTAGTAAACTATTGGCGTCTAAAGATAAATATAAGCAAGCGCTAAAAATGGCCGGACAAGCTCGCTGGAAATATGTACTAGAACTGTGTAAGGGTATTAAGCGCTGCGGCGAGGACACAGAAGACGGGTGCGGGTGTCTACAGCCTAAGAAAATTAAAAAAGAGGGGATTTCATCGCTGTCGGCTGAATGGGAAAATAATTCAGAAGACGGTGGTGAAGAAAATATTGTTATTCCGCTTACACCCGAGCTAGTTTTAAAAATATTCAAGCGCATATCCGACGAGGATGTGACATTTATGGGGTTTAGCCCTATTTGGTCGCGACCCGATTGGATGGTTTGTCAAGTATTAGCCGTACCGCCGCCAGCAGTGAGACCTTCTGTGAAGCACGATGCGCAGCAGCGTTCGGAAGACGACTTGACCCACATTTTGGTGCAAATTCTCAAGACCAATCGCACATTATTAGAAAAACTGCAGAACAATGCGTCGGAGAATTTAGTCAATGAATGGTCAATGGTCTTGCAGTATCACGTTGCTTGTATGGTGGATAATAAATTGCCCGGCGCCGGTCCAGTGGCGCAGCGATCCGGCCGTCCATTCAAGTCCATTAAGGAGCGATTGAACGGCAAAGGCGGTCGCATGAGAGGCAATCTGATGGCGAAACGTGTTGATTTTAGTGCCCGTTCAGTTATCACTGCGGACCCCAATATTTCCATTAGGGAGTTGGGCATACCACTAAAAATCGCCAAAAATATCACCAAGCCCGTTGTGGTCAACCGCGTAAATCGGGCGTTCCTAACCAAATTGGTGCAAAATGGCCCGGATGTGTGGCCCGGCGCGAAACTGTTGGAGCGACAAAATGGCCAAACCATTACGCTGCGATATTTGGACCGCAAGAGCATCCATTTGGAAGACGGTGATATCGTTCATCGTCATATGATGGACGGCGATGCGATCCTATTCAACAGACAACCTACGCTACACAGAATGAGCATGATGTGTCACATTGCTCGCATTATGAAACAAGGAGACACATTTAGAATGAATGTGGCCGATAGACTTTGTGTCGGCAAAAGAGAGCATTAAAAATGTTTTACTCTCTAGTGAATAAATCAATAATGAGGCAAATAATATAAAAATATAAAAATATAAAAATATAATGGAAACAAAATGTTGTTCTAGATGTAATGAAAATAAAGAGTTTGACAAATTCATTAAAAAACGTAATATTTGCAGAGAATGTAGTAATAAATGGGCTAAAATTGCTAGAGATAAAAGGCATATTTTATCAATTACAAATAATGAAACTAAAGTTTGTAAAGTATGTAACCAAGAAAAATTATTAGTTGATTTA
>Ga0007796_10000873_pt1 | contig 10645 bp, 7 predicted proteins | sample CryBogmetaGMA0M_FD_60373 | JGI IMG/M metagenome (GOLD analysis project Ga0007796, IMG submission 60373) | Freshwater microbial communities from Crystal Bog, Wisconsin, USA - MA0M | ecosystem: Environmental > Aquatic > Freshwater > Lake | place: Crystal Bog, Wisconsin, USA | collected 2009-07-06 | reverse complement strand
TCTGCGTCGGGGGGACGTTAACCACTTCAGCGCTGGCAGTTTTGGCGGCACGGAATGAGCATCCAGCCGCAAGCCTGACTTTATTCACCACCTTATTGGATTTTACAAACACGGGAATTTTAGATGTCTTCATTGATGAAGGCATGGTGGAGATGCGTGAAAATACAATCGGCGGAAAAGGTGGCAAGTACGGCATGATGTCGGGCTTGGATCTGGGTAATACTTTCTCATTCTTGCGGCCAAATGATTTGGTCTGGAACTATGTCGTTGAAAACTACCTCAAAGGTAATTCACCACCACCGTTCGATCTACTCTATTGGAATGGTGATTCCACTAATTTACCAGGCTCGATGTATTGCTGGTATTTACGCCACACTTATTTGCAAAATGATTTAGTTAAGCCCGGTAAGGTCACTATTTGTGGCGAGAAGATTGATTTAGGCAAGATCAAATGCCCAGCGTATATCTATGCATCACAAGAAGATCATATCGTTCCATGGCAATCCGCATATGAGTCAACCCATATTCTTAAAGGTAAAAATCGCTTTGTGCTGGGTGCATCCGGCCATATTGCTGGAGTGATTAATCCGCCTGCGAAGAACAAACGCTACTACTTTGAAAATAACAAGCTTGCCGCAAGCGCAAATGAATGGCTAGAAGGCGCAAAACAAATTACAGGCAGTTGGTGGCCTAACTACACAAAATGGTTGGAACAATATGGTGGGGAGACAAAACCGGCCAGTACTACGTTTGGTAATGCGAAGTACAAAAAAATGGAAGCAGCACCTGGCGTTTACGTAAAAGAAAAAGCAGCGCCAGCGATATAAAAGAACATCAATTAACGCAGGTTTTTTAAAGGGGAAAGTAATGTCTCAAAAAGTCGCATACGTAACTGGTGGTATGGGTGGGATTGGTACTGCTATTTGCCAACGCTTAGCTAAGGATGGTTTTAAGGTGATTGCTGGTTGTGGCCCTAATTCCCCGCGTAAAGATCGCTGGATTGGTGAACAAAAAGTGCTTGGCTATGATTTCATTGCCTCAGAAGGTAATGTTTCAGACTGGGATAGCACTGTTGCCGCTTTTGAAAAGGTCAGGGCTGAAGTCGGACGCGTAGATGTTTTGGTAAATAACGCTGGCATTACCCGTGATAGCGTATTTCGCAAAATGACTCCCGATGCCTGGAAGGCTGTGATTGACACCAATCTGAACTCCCTGTTTAACGTTACCAAGCAAGTGATTGAAGGCATGGTTGAAAACAACTGGGGCCGGATCATTAATATCTCTTCTGTAAACGGTCAAAAAGGGCAGTTTGGTCAATCCAACTATTCAACAGCTAAGGCAGGTCTTCATGGTTTCACTATGGCTTTAGCTCAAGAAGTAGCGACTAAGGGTGTTACGGTAAATACCGTTTCCCCAGGCTATATCGGTACTGATATGGTTAAAGCGATTCGTGAAGATGTGCTAGAGAAAATCGTTTCCGGGATCCCTGTAAAGCGTTTGGGTACTCCTGAAGAGATAGCTTCAATCTGCTGCTGGATTGCCTCTGATGATGGTGGTTATGCGACTGGCGCCGACTTCTCATTGAATGGCGGTATTCACACTGGTTAATACTGCAGTGCAGCATTTTTAGAATAGTTTGTAAAGCGCAACACAGCTTATTTACCTTTTGTTCAAACTAGAGATAAACTAGGCTGATGTTGCGTTGCAGTATTCAGTAAGGAAAAAAATGGTTGCCCGTACAAAAAGAGCTGGTGAAGACCGACTCATTAAGAAATACCCGAATCGTCGTCTATACGATACCCAAACTAGCACCTATGTCACTTTGTCTGACATCAAGAGTTTGGTCATGGCGAGTGAAGTTTTTAAAGTCATCGATGCAAAGACTGATGAAGATCTCACGCGCAATATTTTGTTACAAATTATTCTGGAAGAAGAGGCTGGTGGCGCACCCGTGTTTTCTTCTCAAATGCTTTCTCAAATCATTCGCTTCTATGGCAACTCCATGCAAGGCTTGATGGGGAACTATCTCGAAAAGACAATGCAGTCATTTGTCGATATCCACAATAAATTGGGTGATCAATCCAAAGGCCTCGGGGCTGGAAGTACACCTGAAGCTTGGTCGCAAATGCTCAACCTTCAAAATCCGCTCATGCAGGGCTTGATGGGGAACTATATGGAACAAAGCAAAGATCTATTTGTGAAAATGCAAGAGCAAATGCAAGGCTCGCAGAATCTATTTGGTAGCTTTCCATTTACTTCACAGCCAAATAAAACCGAAAAAGAATAGTTGTGGCAGGAAAAATTGGTTTTGTATCCTTAGGATGCCCTAAGGCATTAGTCGACTCTGAGCTTATTCTGACGCAGTTAAGTGCCGAAGGTTATGAGACTGCCAAGGATTATTCAGGCGCAGATCTTGTCGTTGTGAACACCTGTGGCTTCATTGATTCGGCTGTAGAAGAAAGCCTTTCCGCAATCGGTGAAGCGCTCGCAGAAAATGGTAAGGTTATCGTTACTGGTTGCTTGGGTGCCAGAAAAAACGCTGATGGTTCTGATCTGATCCAGAGTATTCACCCCAAGGTTCTTGCAGTTACTGGTCCTCATGCGACTGATGAAGTAATGCAAGCGATTCACTTGCATCTGCCTAAGCCACATGATCCCTTCACCGATTTGGTCCCCCCAATAGGTGTCAAGCTCACACCAAAGCACTATGCATATTTGAAGATCTCCGAAGGCTGTAATCATCGATGCACGTTTTGTATTATTCCGAGTATGCGTGGCGATTTAGTTTCTAGACCCATTGGTGAGGTGCTCTTAGAGGCTAAAAGATTATTTGAGTCAGGTGTTAAAGAATTATTAGTGGTCTCTCAGGATACAAGTGCTTATGGAGTAGATATTCAATATCGCACTGGTTTTTGGGATGGTAAACCAGTCAAAACACGGATGTTTGATTTAGTGAATGCCCTAAATCAAATTGCACGCGAGCATCAAGCCTGGGTGCGGTTACATTATGTCTATCCTTATCCCCATGTCGATGATGTTTTGCCATTAATGGCTGAATTCTCAGAACATGGCTATGGGGTATTGCCGTATTTAGATATTCCATTGCAGCATGCGCACCCTGATGTCCTCAAACGAATGAAGCGTCCTGCAAGTGGTGAAAAAAATGTAGAGCGCATTTTGGCTTGGAGAGAGGCTTGTCCCGACTTGGTTATCCGTAGCACTTTTATTGCAGGGTTCCCGGGTGAGACAGAAGAAGAATTTGCGTATTTATTGAACTTCTTAGATGAGGCCCAGATTGATCGCGCTGGTTGCTTCGCTTACTCTCCGGTTGAGGGCGCTACCGCAAACCAGCTAGACAATCCTGTGCCAGATGGTATTCGTGAAGAGCGACGTGCACGCTTTATGGCAAAAGCAGAAGAAATCTCGATTAAGCGACTTGCTAAAAAAGTAGGCAAACGGATCCAGGTCATGATTGATCGGGTTGATGAATCGGGTGGTATAGGCCGAAGTATTGGGGATGCCCCTGAAATTGATGGTCTGGTAAGGGTTTTACCACCCAGTAAACCCTCAAAACGCTATCGGGCAGGGGAAATCATCAAAGCTACAGTCATTAGCTCCCAAGGGCATGACCTAATAGCCGAAACTTGACGAATGCAACAGAATTGATAGTTGAATTTCTTATTGAAGTACGTATTTAGTAAAACTCAGCCTAATTGATAGGCCAAGCTAAGGGGATTGATATGAGTCGTGATGTCGTTGTCTTAAGTGCAGTACGTTCCGCAATTGGCACCTTTAATGGTTCCCTCAGTAGCTTTGAGCCGTCCGAGCTCGGCGGAATCGTCATGAAAGAAGCGGTTGCCCGCTCTGGGGTGGATCCAGCGCTCATTAATTACGTTACTGTTGGTAATACCATTCCAACAGATAGTCGCTATGCCTATGTAGCTCGTGTAGCTGCTATTCAGGCTGGGTTACCAATGGAATCGGTTGCGATGGCTTTGAACCGTTTATGTAGCTCAGGCTTGCAAGCCATTGTGACAACTGCTCAACAAATCATGCTCGGCGATTGTGACTATGGTGTTGGCGGTGGCGTTGAAGTCATGTCACGCGGTATGTATGGTTCGCCAGCAATGCGCAGTGGCGCACGCATGGGCGATACCAAAATGTTGGATTTGATGGTTGCGGTATTGACGGATCCCTTTGGCGTTGGTCATATGGGTGTCACTGCTGAGAATCTCGTAGAAAAATGGAAGCTTACCCGTGAAGAGCAAGATGCGCTCGCGGTGGAGTCTCATCGTCGTGCCGCTCATGCAATCAAAGAGGGTCGCTTTAAGTCCCAAATCGTGCCAATCACGATTAAGTCTCGCAAGGGCGATATCGTGTTTGATACGGATGAGCATTGCAAGCCAGAGACCACGATGGAAACCCTTGGCAAGATGAAGGCTGTATTCAAAAAAGAAGGTGGTTCAGTTACTGCTGGAAATGCATCTGGTATTAACGACGGCGCAGCATTCTTTGTATTGGCTGACGCAGAAACTGCGAAGAAGGCTGGCCATAAGCCAATCGCTCGCCTAGTTTCTTACGCGGTTGCTGGTGTTCCAAATCACATCATGGGCGAAGGTCCGATTCCTGCAACCAAGATTGCTCTTGAGCGCGCTGGTCTGAAATTAGATCAAATGGACGTGATTGAATCTAATGAAGCATTTGCAGCGCAAGCTTTGGCGGTTACCAAAGGCCTGGGCTTAGATCCAGCAAAAACCAACGTAAATGGTGGTGCAATCGCTTTGGGTCATCCAATTGGTTGCTCAGGGGCTGCTATTGCAACTAAAGCCATCCATGAATTACATCGCGTTCAAGGTAAATATGCTTTGGTAACCATGTGCATTGGTGGTGGACAAGGTATTGCGACGATTTTTGAGCGCCTGTAATTTAAGCGCTATTCAAAGCCCATTACGTAAGATCTCTTAAGCGAAACCTTAAGGGATCAGTAGTAAGGCAGCATCTAAGCCGACTCGGTCAAAAGCCGCGTCGGCTTTTTCTTTAACGATCGGCTTAGCTCTATATGCAACGCTGATGCCAGAACCATTCATCATGATGAGATCATTTGCGCCATCACCCATAGTCACGGCATTCTCTTTTGAACAACTTAATGTGCGACAAGCTTCATCTAAATAAGCAGCCTTTGCAATCCCATCAACAATATCCCCTAGAACTTTGCCGGTAAGTTTGCCGTCAATAATTTCCAGGGTATTAGCCTGGGTTTGTTTAAAGCCCAACTGTTCACGCAATTTCTCAGTAAAAAAGGTGAAACCGCCAGAAACTAATAAGGTATAAATTCCGCGCTGATGGGCTCCAGCAAGCAATTCTGCTGCGCCAGGATTTGGCCTTAATCGTTCTCTATATACAGCTTCAAGCGAGTCTGCAGATACGCCCTCGAGGAGCGCCACGCGTCTACGCAAACTTTCTTGAAAGTCCTTAATTTCGCCGCGCATCGTCGCTTCCGTAATTTTGGCAACAGCAGCCTTTTTGCCAGTGAAATCAGCAATCTCATCGATGCATTCAATATTGATTAAAGTGGAATCCATATCCATTGCCAATACCTGAATATCATTTGCCTTCAGGTCTGCTTGTAAAAAACATAAATCCGCATTAAAACGCCCAGCAATGAAACGCAATTGCTCTCTTTGAGAAATTTCCAAATGCCGATCAGCTTGCCAGCGCTCAGAATGGTAAGCACTATTAGAGATTTGTCCACCAAGGCTATGTAAAGAGATTCCAAGCTGAATCGCTTGATCTTTTAATTCAAAGACGAGCCTCTCAGAGATAGGCTCTTGAGATAGGGCTACTAGGGTCTGAAAGTGAGGCATGGCTTAATCATACTGGGGAACGTCTAATGGGCTTTTGCGGGGCTCAAAACAGCGGATTCATTGAGTCTTCGTAAGATCTGTCGAATAGCATCTAAGCGTTGCTCTAGTTTTTCATATTCATGGTCTTTTTGCGGCATCACTTTTAATTTATCTTGACCATTTAGTTGGATATATTTGGAACTTTGGATTAATTGAATAATTTTAAGTGGGTCGATTGGCGGGTTTGGGATGAATTGAATCTGAATGGATGCAGGGGTCGCATCAATCTTTTTGATCCCAAAGCCTGTCATTTCTAGACGGAGACGATGGGTCTCATAAAATGATTTGGCTTGATCGGGTAAGTCGCCAAAACGATCTACCAGCTCTTCCCGTAATCCCATCAACTCAGAGAAATCATTTGTTCCCGCAAAACGCTTGTACAAAGAAAGACGTTCATGAACATCTGGGCAGTAATCATCAGGCAACAAGGCGGGCACACCGAGATTGACATCGGTAGTGGCTTGTAGGGGTGACAGTAAATCGGGTTCCTTACCACTGCGTAATGCTTTAACAGCGCGATTCAGCATTTCGGTATAGAGCTGAAAACCAATTTCATGAATTTCACCAGATTGTTTATCGCCCAACACTTCACCGGCACCACGTATCTCAAGATCATGCATGGCCAGATAAAAGCCTGAGCCTAACTCTTCCATGGCTTGAATAGCATTTAAACGTAATTGAGCCTGTTTACTGAGAGCCTCGGGGTCAGGCACCAATAAATAAGCATAGGCTTGGTGATGCGAACGCCCAACGCGGCCTCGTAGCTGATGCAATTGGGCTAAGCCAAATTTATCCGCACGATGCATGATGATGGTATTAGCAGTAGGTACATCAATACCGGTTTCAATAATAGTTGTACATAACAGAATGTTAGTGCGCTGAGAAACAAAATCACGCATCACCGATTCGAGTTCGCGTTCATGCATTTGACCGTGCGCAACGCTAATGCGTGCCTCAGGAATAAGCTCTTGTAATGCATGCTTGCGGTTTTGAATCGTTTCAACTTCATTATGTAAGAAATAGACTTGGCCACCGCGCTTGATTTCACGCAGAACCGCTTCACGGATCACCCCGTCACCTTCACGTCTCACAAACGTTTTAATAGCCAATCGTTTCTGTGGTGCTGTGGCAATGATAGAGAACTCCCGTAAGCCTTCCATGGCCATTCCTAGTGTTCTCGGAATAGGCGTGGCTGTCAGTGTCAGGATATCGACTTCAGCGCGCAATGCTTTGAGAGCATCTTTCTGCCGCACGCCAAAGCGATGCTCTTCATCGACAATCACTAAGCCTAAATTAGCAAACTGGGTTTCTTTGGAAAGAAGTTTATGCGTTCCAATAATAATGTCGGCATCACCCTTGGCGATCGCCTCTAAGGCTGCATTAATCTCTTTGGTAGTTTTAAAACGCGAGAGTTCAACAATACGAACTGGCCAATCGGCAAAACGGTCTTTCCAGGTGGCGACATGTTGCTCGGCTAGAAGCGTTGTTGGTGCAAGGATAGCAACCTGTTTACCACCCATCACTGCAACAAAGCTCGCTCTGAGTGCGACCTCAGTTTTACCGAATCCTACATCGCCGCAGACCAAGCGATCCATTGGGTTGCCACTCGTCATATCACCAATCACTGCCGCAATTGCATTAGCTTGATCTGGTGTTTCTTCGAAGCCAAAACTCTCGGCAAAAGCAGCGTAATCATGGGCTGAGAATTCAAATGCATGGCCCTTACGAATCGCTCTAGCAGCGTACAAACCTAAAAGCTCTGCCGCAGTATCACGAATCTGCTGGGCTGCTTTACGTTTCGCCTTATCCCACTGTCCAGAGCCCAATTGATGCAATGGTGCTGAATCTGGGTCAGAACCTGCGTAACGTGTCACCATCTGTAGTTGTTGCACTGGTACATACAGAGTGGCGTCACCTGCGTATTGAAGGTGTAAAAACTCTTCAAATATAGGAGCCTCTTTTGGGGGAGCTAAGTTCAGCAGTATTAAGCCTTGGTATCGACCAATACCATGTTCTGCATGGACTACTGGGTCTCCAATTTTAAGTTCCGAGAGATCCTTAAATAGCATGTCTGGATCAGCAGTCTCGGATCCTTTACCTTTATGCCTTTGTCTTGCTGTCGTGGTGAATAATTCAGCTTCAGTAATCAGTACTAAATTCTGTGCAGGCCAAGAGAAGCCATTAAAGAGTGGGGCGGTTACGAGGCCAAATGGAGAGTCGCTTTTGATAAAGTCGGCAACGGTCTCGAAGCCTTCAGGCCTCAATGGATAAAGTGGCCTACCATCCTGACCAGCAATGGCATTACTTTCTTCTAGCAATTGACGTATTGATTCTTTGCGTCCGGCACTATCAGCGCAGATGAGAACACGATTTTTTTCTTGAGCAACTAGTGTGCGTAGACGATTGACTGGATCTGTATCGCGTCGGTGGATAGCAATATCTGGAACTGATAAAAATTGGGCAGACTCAGCAGTCTCTTTTTCTAATACTAATCGCGCATGTGGTTTTGCTATCGAGAAGAAATCATCTACATCTAAAAATAATTCTTTGGGCGGAAGGATTGGCCTCTCAAGATCATGCTTTAAAAATTCGTAGCGAGAAAGCGTGTCTTTCCAAAAACTTTTAATCGCCTCTTCTATATTGCCAGTGCTGATGATCCATACGGGGTCGCCCGATCTAGGGAAATAATCAAATACGCTTGATTGCTCTTTAAAGAACATTGGCAAATAAGACTCAATACCCGCACTAGGAATGCCTAAATTAGCATCTTTATAAATAGAACAACGGGTAGGGTCGCCCTCAAAGACTTCGCGCCACCGGCCTCTAAAGGCGGTACGGGCTGCATCGTTGAAAGGAAATTCATGACCTGGAAGCAGACGAACTTCTTTTACTGGATAAAGACTTCTTTGGGTATCTGGATCAAATGCTCTGATTTGCTCGATCTCATCTCCAAATAAATCGAGGCGATAAGGAAGATTAGATCCCATCGGAAATAAATCGATGAGTCCACCACGGATACTGTACTCACCAGGGCGCATGACAGCGCTCACAGGATCATAGCCAGCTTGTTGCAGCTGCAGTTTTAAAGCAGACTCATTCAGTTTGTCACCCTGCCGAAAGAAAAAGGTATGTCCAGATAAAAAATTGGGTGGACCCAATCTTTGCAGTGCAGTGGTAACGGGTACTAAGACAATGTCGCAACTGCCATTGAGTAATTCATAAAGCGTCGCTAGGCGTTCAGAAACTAAGTCTTGATGCGGTGAAAAATGGTCATAGGGAAGAATCTCCCAATCCGGCAAGAGGCGAGTTTTTAATTGAGGTCCAAAAGTGGGGATTTCTTCCAAAAGACGTTGTGCCTCTTGTGCTTGCGCACAAAAGATCACCATGACTGAAAAATCATTGCGATAACGTAAAGCCGTTTGCGCTATGAGGGCGGCATCTGCAGAGCCCACTAGGCCTGAAAAGGTAAAGCGCTGCCCAGCCCGCGGCGCAGGTATGGGGGGTACTAGATTTAATGCATCAGACATCTGCGCTCATTATAGAATCAGGCATGGGCCCTGGAAATCAAACCGCTAAGAAATGCCATGCTTTGTTGCCAACAGCTGGCACTGGATCTAGGCTTGGTGGCGAGTTGCCAAAGCAGTTCCAGCAGTTAGCTGGCAGGCCGATGTTGGCTTACGCCTTGGAGGCTTTCATCTGCTCCCCCCAAGTGGAGTCGATCTGGGTGGGGGTAGCGCCCGGTTTCATTGATAACCCCATTCTGAAGAGTCTCGCTATAGGAGATAAGCCAATTCATTTTCTGCCAACCGGTGGACCAACCCGCCAAGAGACCGTGAAAAATACCCTTGGCGCTTTACTAAAGGCGGGGATTTCAGTGGACGATTGGATCTTGGTACATGATGCTGCACGCCCTGGAATTACGCCTGCGTTAATTCAGAAATTGATTGATTCAGTTCAGACTACTACCTCAGGAGGTTTATTGGCCATACCATTGGCTGATACCTTAAAGCAGGCAGATCTGGATTCTGTCATTGCAGGAAATGTGCCACACTCAGAAAAGACGATTCCACGCGAACATTTATGGTTGGCTCAAACACCACAAATGTTTGGCCTAAAGAATTTACACGCCGCCTTGGACGATGCGATTCGACTTGAAGCAGATGTTACCGATGAGGCAAGCGCAATGGAGTTAGCTGGTGCAAAGCCATTGTTGATTGAAGGGGCAACGAGGAACTTTAAGGTTACTCATTCGGCTGATTGGGAATTAATGCAATTACTTCTTAAATCGAATGCTAAATAAATAAAGAACAATCTATGACGCAAAGTAACCCTCACATTCCACAATTTCGTATTGGTCAAGGTTACGATGTGCATGCTTTAGTAGCAGACCGTAAGCTCATTTTGGGTGGAGTGCATATACCATTTGAAAAGGGCTTATTAGGTCATTCAGATGCGGATGTCCTTCTGCACGCCTTAACCGATGCATTGTTGGGTGCTGCTGGATTAAATGATATTGGGCAGCTATTTCCCGATACCGATCCAGAATTTAAAGATATGGATAGCCGGATCTTATTAAGAGCAGCACTGCAAAAGGTCCAGGCGGCAGGTTTTCAGATTGGCAACGTAGATGCCACCATTATTTGCCAAAGTCCGAAATTAGCTGATTTCTTACCTGAAATGGTGCGTAATATTGCGGCTGATTTGACCGTTACCCCAAGCCATGTGAATCTAAAGGCCAAAAC
>Ga0007796_10000872_pt1 | contig 10649 bp, 8 predicted proteins | sample CryBogmetaGMA0M_FD_60373 | JGI IMG/M metagenome (GOLD analysis project Ga0007796, IMG submission 60373) | Freshwater microbial communities from Crystal Bog, Wisconsin, USA - MA0M | ecosystem: Environmental > Aquatic > Freshwater > Lake | place: Crystal Bog, Wisconsin, USA | collected 2009-07-06 | reverse complement strand
GTATAGGTGTAGTGATAGCATTATTACATATAGTATCTGCCACAGATGTTTTTTCTATTCCAGAAATTGCTACAATATCTCCTGCTTCAGCAATTTCAATTGGTATTTTTTCTATTCCTTTAAATCCAAAAAGTTTTGTAAGTTTTGTGTTTTCTATAATTTTCCCATTTAAATCTATTGATTTAATAATATCCCCAACTTTAGCCGAACCTGAATATACCTTACCAATTAAAATTCTCCCCAAATATGAGTCTGCAGTTAATATACTTGCAAGCATTGAAAACGGGGCAGATTTATCGACGTTAGGTTGAGGAACATGCGTCTTTATCTTTGAAAAGAGTGGTTTTAAATTTTCTCCTTTTTCATTTTTTTCGGATGCCCAACCATCTCTTCCAACAGCATATAATATCGGAAAATCTAATTGCTCTTCTGTTGCGTCCAGAGAATAAAATAAATCAAAAACTTCATCTAGGACTTCATCAATTCTACTGTCAGATCTATCAACCTTATTTATTACTACGATTGGCCTTAAACCTATTGAAAGTGCCTTTGACAATACAAATTTTGTTTGTGGCATTGCTCCTTCTGATGCGTCAACCAATAATATTGCGCTGTCAACCATAGATAAAACTCTTTCTACCTCACCACCAAAATCAGCGTGACCTGGTGTATCTATTATATTATACTTCACCCCTTCATAATTCATAGAGGTGCATTTAGCAAGAATTGTTATGCCTCGCTCGCGCTCAATATCGTTACAATCCATTATTCTAGTTTCTACCTCTTGATTATCTCGAAAGGTACCGCTTTGTTTAAGCATATTATCGATAAGTGTGGTCTTACCATGATCTACATGGGCTATAATTGCAACGTTACGAATCTCTGACATAAAGTCCTATAATATAAAGTAATAGGTATTAATATATAATTAACGTAAAATCGTCAAGTAAAAGAAAATTCATAGTAGATATTTTTTGAAAATATTGAAATCAGTAATATTGCTATGGTAGCTATTCGGAAAATATACTAATTTACTGGTGCAGATATTGGTGCAGAAATTTTGTAATTTTCAATTGCAGAATTTCTTAATAGCATGATTGCAATTCTTCTATTTAGGGCGGAATATGGATTATTTTGGTCAGCCAAATCAGTATCAGCTCGAGCAATCACTGAATGAATTCTTTCAGAAGAAATATTATTAATTAATAGATATTTTCTTGCAGAGTCTGCTCTATCAAATGATAATTCCCAATTTCCATATTCTGCAAACGTATTTTGGTTAGATTTATCTGTGTATCCACTTATCTGTATTAGATTGGGAGAATATTTTATATATGTTATTATTTTGTCGATGGTTTTTTTTGCATAATCCGTTAATTTAGCACTACCAACCTCGAATAAAGGCTTATTGTCTTGGTCATTAATTGTGATTTCTAATCCACTGACGGTATTTTTATAGGACACGCTATTATTGATATCCTGACTATTTTCTAGCATTGAATTTATATCTGATTCAATTTTTAAAAATATCTTGTTATTCATTTCGTCAACATTAATTTTTTCACCATCTTGTTGTATATCAACAATGTCACCAACGCGTTCAACACCGTACTGTATACCTATTTTACTATTGTATTGATAATCATTGTCTTTGGGTTTGAGATCGTTTTTTAGGAAACTTAACGTTGGTACGAAATACTGCGCAATAGTTTCTAGTTTTTTGTTTGATGCGCTACTTAATAGCCACAAAAGTAAAAAAAACGCCATTAACGCAGTAACAAAGTCTGCATAAGCTAATTTCCAGGAACCACCATGAAAGGCATTATGGTTATTAAATTTTCTTTTCCTAATTATAATTGATTTGTCAAATTTACTCTTTTTCATTTATCTTTTATTTGAAATCCTATTTTCAATTTCTAACTCAACCTCTTGAAAAGTAGGCTTGTGAGCTTTGGGTATTGCTTGCCTAGCAAATTCTATAGATACAGAAGGAGGATAGCCGCCAACATGAGCTATTATTCCAGATTTGATACATTCAATAAATTTGATCTCATCCTCTTTGAACTTTGAAATGAAATAACCAATTGGGTTAACTAAACCATATGCTGTAAACGCACCAATAAAGGTACCAACTAATGCAGAAGCAATTTTAGGCCCTAATATACTTGGGTCAGATCCAACTGAGGCCATAGCGGTTATTACACCTAATACAGCCGCAACAATTCCAAGCGCTGGTAAGGCGTCTCCAATTCTAATTAACGATTGAGAAACAGCGTATACGTGATGTTTTCTACTTTCTATGTCATTCTCCATCATATTTTCTAATTCCATTTGATTTTCAAATCCAAGGATGACAACTCTAAAATAATCACAGAAAAACTCTCTAGCATCCTGCTCCTTCATCATAATTGGGAATGAGGTAAATAGATCGCTCTTTTCTGTATTATCAACGTGATTTTCCAACTCTACTAATCCGTTTGAGTGTGAAAATTTAAAAAAATTAAACATAAAAACCAGCAACTCAAGATACTCACTTTTATTATGTGGAGATTTTTTATTTAATATTTTGAGAGATTTAATCATCTCCTTAGTCACGTTTGGCGGATTTGAAATAATATAACTTCCTATCGCTGCACCGATAATAATTATCCATTCTGAAGGCTTGAATAATACCTCAATATTACCACCAATAGCCAAATAGCCGACAAACACCGACACAAGTAAGCAAAGCAACCCTATGAAAAACATTAATTAAATACTACTTCATTATTTATACCTAAGTTAAATTAATTTATCTCTAAATCAAGTAATTTATTTTTATAAATTCAAAATTAGTGATATTATTTATGATAATGAAATAATTATGTTGTATAAAACTTAATATAATGAAAAAATTCTCAAGATTAAACAAATCCTCATATAGTGTTTTTACTATTTTCATATTTTTATTGATATTTTCAATATTTATTGGGGCTACTTTTTATTTTATAAATTCAATTTTAAATAATGAAATAGTAAATGATATTATTAATGAAGATCATAATATTGTTGATGACAGTATGAAAAATCCAAATGAACATCATAAAAGTGAAAAAATTGCAGAGGAAATAACTGATAAATTTACCATTAAAAATTTACCTAGTATATCCATATTGGTTGCGGGGTTAGGGTTAGATAAAGAGATTGTTGATAGGGCTCTTCTCAGGTTACCTAAGTCAGTTTCACTTGGATTTGTTCCTTATGCGAGCCATTTTGATTACGCTGATATTAATGATAGAGATTTGTTGATGAATATTCCTATGGAGACACATGATTATTTTTTTAAAGATAACGGTCCTTATTCATTGATTTGTAAACTTGGAGTAGATAATAATTCGAAAAGATTGGAATATATTATATCTAAATCAAATGACTTTAATGGATATTATACCGAGATGGATGAATCGTTTACTGATGATATAAGAGACCTAAATTTTTTACTTAAAAGAATTAGTGAAACTAATAAACACATTTTGTACAACGATCCAAAGGAAATAAAATCTTTTAGAGACTTAGCAATAAAGTTTGGCATGAAGGATAGGATATTAAGAGTAGACAGCGTTATAAATCAAAAAATGTCAGAGATAGAATTAATAAAAAGACTAGATGATTTAAAATTAATTGCTAGTGCCAGAGGGTATGCTATCGTAATTATAAATGCTAGTGTAAATAATATTGATATCTTGGAAAAGTGGATCAAAACAGTTGCTAAAAGTCTAAAGTATAATATAGTTACAATTGATGAGTTAAGAGGTAAGATTATAAAACGTGAGGTTACAAAATAAAGGGTAATTTGAATGAACATTGCTAATTATTATATTTTGATATCACCGCTGCTTGGGTTGTCACTAACTCTTGCTTTTTTCCCTACTTCAGTATTTCCGTTTATCGTTTCGCTTGGTATTTTTGCTTTTATACTAAAAAAAATCAATGGAAATTTAAGACTTTTCCTTCATGGATTATTGTTTGGTTATGGATTTTTTATAATTCAAACTTATTGGATTCCTTTTTCTATGTACAAAGCCAATATAGACATGGAGTGGGCTGTACCATTTTTATCATTACTTATTCCTATTCCATTTGCAGCATTGATAGGTATATTGGCAATATTAACAAAGTATGTAAGACATAATAACATCATATATTCTATAAATTTTGCATTTTTATGGGTAATACTTGAATATAGTAGAAGTAATGTTTTTTTTCCATTTAAATGGGGGTTGCTTGGTTATACTGCAATATACGTTCCCTGGTTTAATAATATATTGGCTTATGTTGGCTCATATGGAGTAAGTTTTCTATTAGCACTTTTCTCAACAAGTTTATTTACCAAAAATAAAAGATTCATTATATCAAACATATTATTATTTGTGTGTGTGTGTATTATAGGTGAGCTCAGAAAAGAGGAAAAAAATAATGAATTAAAAAACGATCATGAGATTAAAATCAGATTAGTTCAACCCAATATACAGCAGCCACACTATGGTGATTCTGAGAAGCAGGCTTATATATTTGAAACATTATCGAAACTTACACTTTCTCCTGGCTTTGAAAGTATGCAATATATATTTTGGCCTGAAGCCTCATTTCCATATCCCATCATAGAAAACTCTAAGTGGCTTGATGTTTTAAAGAATTTTGTACCAATGGATAAAATAGAAAATTCTGCATTGATATTTGGTACAGACAGACTAGAAAAAAATGAAGAAAAATTACTAAGCTATAATTCATTAATTGCGCTTAATTACAAAGGTGAGATATTAGGATATTATGATAAAAGAATATTAGTTCCATTTGGTGAATACATGCCATATAAGAATACTAATAAGGTAGTGCGTAAAATTGCACATTCAATAAATCTTGATGATATTTCAAAGGGAAGCTCTCAGAATATTATCGAATTGGATGATAACATAGCTTTTCTACCTTTGATATGTTCTGAATCAACATTAGCTAAAAATCATCTGTCATTATCTTCTTATAGCAAATACAGATTTATATTGAATATTACTAATGACTCATGGTTTGAAAACACTTTTGGTCCATATCAACACTATATGATCTCTAGAGTAAAGGCTATGGAATTTGGTTTGCCTGTTGTAAGAGTAGCTAATACAGGTATCTCAGCCATAATAAATGTTTACGGAGATTTAGTAAAGACTGCACAAATTAATACAGAAGCTGTTATAGATGGCGTTATACCACCTAAATTAAAAAATCCTACTCTATATTATGTGATACATGGGTATATAATTCCTGCTATTTTTACTTTCTATGCTATATTTTTGATTCTAGTCTTTATTTTTAGGAAAGAGCTACGTAATGAATAGCCAATCCAATGAATTATCTATATATATTCATTGGCCATTTTGTAAGACTAAATGCCCATATTGTGATTTTAATAGCCATGAAAGTGATTATATTGAACATGATAGTTGGAAAAAATCATATCTAACTGAAATTGAATTAAACAAGGATTTAATTCAAAATAAAAAAATTAAATCAATATTTTTTGGAGGTGGGACCCCTTCATTAATGAAACCTGATACGGTTAACTCTATTATTAATAAAATTTCTGGTATCACTGATTTTTCTAATAATATAGAGATTACACTAGAAGCAAATCCTAATTCAGTTGATAGAGAACGATTTAAGAATTTTAAATCTTGTGGAATTAACAGGGTTTCTATAGGCATACAAAGCATTAGAGATAATAATTTAAAATTTTTAGGTCGCTCTCATTCTCAATATGATGCCTTAAAAGCTATTGAATTCGCTAGAGAAATTTTTGATAATTATTCATTTGATTTAATGTATTGTCTTCCTGGACAACAAATTAATGAATGGGAGAGCGAGCTTAATGAAGTACTAAAATATGTGGATTACCATATATCATGTTATCAACTAACAATAGAGAAGAGCACTAAGTTTTTCAATGCTTTAAGAGCAGAAGAATTTCAAATGCCGAATGAGGAAATTTCAATTGCTATGTATAAAGCAACATATGATATCTTGAAATTGCATGAGATTAAACAATATGAAATATCTAATTATTCAAGAGCAGGATATGAATGTAAGCATAATTTATCTTACTGGGAATTGGGTAGTTATATCGGGCTGGGACCTGGGGCTCATGGTCGTTATATCTTTGATAACAAAATTTATTATACAATAAACTATTATAACCCACAAAAATGGTTAAAGTATGTAGATGCATATAAATTCCCAATACAAGATAAGAAGTGGATTAGCAATAAACAAAATATGATGGATGTTTTAACGATGGGATTAAGGTTAAATAAAGGTGTTCATGAATCGGCCATCACGAACTTAAAATCTATGAACGATCTAATTACAAAAGGTTTTTTAGTGAAAGGTAAAAACAATTATATTAAATCAACAATTAAGGGTAGGCTGGTTTTAAATACTATTATACAAATGCTAATATGAAGTATTATGTGGAAAAATTTTAAAAACCTTTCAAATTTGATATTAAATAACTAACTTATAAACACATACTTGAATTAATAAATTGATCAAGTAGGTAGAGCAATATACTACTTGAAGAATCAAATTTTTTATCATAGAGTTTTGCTGAATTGATATGTGAATCACAATATAATATTATGCAAAAATTTAGAATAGAATACGACACAATGGGAGCAATTAAAGTTCCAAGTGATAAATACTGGGGTGCTCAAGCTGAAAGGTCTTTGGAAAATTTTAAAATTGGTTATGAAAAAATGCCAAAAGCACTGATATATGCTTTAGCAAAACAAAAAAAAGCTGCTGCACTTTCTAATCAGGAGCTAGGGATGCTTCAACCATATATTGCCAAAGCTATTTTTTCTGCTGTTGATAGGGTATTATCAGGTAAGTTGGATGATAATTTTCCTTTATCGGTTTGGCAAACAGGTTCAGGCACTCAAACTAATATGAATATGAACGAAGTTTTATCCAATCTAGCCATTGAGGAATTAAATGGACAAGTTGGAAGTAAAGACCCTGTTCATCCAAATGATCATGTAAATATGAGTCAGTCATCAAATGACACTTTTCCAACAGCAATGCATATAGCGGCAGTAACTGAAATTAATGATAGATTGCTACCGGCTCTTAGGTATATTAGAAATGTGTTACAGGTTAAAATTGAAGAGTTTGAGGGGATAGTTAAAATCGGTAGAACTCATCTTCAGGATGCAACGCCTATTACACTGTCACAAGAGTTTTCAGGTTATTTAGCTCAAATCAACAATAATATTGTAAGAGTCGAGAAAAGTTTACCAAATTTGTTACAGCTTGCACAAGGTGGTACAGCTGTTGGGACAGGAATTAATTGTAGTGAGAGATTTATTAATTGTTTTATAAAATACATAAATGAAATAACGGGATTAAAATTTATAACTGCAGAAAATAAATTTGAAGCGCTTGCTAGCTGTGATGCGCTTGTTGAAGCAAGCGGAGCCCTAAATACTTTGGCAGCTAGTTTGATGAAAATTGCAAATGACATAAGATTCTTAGCATCTGGACCTAGATGTGGACTGGGAGAATTAATATTACCTGCAAATGAACCAGGTTCTTCGATTATGCCAGGTAAGGTCAATCCTACTCAGTGTGAAGCAATTACAATGGTGGCAGCTCAAGTTATGGGTAATCATACCGCAATAACAATTGCAGGCTCAAATGGGCATTTTGAATTAAATGTATTTAGACCAGTAATAATTTATAATTTTTTGCAATCTATACAGTTATTATCTGATTCATTAAGTAGTTTTACTCGCAATTGCTTATTGGGGATAGAAGCTAATCGAGAAAAAATTGATAAATCACTTCATGAATCTTTAATGCTAGTTACTGCGCTTAATCCTCATATTGGCTATGATAATGCTGCAAAAATAGCTAAAAATGCATATGAAAAAAACATAACACTCAAAAAATCTGGTGTCTCACTTGGATTAATATCTGAAGAAGATTTTGATAATTGGGTTAAACCAAAGGAAATGGTGAAATTAAAATTGTAATATATGCTGAGAAAGAATGTAGATGAAATTTTTGAAAGGCTAAGCAAGCAACGACCAAGTCCAAAAATTGAATTAGAATACAAAAATAATTTTACATTGTTCGTTGCAGTAGTTCTCTCAGCTCAATCAACTGATAAGGGAGTGAATAAAGTAACTCCGGCATTATTTCAGATCGCAGATGATCCGTATAAAATGCTTATGTTAGGGGAGGGGGGGCTAAAGGATCATATAAAAAGCATTGGGCTCTATAATTCGAAAGCAAAAAATATTATAAATGCTTGCCAAATTATGGTTGATGAGTATAACAGCCAACTTCCAGATAATTTTGAAGACCTCCGCAAGTTACCAGGTGTAGGTAGGAAGAGTGCTAATGTGCTACTCAATTCGCTCTTTAATGAACCAACCATAGCTGTTGATACACATGTTTTTAGAGTGAGCAATCGCTTGGGTTTATGTAAAACTAAAAATCCAGACGCTACAGAATTTGCACTAAATAAAAAAATATCTATTAGGTGGAAAAAATATGCACACCATTGGTTAGTTCTGCATGGCAGATACATTTGTAAAGCAAGAAAACCAATATGTGGGGAGTGTGTTATATATGATTTATGTAAATTTAAAGATAAAAATTAATTTTATTTATTATTAATTGACAAAAAATTAAAATTTCGCATAATAGCGAAAACATTTTTTATATGGGGTGTAAAATGTCAAATGATCTAAATCAAGAAAATAAAGATACTAAAGTACATAATTCTAAAAAAAACGAATATAGTGATAGCAATTATTATTATAATGTTTTAACTAATCAGCTTAGCATCCTTTCGGAAAGAGGAGCGCAAACAAAAGAAAGTATATTGAAAAAATTTTTTGGTATACCAGGAATTAAGCATATATTTGGAAAGTATGTTGTTGACCATTCTGATGATGTTTCTAAATTGAATGTTGTACTAAATAATGCGGATAATTACTATGACAATCATAGTATAAAATTACTTGTTGATGGTGTGTATTTTAAAAAAGGATACGTTTTAACAAACGACCAAGATTCACGTTTTGGTGAATGGTCAGGAATGGCATTTGATAATAAAGGAGATTTAATACTTGTATCTGATAGAGGGGCGTATTTAAAATCGTCAATCGTAAATAAAGATGGATATTTACAAAATTTTGTAAATACAACAATAGGTAAGATAAGAGTTGATGATTATAACACAAAGACTACAAAAGATTTGGAAGAATTGGCGGTCTCTAATGGATCATGTTTTATATCAGATGAATCTTTACATCAAATTTTGCGTTATGAAAATTGTGATTTTAGCAAGCTACCTATGGCAATTAAAATTCCAGATTGGAATGGTGAATTATCTTACAATAAAGGAATTGAAGCATTTGATATTAATTCGGAAGGAAAATTTTTAGCAATTGCTGAGTACGCTCAAGATAAGAAAAATAGTTCTGTACACAAAGCGTATTATTGGACTTTCATAAAATCGTATTATTATGCACGCTTACTTGATGATTCAATCGACGATTGTCAGAAAGAATTTACTTATTTAAGTAACGAAGGCTATGGAATTTCAGGTTTGAAGTTTTTGAAAAATGGAGATTTGATAGTTCTTGAAAGGCATTATAACAAAATATTTGGTGGTTTTGCTGAAAATTATGAAATTGATATTAAGTATATTAAGAAACAAGAAATTGAAAATGCTATTGAGAAAAATACAGAGGTTAAAGGAAAAAGTATAATACACATTGATAACGATAGTATTTCTGGTAAATATGGATATGCTGATAATTTTGAATCTATAGCAGTAAAAGAAGAGAATGATTTAACTTTAATATATATATTGTCAGATGATAATAGGGCTCCATTTGAAAGAAGTATTCTCCTAGAATTTGAAATTAATGACTATTTGTTATCAGATGATAAAGGTACTACACTTGTAAAATCTGAAATGCCTGACCCATATGTTGACTTATAATAATTTTATCATTGCTAAATAAGGGTGTTGTCAAGTTAAACACCCTTTATTACTATTCGTTATTATTTTTTTGCTTTTGTGCACAGCAATAACAATTCCTTGTAAACAAACTTTATCAAAAAGATTTTACTTGAATAAATTATCCTTAATTAATCTCAATCATAATTTCATTGCGTCTCATAAATGGTAGGGTCCAAGGTGGATTATAAAATGCATATATTGGTGAGGATAAGATATGCATTTCATTTTCTAATGTATACTTCTTAAGCTTCTCTTCATGGAGAGCAATATTTTGATCTGAGATCATACCTGAAAAATTAATAACTATATATTTTTTGCTAGGAAGTTCTTTGAGACTTATATTTTTATTATTAGGTTGAGGGAGGGTTTCCATATTGTATTCGGAAGGCATTATAAAACTTATCTGCCAATTTTCCTGAAATTTTTGCTGTCTAACTGGAGCTGTCATTGGAATATCTTCTTTTGATTTATTATTGCCGAATATATAGTCAGCTAGTATTTTAAATCCTCCCTTTATCGCTTCTTTACGCTCACCTTGAACTTCCACCAAAGCTATGATCATTGGGTTATATTTTCTTATCTC
>Ga0007796_10000871_pt1 | contig 10650 bp, 10 predicted proteins | sample CryBogmetaGMA0M_FD_60373 | JGI IMG/M metagenome (GOLD analysis project Ga0007796, IMG submission 60373) | Freshwater microbial communities from Crystal Bog, Wisconsin, USA - MA0M | ecosystem: Environmental > Aquatic > Freshwater > Lake | place: Crystal Bog, Wisconsin, USA | collected 2009-07-06 | reverse complement strand
TAGCCGGGTGAGTAGGTGACGACGCTTGCCATCGCGGCAAGCTCACCGTCCAGCGTGCCGACGAAGAAACCCGCGGGATCGGTCGCATAGAAGGCGTCGATGTCGCCGACGCCTGGTTGCCAACCTTCTCGCGCGGCCCAGTCAGCCATCTGGTGTGCCTCGGCGGCACTGGCCCGGTGGACATCCAGCGTCATGGTGTGAGGGTACGGCCGGGCCCCAGCATCGCCAGGCACTAGCCGGGCACTCGTCGGGCGCTGATTTTGGGGCCCTGTGCCACGGCCGGTACGCTTCTCCAGCCCCCTTGGGGGCAATGCGCGAGTGGCGGAATAGGCAGACGCGCACGGTTCAGGTCCGTGTACTCGAAAGGGTGTGGGGGTTCAACTCCCCCCTCGCGCACAACGCAAAGCCCCGGTCAGGAATTGCTGACCGGGGCTTTGCTTTGTCTTGGTTACCTTCCTGCGCTTCGCCACCAGTTGTTGTTCGAGTCGAACCACAGCACGCGCCGGCATACGGGTCCACCCTTGCCACCATTGGCCCACTGCTCCCAGGACTGTGTCCAGTTGCCTGTCTCCGCAGCACTGGCGTAGTACTCGTACACGGCCGAACGAGAAAGGCCAACTTCCTGGGCCACCTGCGCTACCGAGAACTGCGCGGAGCCGGTGCGCTCGATGATGGTTGTTGCGGCGGTGAAGAGTGCATGACGGCGCAACTCCCGGTTCTCGAGCACGGTGGGGGCGGCAATCTTTGGCACAGCCCCATTGTGCCGGTGAGGACGGAGCCCCGCGTGATGAGGTGAGCCACGTCACTTCTACCCCATACGAAACTCCAGGATTGGGTGATCTGGCCTCCATCACCTACCCTGAAGGAGACCAAGTGCTCCGTCGGAGGATTTGAGGTCGTCTGCTTGGGCCGGTTTGAGATCGGCCTCCCTGTTGCGGTGACACGCGATCGGGCCGGCAACTGCGGCCATTTCGCTCACCAGCAAAGGATTTTCTTGATGTCCCGTTCCAAAAACCCTGATGCACCTATGTCCTCATCCAGTACCGAGGCCCCGAGCTTCGCGTCACTGGGTGTGCCCGGCCAGCTCGTGCGCGTGCTGGCAGAGGGTGGCATCGAGACCGCATTCCCTATTCAAACGGCGACACTGCCGGATTCTCTGGCCGGATATGACGTTCTCGGTCGTGGACGCACCGGTAGTGGCAAGACGGTGGCGTTCGCTCTTCCTATGGTGGCGCGCGTTGCTGCCAGTGGTCACCGCACCGAGGCTGGTCGCCCGCGCGGCATCATTCTTGTGCCGACCCGCGAACTCGCAATGCAGGTCAACGAAACACTCGAGCCCTTGGCTAAGGCGATGCGCTTACGCACCAAGGTGATCGTGGGTGGCGTTCGCCAGACCCCGCAGGTCAACGCGTTGCGCAGCGGCGTTGACATTGTCGTGGCAACTCCGGGTCGTCTCGAGGACCTGATTCGACAGGGCCACGCACGCCTCGATGATGTGAAGGTCACTGTTCTCGATGAGGCTGACCACATGGCAGACCTCGGCTTCCTTCCTATTGTCAAGCAGTTGCTCGACATGACTCCCAAGAAAAGCCAGCGCATGCTGTTCTCGGCCACGTTGGACAGTGGCGTTGACGTACTTGTCAAGAGATACCTGAGTTCACCCATCACCCACGAGGTCGATAGTGCCGAGTCGCCTGTTCCTGCGATGGAGCATCACGTGGTGAATGTCTCCAAGGCCGACAAGTACGCGGTCGTTCATGACCTTGTCTCAGGCAAGGGCCGCACCGTGGCGTTCACCCGCACGAAGCACAGCGCGAAGAAACTCGCTGAGCAGTTGACTGCGGCAGGTATCCCGGCACTGGATCTGCATGGCAACCTTTCACAGAATGCGCGCCAACGTAACCTCGCGGCTTTCTCCGATGGCGACGTGCGTGTACTTGTGGCGACAGACATCGCGGCCCGTGGCATCCACGTGGATGACATCACTCTCGTGCTTCACGTGGACCCGCCGATGGAGCACAAGTCCTACCTGCACCGCTCGGGTCGCACGGCACGCGCAGGCGCCGAGGGCATCGTTGTGACTGTTGGAACTCCAGAGCAGCGTGGCCTGGTCCGCTCACTCATGAAGCAGGCATCAATCCACCCCACGCATCACTCGGTCGAGCCCGGTGCCAAGGTCATTCGCGAACTCACCGGCCCGGTTGCCGAACGCGTCGAGCCCAAGGCTGTGTCAGCGACGACTGTCGAGAACAAGCCCGCACGCAAGCGAACACCTCGCTCAGGCGATTCGCGCCAGAGCGATTCGCGCCAGGGTGCTTCGCGTTCCAACTCAAGCAAGCCCCGCGGTGGTGGCTCTCGCCCGGGTGGTGCGCGCCTTGTGGACACGCATCCGAATGCAGCGTCAGGCAACCGTCGCCGCCGCCCCGCAGCGCGCCATACGGCTGGCTAAGCCCGGCACGCAATCGGTTGGATGCGGGTGTCTAGGCGCGGGCGAAGCTGCCGAGGGTGTCTGGTCACAATCCGAGGATGAGCCTGAGCTCGGTTGCCGACGAGACGATCGCGTCAGGACTGGCCCCCACCAGTTCTCCATCATCGGCGTATCCCCATTGCACACCGATGCTCATGAAGTCATGGGCCTTCGCGCCGAGGATGTCCTCCTTGCGGTCACCGATCATCACCGCAGACGTTCCGGGTGCCGCATCAATCAGCTCCAGGCCATAGGCGATCACCGCTTCTTTGCCTTGACGCTGCAGGTCCAGTTCCGAACCACCGATGGCATCGAAGCAGTCCAGCAGGCCCGCTTGGGTGAGCACCCTGGTGGCGGACTCAATGGGTTTGGCTGTGGCAAGAACCAGTTTCTTGTCACTTGCAGCAATGTCACGCAGAAGTTGATCCATACCCGGGAATACCTCGAATTCGTATTCCCCACCCCCGAAGTACACGGATCGGTACTTCACGACAAAGCGATCAACGTCCTCATCGCTCTTACCGTGCACGTTCTTGAGGGAATAGTGCAGTGGTGGTCCCAGAATCGCTCTGATCTGCTCGTCGGTCAGGTGTCCAAGGTCAATCTCAGGCAACGCGTAGCGCAGGCAGCGATAGATACCGGGATAGGAGTCAACGATGGTTCCATCAAGGTCACACAGGATGACCTCGGCGTCGTGTGGCTTCACGCCTCTGCGCTGGTGGTGTCCACGGGCTCATCGGACGGCGGCGCCACGGGATCGGATTCAGTGGTGCGCTTGCGCGTCAGGACGAACCACAAAAGCCAGGCACTGAAGACTGTAAGTGCGATGCACATGTACTGAGCACCCGTGAGTCCGTACACCGTCTTGTCGTGAGTGCGGACGAAGTCGGTCCCAAACCGACAGACGCCGTACATCAATCCGAATGTGGCGGCCACGACCCCGGACCGAACGTGCCGGTGATCTTGAATGAAGAGGATCACGATGATGGGGATGAGCCAGAAAATTTCGTAGAGCGCCGCGTTGTGATAGGTGACGCCCACGGTGAGTGGACCCTCGAGCACTACGCCGCCGCGGTAGGTGACACCGAGAAAGAAATCCGTTGGTCCACCGAGATGCTCACCGACGGAGAAGCAACCGAATCGACCGATGAACTGACCCACGGCGAAACCAAGTGCGGCACCATCCAAGAGATCCCAGGCACGCTCGCGGGGCCACTTGCGCAAGACAAACGGTGCAGCAACCAGCGCGGCGATGATGCCACCACTGAACTGAAGTCCGCCATCCCACACAGCGAACGCCTGCAGCGGATTAGTGAACTGCTGATGGTGGGTGGCGACGAACAAGAGACGGGCACCAATAAATCCGATGATCACCAGGATCATCGCGACTTTCTCTGTCTGTGATCGGGGAATGCCGAACCGTTCGTTGCGGCGTGCGGCCACGTAGACACCGAGGATGACACCGAGTGCGACAAAAAGCCCGAAGCTTCTGACCGTCAGCGGGCCGATCGCAAAGGAAGGAAAAGTCCAGTACGGGATTCCGGTGACGACTACAGCGGTGGGCACCGGGTCAGACTAGACGAGGTCAGCGTGGGCAGGTGCAACGCTGGTCTACCGCCACACCGGCGAGGGCCTCCTCGATGTGCTCACCACAACCCTGCCACGTGGTCTTGCCGCAAAGGGAGCAGATCGCTGGGCTGCACATGTAGGAGACCTTTCGATTGTGACTGGACTTCAGAATAACCCGCTCGAGTCATGTCGTGAACCGGAGTGCCAGACCACCACGCGCTGGCCTAGCGTGGACGGGTGCCGTCCCGAGAACAGCGAGTCATGCGCGCCTGTGCCGTGATGAATGTGGCCCGAGGGCCTGTATCTGTCGAGGCCTTGGGTGATGAGGTAAGTGTGCGGCAATTGCAACGCGATTTTCTGGACGTCCTTGGCATTACTCCTCGGCAGTATGGCCAAGCAGTGAGAGCCGACGAAGCTCGACGGGCGCTTGGCGCGAACGGCAGCGTTCTTGATGCGGTCTTTGAATCCGGCCATGGATCTGTGCGCGCGTTCTATGACGGTGCAGCACGACGCCTAGGCATGACGGCGTCGGAGTACCGCGCAGGAGCGCCAGGTCAGGTGTTGCTGTGGTCGACGGCACCTTCGTCGTCGGGATGCATCGTTGCGGCAGTAACCGAACGTGGCGTGGCTGCTGTCCGGCTTGGCACCATTGATGACGCGCTCGCGGAAATCCGCTCGGAGTTCACCCATGCAACGTTAGAACGCGATGACGTGGCCATGGCCGATGTCATGACAGCCCTCGTGGCCCTTGCCGAAGGCCTGGATGCACCGGCAGTGCCCCTGGACATGCGCGGCACCGCATTTCAGGCCCGTGTCTGGTCGGCGTTGCGTGACGTTCCCGTGGGCGACACGTGGACGTACACCCAGGTTGCCGAACACATCGGCGAGCCGACCTCGGTGCGAGCCGTGGCGCGAGCATGCGCCACAAATCCTGTGGCGCTAGCAGTGCCATGCCATCGCGTCATTCGAGGTGATGGCACTCTTGCCGGATATCGCTGGGGACTGGAAGTGAAGGTGGCCCTGCTGGATCGGGAGAGGCGCAGCACGTGACCAAGAAGTGGCTGCCGTCCTACCTGATCCTGACCGCCATCTGGGGATGCTCCTTCTACTTCATCAAAGTGGGCCTGACCACCTTCACGCCTGCAGGCGTTGCCTTGACCCGGCAATCACTTGGACTCGTCACGGTCATCGTGATCTGCGTGCTCATGCGCACGCCATTTCCACCCCGACGCACATGGGGGAAGGTCTTCATCGCGTCACTCCTGATGACGAGCATCCCGTGGACGCTCTTTGCCTTCGCGGAGACCCATGTGTCGTCTGCACTGGCAGGGATCTTGAACGGTGCGACACCGCTGATGACACTCGTGATGATTCTGATCGCCTTCCCAGAAGAGAAGCCGACGCGTCAGCGCATGGTGGGTCTAGGAATTGGTTTCGTCGGCGTTCTTGTGGTGGTGGGTATCTGGGCCGGACTCTCCGGTGGCACAGCACTCGGGGTGCTGGCCTGCGTGGGCGCCATCACTTTGTATGGCGTGAGTTACCCGTTTGTGCGCCGCTACCTGACCGGTGGCCCCACGTCTGCAGGACTACACCCGTTGACTCTCACGGTCGGCCTGTTGACCTTCGGCTCAGCAGAGTCCCTGGTGCTCTGCGCGCTGACAGGAGGAGTGACCCATGCGCCATTCACCGGTGGAGTGGTCGCCGCGATGCTGACACTCGGCATGCTCGGCAGCGGAATCGCCTACATCTTGAACTTCACCGTCATCAAGAACTCTGATGCCACGACGGCCAGCACCACTACCTATGTGATCACTCTGGTGTCAGTCGTCGTCGGTGCGTTGGTCCTGGGTGAAACCATCACGTGGAATGAACCGGTCGGCGGAGTGCTTGTTGTCTTCGGTGCCGCGACTGCACAGGGATTGATCAGCCGCGTACGAAGTAGACGCGCGACAGACTGACCTTGGGGCGATTCGCTGACGAGGGACCAGTGATCGTTACCCGGGCTCCGAGTGGCTGGCCACCCATGATGTGGATCACGGGGCGTCCGTTATCCATCATGACGTAGCAGAACGCCACACCATCGGCCGGCAGGCTCCGCGCGAGAAGCGAGCAGCGCACACTCACCCTGACCGGCTGACACCCCGCGCCACCGTGGGGCAACGTGTTGTCGCCGAAGTGCAAGGTGTCGGGGAGTGTGGTGCATGGGTCAGCGGGTTTGCCGACCTTGACGACAAAGGACTCCTTGGTGATGGTGCCGTTTTTGGCTTCAATGAAGACCGTGACGGTTTCGGTGCCGTGGAAACCCGGGTCAGGTGTGTAGATCAGTGCACCGTTCTTGAGTTCCACTGTGCCGTTCGGCGGATCAACGACGTTGGTAATGACTGCGCCCGGATCCTTGTCACCGAGGTCGGTGGCGTCGATCGTGGTGGGTGTCGTGGGGTCGACGATGACGGGCTTGTCTGGGGTGGCAGCAGTCTTGTCCGGCGTCGGCAATGGAGTCGGCGTGCTCGTCGGCGTGGTCGTCGCAGCGGATGCAGATGCGGACGGAGACACCGACGGTGACGCGGTGGGTGACGCGGTCGCCGATGCCGATGCTGACGGCGTCACCGTCGGAGGCTTAAGTGCTTCGGCCGGAAGGCAGGCGGTCTGCTCGAAGAAGATGTGATCGAGGAAGTTTCCGATGCTCTTGTTGCCCGATGCAGTAGCGCCGGACTTGAAGCCGAACTGCGTGCGTGTTTGGCCAGCCGGCACGGTGTAGGTGCCAGTGTGCAGCACCCATCCTGCGGGGAGTGCGTCGTTGAGAGTTGTCACCGAGTTTGGAGCAGCACCAACGGCACCGATGTTGACGCTCATGGTGTCGCCGGATGCACCTGCGCCGCGTGCGCGGTGGTAGAGCGACCACGTGAGCTTTTGGCCGGGCACGGTGGCTACGTCCTGATACAACTCGGAATCCTGAGTCGCATTGAGCTCCGCGAACTGCTCACCATCCGGGGATGCCACGCCATTGAAGCCGGATGACCAGATCTCAATGAGGGCGTCACTGGCGGTCGTGGTCCAGCCGGGCACGAGCGCGTCCTTGATCTGGCGGTAGGACTTGGCGGGGATCACGGGCTCCTCGAAGTCACCGTTCACCAGCGCGGTCTTGGTGGTCGTGCAGTTTTCTGTCGCGCTGGCGGTGGCGCTTGCTGACGCGCTAGCCGATGCACTGACCGATGAGCTAGCCGATGAGCTAGCCGATGAGCTCGGTGATGCACTGGCGGAGGCAGTCGTCGATGCACTCGTCGATGCACTTGCTGATGGGATGGCAGATGCACTGGCACTGGCAGACGAGCTCGTGATCAGCGCGGCAGGGATCAATTCCTCAGTGCCAACGTCACATCCGTTGGCGAGGATGGAGGCTCCGGCTGGCCAATTCTTTCCGCTGTAGCCGTAAAACGGCGGGATGATGTCTCCCCAGTGCGATGTCGGGTACAGCCCACCCGTGTGAGTGTCATGACCGTTCTTGCCATCAATGGAATTGTGATTGACGGTGATCTCGACGTACGGGTTGTTCTTCGAACTTGTGCGATGGCAGATCGTGACCAAGCCGGTCGGAGCGGCAGGCACCGCGGTTTTGGTGGGTTCGGGCTTGTGCGCAGCGGACGACGTGATGACGTCGGCAGCCAGCCACAACTGATACTCCGGGAATCCGGATGTGCGCACCTGTTCGAAGCTGATGGACTTCACGTTGTCACTGGGCACGAAGTACAGGGACGCGCCCTGGGTGTCACGCCCATTGCCATGGATGGTGCCCGTCGAGGCGTCCCACCGTGGTTGGTCGCTTGCGCCCGCGTAGTTGAAGGTCGTGCCGAGCCACTCACGGGTGCTTACCGGCTGACCATCGGGACCAAGCGCGGTGATGATGATCTCTTCGGCGTCGACATCGCCGAGTGCGATTCCGTACGTGCCGGGGACCGGTGGAACATCGAATGTCAGGGTGACCTTGCCCTTGGGCTTGCCAGCGTCCAGCCCCACCGTCAGGTAGGACTTGCCTGTCGATGCACCGAAGGATTCCCCGAAGGGCGTATTGGCCCCAAGAGTTGCCGACTTGGCGACACCCAGCTTGGAATCAGTCTCGTCGACGGCCACACGGGGGAACGTTGTTCCTGCGAAGGTCAGGGCTGCGCGTGAGCCACTGGGATCCTGGACCACGGTGTCGTAGACGCCCGTCCCGTCGGCGGCGTGCGATAGGGACGGAATCACCAGGGATCCAGCGGCGGCGAGGGCGAAAGCGGTGATTCCGACGGCGATAGCGCGCATGTCCCAAACCCTAAGCGACTCGACGATTCGCCGAGGGTCGTATATGCGGGAACAATGGTGGAGCCATGAACACCGCGGATGCGATCGACACTGACGTACTTGTCGTAGGTGCCGGCCCTGCCGGATCAGCCGCCGCAGCATGGGCAGCGCGAGGGGGACTCGACGTTGTCCTGTCGGATGCAGAGGCATTCCCCAGGGACAAGCCCTGCGGTGACGGACTGACCCCTCGGGCCATTGCGGAACTGGACCAGTTGGGAATGCTCGGCTGGCTCGATGGGCGAGCCCGCAACAAGGGACTGCGCGCAGCGGGATTCGGGCAAGAGTTGTACCTGCCCTGGCCCGGCGGATCATTGCCGAATTTCGGTGGCGCGGCGCCCCGACTCAAACTCGATGCCGCCATTCGCCAAGTCGCGTTGGATGCGGGCGCTCGTCCGATTGATGGCCATCGTGCGGTAGACGTGGAATTCGACCGCGGACAGGTTCGGGCAGTGCACTTCAGCGTGGGGTCGGGTCGATCAGCACAGCAGCGCACGATTACGTGCAGACGGCTGATCGTTGCCGATGGAGCGAAGTCGCAATTAGGTCGACGACTGGGTCGCGAATGGCATCGCGGGACGGCGTATGGCGTTGCTGCACGTGGCTATATCGACTCGGCTCGCAGTGATGACCCGTGGATCTCGTCGCATCTAGAACTTCGTGGCGAGCACAACGAGTTGCTCTCGGGCTACGGCTGGGTGTTTCCGCTCGGCGATGGCGAAGTCAACGTGGGTGTCGGCACCTTGGCCACTGCCAAGCATCCTGCTGACATCAACCTGCGTCAGCTTCTCGACCACTATGCACATGATCAACGCGAGTCATGGAAGTTCAGTGGAGATGTGCGTGCACCGTGGTCTGCGCTGTTGCCGATGGGTGGAGCCGTCAGTGGGGTGTCAGGCCCCAACTGGATGTTGGTGGGCGATGCAGCGGGCTGCGTCAATCCGTTGAACGGTGAGGGGATCGACTACGGGCTTGAGACCGGGCACCTTGCGGCTCAACTTCTGTTGTCAACGGTGCCCAACCCCGCACTTGATTACGGCGACGCGTGGGTCAGCACGCTGCGCGGGCACTACGGGTATGCGTTTTCCATCGCTCGTCGACTCGCAGGTTTCCTGACGGTTCCCGGGTTCCTGTCATCGCTCGGGCCGATCGGCATGCGCTCACGACCAATCATGACCATCGCTCTGCGAGTGATGGGAAACCTCGTCACTCCGGAAGACAGTGACTCGGTGGCACGCCTGTGGCGCACTGCGGGTCGCATGAGTGTGAAGCTGGACGAGCGCCCACCGTTCAGTTAAGCCGCAACGTATTCGTCAGTTGATGGCGAAGTGCTCAACGACGGGTGTGCCGTCAAAGAACGGTCCGATCACGGCCCGCCACTGGGTGAAGAGATCCGACTCACGGAAGCCCACCGTGTGATGCTCAAGGGTTTGCCATGCCACCGTGAACATGAAGACATGCGGGCGCTCTACACCCCAGCCGTGTGATGTGTAGCCGAGGAAACCGTCTGCTGCGGACAACAACGTGTCTACGGCGTCGCTGATGGCTGCTTCGAACTCAACTTTTCGGTCAGCCAGCACGGGAACGAACGCAACTTCAAGAATCATGTCTACAACGACCAATCCTGTGTGAGCACGCCCTCTTGTACGGCCATGCGAATGGGATCCATGCGCAGGATCGCGGGCGGACCAGACAGCAGATCAGTCACACCGGCAAGCATGTCGGCGAATCCTGTTGCGGCACGGTGGGCGTTCTCAGCCTTCTCGTCGCGGAACACTTCGTACATCCACACCAGATTCGCATCATCGGGATCCAGGGACACCATGAAGAGCTCGGTACCGGGTTCTTCAGCCAGGCCGTCCGCATAGGTGTTGATGACGTCCAGAAGTTCGAGCCGGCGTCCCTCCGTCGCGGTGAGGCGCACCAAAAGGCAGCGACGATTAGGAAGCAGAACCTGTACGGGCTCCTGCGCGGGTGTCGCGCTCATGCAGCGTTCTCGAGGTACCAGGCGTACGTGCTTGCGACACCCTCGCGCAGACCGATCCGCGGCTGCCACCCCAGGGCATTGATGCGTGAAGTGTCGAGCAGTTTGCGTGGCATTCCGTCAGGCTTGGCTGAGTCCCACTCAATGGTCCCGCCGAAGCCAATGACAGCGGCGACGGTTTCTGCAAGTTCGCGGATGGGCATGTCGTCGCCGAGCCCGACATTAATCGTCTGCGCATCGTCGTAGGACTCGAGCAGAAGCATGCAGGCGCGGGCAAGATCGTCGACGTGCAGGA
>Ga0007796_10000868_pt1 | contig 10674 bp, 20 predicted proteins | sample CryBogmetaGMA0M_FD_60373 | JGI IMG/M metagenome (GOLD analysis project Ga0007796, IMG submission 60373) | Freshwater microbial communities from Crystal Bog, Wisconsin, USA - MA0M | ecosystem: Environmental > Aquatic > Freshwater > Lake | place: Crystal Bog, Wisconsin, USA | collected 2009-07-06 | reverse complement strand
TGGAAGATCAGGCTAGCTTGGCTGGTGATCGTATTGTTTATATTGATCCCGGGCAGTTCCCTCATTTTGATTGCCCTGGTTATCCTGAAGTTAAAATCTGCTGGCCACACGGCATTTCAAAGAAGATTAAGGCGATACAGCCGGCGTATATTCACATCGCCACAGAAGGCCCGGTAGGCCTGTTTGCTCGTTGGTGGTGTGAGCGCAACAACATTCCTTACAATACAAGTTATCATACTGATTTTGCCAAGTTCTTGAAAAAGATGTATGGTATGCCCGAGAGTTTAACTTGGTGGTATCTACGCTGGTTCCATAAAAACAGCCACAGGGTGTTAGTCACTACAGAAAGCATACGGCAAGACTTAGTGTCACGTGGATTCGCTAATCTGCGTGTATGGACTCGCGGAGTAGACAGAACCGTCTTTAACAGTAGTCATCGTGGTGAAACTATAGCAGGCTATCCTGTACTACTTTCAGTAGGCCGAGTCAGTGTTGAAAAGGGACTTGATGATTTTTGCCGACTAGATATTCCGGGTGCTACCAAAATTGTAGTAGGTGATGGTCCGTATCGTAGGGAATTACAACGCCGATATCCTGACATACATTTTGCGGGTGCTAAAAAAGGAACGCAGTTGGCTCGTTACTATGCCCAAGCCGATGTATTTGTATTTCCTAGTCGTGCTGATACATTTGGTGTGGTCAATATTGAAGCACTGGCCTGCGGAACTCCTGTAGCGGCATATCCTGTGCCAGGACCCAAGGATATTGTAGAACCTGGCTTAACTGGATTCCTAAATGATAATCTTAAACTAGCAGTAGAGCAGTGTTTGACCTTAGACCGTCGGACTGTAGAAGATGCCAGTTTATCTTGGACTTGGGCAGAGTGTTGGCGTATATTTGAAGAAAATTTAATAGACTGTTCTGTAGCGTAAAAACAACACATTTTAGCCCCGTAAAAGGGGTTTTTTACGGGTTTACCAAAAGGTTGACCAAAAATGCCCAATTTGCTATAATAGTTGTATAGTTAATAAAAAGGAGCAAAAAATGTCAAAACTTACAGCATACACAGTAGAAATTTACAAAACTGATCGCCGTGTTAAAGCGGGTCAGCGGCTGGTTGAAAAACGTGATTTTGATCCGGTAACCCGTGACTACATCGACACCGTGGTTGAACAACTTTCGGGCAAAGGCATCGTCATCAAGTTACACGAAACCTTTGTTACCAAGACAAATCTAATGGGTGGCAAAGAGTTCACCGAGCGGTATGATACGCCCTACTATTGCTCACCCGCTAGTGAATCATATTGGAGTATGTAATTCGGTTGACCAGAAATCACCAATTTGTTATAATAGTTGTATAGTTAATAAAAAGGAGTTGAAATGACAAGAAAACATTTTATTGCAATGGCAAAAGAAATTGCCCAAATGGCAGACCGTAAATCGGCTCGTATTGCGGCCGAGGCATTTGCCCAGGTAGCTCGTTTGGTGAATTCAAGATTTGATACCAACCGTTTCTTAACCGCTTGTGGAGTTTAATATGACCTCTGTCAATAATATCATTCAAGTTAATACCATCGTCAACGAAGCCCGACAGGCCGCTCGCGAAGCCGCTGAACGGTTCTTCCAAGAGAAGTTGGGTGGCAAAGATCAATACTCGTGTGGTTTTGCCTGGACCGAAATCTACGGTGTCAAAGGCAATACCCGACTGGGCAAGGCATTCAAGGCCGCCGGCATCAACAAGAATTACAATGGTGCCTACTCAATCTGGAATCCGGCAGGATTAGGTGTGCAGAACATTGACACTCTTGAAGCAGGCGCCGAAGCGGCTGCTAAGGTATTCGAAAAATACGGTTTCCGTGCTTATGCCTGCTCGAGGCTAGACTAATGACCATAGATCAAGCCCTAGCGGAAATTATCGCTTACGGTGTGGCTCATGGTACGGATAGCCTGGGCGGCATTGAGTCGATGGTCAAGAACTACAAGACCTTACCGGTCGAGCAAAGATTAGCAGTTGATGTGTTTATGGCTGAAATAAAGGAACCGGTGTGAGAAAGAAAAATCACGATACAATTGATGCAGTCGACGCAGACCTGGTTTGGTCAGCGGCCTGCACCGCGTATCGTTTGAATAACGGTTACCTTAAGCAATCTGAGGTAATTGGTGATCAAGTCGTTCGTCCTACTAACCGAGAAATTGTGCGTCAAGCCTTGGCTAATCCTACGTTGATTACTGATGCTGATCGTGAACTAGCCCAGGACTGCCGAAAGCACATGGCAACAGCCGTGACCCTGCAAGCTCTTAAGACCGAGCTTGGCGAGTGGGCAAAGATTACAGCCCGGGTCTGTAACTTGGACACTGTTGACAGCATATATGATTTTTCAGTAATTACGGCCATGCCGCACAGTTATATCAAGCAATTGAAGAAAGAATCGGTAGATGCTAGACTAGCTCGTTGTGAAGCGGGTGTAGTTGGTAAGATCGGTGACAAGGTCAAGTTGACTGTAGAAGTAGTTAGAAACAATTACAGCGCCAAGTTCAATACCTGGTTTGTGTCTGCTATTACCAATGACAATTACGCAGTGTATTTTGCATATCGTGAGCAACTGCCAGCGGACTCTCACATAACCATTCGTGGCACGGTCAAACGACACAATGACCGAGCTACTCAACTCAACCGTGTCAAACTTGTAGAGGAGTCATTATGAAAGGTTTTATTGTAGGCACCATATTTGGTATTTTGATTTGTACCGTTGGTCTATCTGGAATTGCTAGGATTTTGGACAACAGTGTAACCAAAGTGCAAGAAGTAACCAAAGAAGCAGCCAAATAACGCAGTTTTGGCAAACCAAATATAGCAATTATGGTTGACATTCGAACAGATTTCAAGTATAATAGTTATTGTAGTGAGTAGTATTTTAAATCAACTTAATAGGCAACTTAGAAAGGCAACACAATGTCACAAGACAAATTATTTACAGTAGCAGGTACAGCAACAAATCCTAATGGCACTACTAAAGCTCGTTTTGCAAACGACTTGGTAGCTCGTATTAAGATTTTGAACAAAGCTGGTTGTACAGCAATCAATTTGGTAGAATTGCCACGTGCAATGACCAAGTTAGAAGCTCTTCAGTATTTGACTGAGCAAGGTGTAACTGGTGACGCTGGTTATGCTGTAGCCAACAAATTAGCTGAGAAGACCAAGATCGCCAAGAAAGGCGAAGTAAAGGTCAAGGCAACTTCAGTTAAGACAGCTGCTAAAGCTGGCACTAAAGTAACAGCCTAATCAATGGAGGCAAGCACACGCTGTAAGCCCTCCATACTCATTATGTACAAGATACTTCTGGTATCTTTTCTCTTATCTGGGTGTGCCGCTCCTATGTTACTAACAGGATTTGGCCTAGGTAGCCTAGCAGTAAACGAAACCACAGGTAAAACCCTAACCGATCATACTGTCAGTGCAGTTAACGGACAGGATTGTCGTATCAGTAGGATGGGTAAAGAAGACGTTTGTCAAGACGAAATTCCGCAGTTCAAATTCAAGGTAACCACTACCAGTGTCATTCCTTCCTCTGTAGAAGAAATCGAATTCAAATATCGATAGCATAAGTATTTTTATGCTTGATAATATTGAAATGGATCAATCCATACGCCTGGCAATACTAAATCTCATGGTAGTATTGTATGACTGTGGTATTGAAGAAGTACACGTCGGCGGCATTATGCGTATCCTTGGAGTTGGCAACGATCGAGCGCAAGAACACGACAACGAGTGGTTGGTAATTGATGAAAATTTTATTAAATATGTAGAACAAATCAACGAGCCCAGGCCCGCAGATCAACATCTACATTAAATGACATTACCAACTTATCGTTCCGGAGAACCTCTTTTTACTATAATCATGCGAGACCCCGACGCTCGCAATTTATTAACACGTTGGTCTACCACTAGTCGAAGTATCGCAACCCGTGTAGAAGAAAACCGTATGCACATATTTGACCATAACACATTAAATCTTTTTATCTTAACTTGGACACACCGATGGGACAATATAGTCATTTGGGATCCTTGGGTAAAACGGCACATAACTTTTTGACAATCCTAAATTTTAGTGTATAATTAGTTTTATGGACACTACAAAAGATAAAATCGATTTAGATAAAGTACTTGATGATTTTGAGGATACTATTACCATCGGTATCGATAATCCAGGAAATATGAGTGGTAATTGTGGTTACGAACCCGGGTACGGCCCTACTCCTCCCTATACATACAACTATGGGGAGGATACTATTACCTTATCGAGTATTCCGTGGAGCAATACCAGTACCAGTATTAATAACACTAGTATTACCGGTGGCGGATTTGCCTATCCTAACACTGTATCTGTAACCGGCGGTCCTTATACCATTGGCGGTGCAGGCACAGGAATTACTAGTAATCCATGGGCCACTAATAGTGCAAAAATCCGGTTAGATGGCGAAGGCGCTGACATTGAAGTTAACGGATGGAGCCTAATCGATGCTATTCAAAAAATTGAAGAACGCTTGAACATCCTACATCCTAATACCGAACTAGAATCGGAATGGGAAGAATTACGGGCGTTAGGCAACCGGTATCGTGAACTTGAACAACACATTAAAAATAAACAAGCCACATGGGACCGTTTGAAGGCCATGCCGCCTCCGGTAGTTGAATAATATACGCCGTTAACGACAAAAACCTATCAAAAATACTAGATTTTTGCCCACAAGAAATGTTAAACACTAAGTATTTTAGAGAGTAGAAAAACAACCAGGCTGGCACTTCGGCGCTCAGCGGAGGATTACAATCTAGATCTACTCCAAAACGGATTGACCAGTGCCGTAAAGCTGGTTATGAATTATCAAGAGGACTTCGGAAATCCTCTTCATTGACAAATGGTATGAGCCCGGGGAGAAACAAAACCGCGCTTAGAGAATATGGCACTGAGGCCCGAGGTCTTAATCTGTCTCCACCTATACTCACCTGTCAATGCGCCCATCCTGGGCATTCGCTGATGCGTACAGTATTGCGCCAAGGAGACGAAGATGAAAATTAAACACTTTCTTATATCGTTAGTAATAGCAGTAAGCAGTACCGTAGCAGTAGCAAATGAAGTAGAAGTAAGTTTTAAAGATCAAATTGTTGACCAAGCTAATCGATTCGTCGAGCGCACAGTTAATATGATTGCAACTCCGTTCTTGTCAGACAAGGATGTTGATTGTTTAGCTCGTAACATATTTTACGAGTCCGGCGGCGAACCAACTGAAGGCAAAATTGCTGTTGGTATTGTAACTGTAAATCGCGCCCAAGACCCACGCTTCGGTAAGAGTGTATGCGAGGTGGTTAAAGCTCGCACTGTGGTAGTTAAAAGCCGCGAAGTTAAACAAACCGAAATGGTCAAGATTGGCTACTTTGGACCACCCGAAAAAGTGACTACTACCAAAACAATAGTAGAACAAATTCCAGTATGCCAATTTAGCTGGGTATGTGGTGGATATGCTCGCCAACCTAAATCCACTGACGAACGCTGGGTAGAAAGCCGGGCTATTGCTGAGGGTATTGCTCGCGGCGATTATGAAGAATATCGTGCCAAATATGGTACGGCCATGTACTTCCACGCCAATGGCATTAGACCAATTTGGGCTAAATCCAAGAAGTTTGTAACCAAGACTGGACACCACTTATTCTACGAATAGGTTGACCAAATACTCGCACGGTGTTATAATAGTAGTATGAATAACACTTGCGAGTTCGTATAATGGCATTCCATCTTGAAGGACCTTGGTTAAGCACAACTGGTAAGAAGAAAGGCCCTAGAAAATGGGCTAGTTCTGAAGCCAAAAAACTAGCAGAACAAAGGCAAGCCGAATGGGATCGTAAGTTGATCCAATTTGAACGGATGGCGCCTAAATTTAGTACAGGACCCTACAATGCACCTAAAAAATCTATCACAGACTTTATCCCAAAAACTCCACCAGGCAGGGAAACGGCTCAAGTACCTAGCCAAGATACTGGTTGGGTTACCTGCATAAAACAGCAGGATAAAGAATACACTGGCACCAAAATCAAGGGTATAGGCACTATGCATAAGTCAAATGCGGTGCCGGTATTCTCTGACGAAGAAGCAAAAGACATAAGTAAAATGAGGAGATAATAAACCAAATTGAGCAAAGAAGATGTAATCAAAATGGAAGGTGTTATAGCAGAAGTGCTACCCAACACCATGTATAGAGTTCAAATTGAAAACTTTGAAAAGCCCGTACTTGCTAATCTCAGCGGACGTATGCGCCAAAACAATATCAAAGTATTACAGGGCGATACAGTAGAGCTAGAATTTAGCCCGTACGATCTTAACCGTGGGCGTATTACACGTCGCAGATAAGTAATAGTATGTCTACCATTCGCGAACAAATTAATCTAGTAGAAGCAAGTACAAGACCAGCCAAACTGGAAACTACTCCTTTGCCCTATGGTGAAAAGGACTTGGATCCTATTCTTAGTAAAAATAACATCATTTATCATTATGAGCACCTGGCCAAAGGCTATGCAAAACGTTATAATAGTGGCGAAGGCAATGCTGATTTTAACCGTGCTGGTAGTTTTTTACATAACAAATTCTTCCCACAACTCAAAGCACTCAAAGGCGCCAACCGTCCCAAGGGTGCTGTATTAGAACTAATCGAAACTAACTTTAAAACATATGAAGACTTTAAAGATGAATTTAAAAAAGTGGCCATGGCCGTCCAGGGATCGGGCTGGGTATATCTTAGCACATCGGGCACAATTAAAACAATCCCAAATCATCAGGTTAGGACAGATATCTGTGTTCTCATCGACTGGTGGGAACATGCATGGTCAGACTACCAGTGGGAAAAAGAACGTTACCTAGATAATATGTGGAAAATTATTAACTGGGACGTTTGTTCGGAGAGAATATGATAACAGTAAGCGAATCAGCAGTAGCAAAAATACAAGACATTCTTCGAGAAGAAAATAACCCGAATCTTAAACTTCGTGTGTTTGTACAAGGTGGCGGCTGTAGTGGTATGCAGTATGGTTTTACACTTGACGAAGAGCAAAACGAAGACGACTGGGATTTAGAAATATCCGGAGTAAAAGTTTTAGTCGATTCAATGTCGGGCGGATACCTACAGGGTGCCGAGGTGGACTACAAAGAAGACACCTACGGTAGTAGTTTTACTATTAAAAATCCTACAGCAGTAACTACTTGTGGGTGTGGATCAAGTTTTAGTCCAACATGAGCGTTTTAAGAGAAGTCACTTACGAACGACATATGGCGGTGGAGCACCTACCGTTTACACAGTATCTGCTGGGCGGCACAATTACACAACCCGATTATGTCGTATACCTAGCAGAAATGATTGCTATATATCAACATCTTGAACGGTTGGCCGTTAAGGCTGGCCTGTTTGAAGGCATGGAAGAGCTTCCACGAACTCAAAGTATGCAAGCGGATCTTGCAGAGCTTGCTCCAGATTATCAAGCAGAACTATTGCCAAGCACACAGGCATACCTGGCATATTTAAATCAGTTAGCCCAGTCAGACCGTGCTAACCAATTGTTTGCTCACGTTTATGTAAGGCACATGGGCGACTTATATGGTGGCAAGTTAATAGCCCGCGGAGTGCCCGGCACAGGGCGCTGGTACCAATTTGAAAATCGCGCTGACCTAGCCAAAAAGTTTAACGAACGAATTACCATAGACCTTGCCGACGAAGCCATTGTAGCATTTGACAATTACAATAATATTTTCCAGGAACTGTGGACTCGCATACATAATTGATGCGTTTTCATATATTAGGTCTCCCTCATACAGTCAGCAGCAAAGAATACAACGCCTGCGCCTACACACAAAAGGTAGTAAAATTTGGTAAAATGATGCGGGCCCGCGGGCACGAAATCATTCATTATGGACACGAAGACAGTGACCTTGAATGTACCGAACACGTTACAGTAACTACCAATGCTGACCTAGAAAAAGCCTATGGCAGTTACGATTGGCGCAAAAACTTTTTTAAGTTTGATGCAAGCGACCATGCCTATCAAACATTCTTTCACAATGCCATACGTGAAGTGGGCCTACGCAAACAAAAAAACGATTTTATCTTGCCATTTTGGGGGTCTGGAGTACGTCCGGTCTGTGATGCACATACTGATTTGATTTGCGTTGAACCTGGAATCGGTTATGCTGGAGGACACTGGGCACGTTGGAAAATCTTTGAAAGTTATGCCATCTACCATGCCTATCTTGGTCTAGCTGCTGTTGGAAATTGTCAACAAGATTGGTATGACGCTGTAATCCCTAACTATTTTGATCCCGAAGACTTTACGTTTAATGACAAAAAAGAAGACTACTTTTTATTTTTAGGCCGTGTATACTCGGGCAAAGGTATTGACATAGCAATACAAACCACTGAAAAAATTGGCGCCCGTTTAGTAGTGGCCGGCCAAAACCCTGAAAACATTCAATTTCCTCCTCACGTAGAGTTTGTAGGTTATGCTGATGTTGAAAAGCGTAAGCAACTAATGTCTCGGGCCAAAGCGGCATTTGTGGCCAGTCAGTACTTAGAACCATTTGGTGGTGTGCAGATTGAAATGTTATTTTCAGGAACTCCTACAATCACAACAGATTGGGGTAGTTTTACTGAAAATAACATACACGGAGTCACTGGCTATCGTTGCCGTACATTTGATCAATTTGTGTGGGCGTCAAAGAATATAGATCGCATTGATCCACAAAATTGCCGCACCTGGGCAGAGAACTTTACACTTGATCGAGTAGCTGGAATGTACGAAGAGTATTTTCAAAGTGTATTAAATGTCTATACCGGCAAAGGCTGGTATGAGCCCACATCTGGGCGCAATGATCTAGCCTGGTTAAAAAAGACCTATCCGAGAAATATTTAATATGCCATTTTCATCAAAAGCATTTGATACAACGCTAGTAGATCATATTAAAAAACTAAATCCGGGCACAATATTGGATGTAGGAGCAGGTGCTGGAAAAAATGCAAAATTAATTAGAGACTCTGGATACACTAACATACTTGATGGTATAGAACCAACAGAATCATATAGAAAAGAATTTAATTTAGAATCTGTATATAATACTGTGTTTCCTGTTACCCTACAAGATTTTATAAAGACTGAATATAAATTCCAATATGATGTAGCAATATTTGGTGATGTGCTAGAGCATTTATTTCGCTCAGAAGCAATAGACTATATTGATTACTGTTTGTATAAATGTAAATGGTTAATAATCATTTGGCCCAACAATATGCCGCAAGATGCTTACGGTGATAATCCTTACGAAATACACAAGTCCAACTTCAACATTAATGATCTGACTCAACGATTTGATGTGCAATTTTATCTTAAAAACTTTGCATACTTTAATTGGAATGACCCACACCTGTCAGATGCATTTATGAATTATACTATTATTAAAGGGTATCTAACTCCTAGACAGTCTTCTGTTTATAATTTCAACTTTGCTGTATGAAAAAAGTTTTATTCTATACACAAAATCGTTGGGCATTTGGTTCAATACATCACGCACTATGTAAAGAATTATACCGACACGGTATATATGCTAATTTATTAGATTGGACACAACAATATACTGCTGACGAATTTAATTTACTTAACAAAACATACGATATCTTTGTGACCAACCCAGAAGCAGTACTATCTTTACATAGATCCGGAATACCTTTGAACAAAATAGTAACCATAGCTCATGCCCAATGGGATTTACTGTTAGCACGTCGCGACAGTGGGTTAGACTTTTTTAACGAAGTACGAGAATTTGCTGTTATATCAACTATATTAAAAACCAAAGCCGCGGAGTTTGGTATTGTCAGAGAACCCAAAATTACCCCAATTGGTATACACGTTGATATGTTTAAATCAAACATACACCAAGAGTTAAAAATTATTGGATATAGTGGACTTAAAGTAACTCTCAATTTCTCCGGTGAAGACTGTAAGCGGGGGCATTTGGTAGAAAAGGCTGTAAATGACGTTGCTGGGTTACAATTAGCTGTACACGAAAATTACAATCATCTTTGTATGCCTAGCTATTATAAAACCATTGATTGCATTATACAATCCTCAACAGAAGAAGCCGGCGGCCTGCCCGCCATGGAAGGTGCTGCAGCAGGTCGATTAGTTATAGGTACACCTGTGGGTTTTTTAGGAGAAAACGGTGCTCGTGGCGCCGGCATTGTTGTGCCCTTGAATGAACAAGGATTTATAGAAGAAACAGTCAAACATTTAATTTATTATCGTGATAATCCTGCAGAATATCGACAATACTGTGAATCTGCACAGCAATTTGCCCGTGAGAATTATGATTGGTCTGTAGTTATAGATAAATGGATTGAAATATTAGAATAAATTTTAATACACAGCACTATAAAAAAACCTATCAAATACTGCAAGAATAAGCAGATAACACCTTATTACTTCTTTAAAAATCTCTCTAAAATCCTATAAGCGTATTTGCCATAAATAACTTAAAGAGGGATTTTTATGTCACAGCAGCTCATTTATCTTGGAAATTCTCCCAATGACGGGTTAGGCGATCCGTTACGAACTGCATTCCGAAAAACTAACGAAAACTTTAC
>Ga0007796_10000867_pt1 | contig 10676 bp, 11 predicted proteins | sample CryBogmetaGMA0M_FD_60373 | JGI IMG/M metagenome (GOLD analysis project Ga0007796, IMG submission 60373) | Freshwater microbial communities from Crystal Bog, Wisconsin, USA - MA0M | ecosystem: Environmental > Aquatic > Freshwater > Lake | place: Crystal Bog, Wisconsin, USA | collected 2009-07-06 | reverse complement strand
CAGGGCAGGCACGTACAGCGTCATGCCCAGCATCGCCAGCGTCGCCACAGTGACCATCCACAGTGTGCGGTTGGGCGTGCCCAGACTTCGCCAAACCGCACACTGTGGATGGTCACTGTGGCGACGCTGGCGATGCTGGGCATGACGCTGTACGTGCCTGCCCTGTCGCGGCTGTTCTTCTTTGCACCCCTGCCGGGCGCCCTGGTCGCCCTGGCCGCAGCGCTGGGTGCCGCCAGCGTGCTGTGGTTTGAACTACTGCGGCGCGTCGCTGGTGCTGCGCCGGACGCGGCTGGCCACCGCGCACATTAACTCGTAGCCCAAAGTCCCGGCGTGGCTGGCAACCTCCTCCACCGGCAGCAAGGCGCCATTGGACGCCCGGCCCCACAGGGTCGCCTCACTGCCCGGGCCGGCCTGGGGCAGCGCTGTCAGGTCAACGGTGAGCATGTCCATGCTGACCCGGCCCAGGGTGTGGGTCCGCAGGCCATCCACCAGCACTGGGGTGCCGGTGGGGCAAATGCGCGGGTAGCCGTCGGCGTAACCGCAAGCCACGATTCCCACCCGCATGGGCGCCGGCGCCACGAAGCTCGAACCGTAGCCGACCGTGGCACCTGCCGAGAGGGTCTGAACTGCAAGGATGCGTGCCGCCAGCGTCATGGTGGGCTGCAGGCCCCAGTGCGCAGCGCTGTGCTCCGGAAAGTCAGGCGCGCTGCCATACAGGGCGATGCCAGGGCGAACCCAGTCTGAGACCGCCAGAGCGTCCGGCTGGCCCTGCACCGCCGTTGCATCCACCGGATGGCGCAGTGTGGCAGCGCTGTTGCTCAGGCTGCGGTCGCCCGGCAAGTCACGCGTCACGGCGGCAAACGTGGCCATCTGGGCCGCGACACCGCGGGGTCCGTCGGCATCGCTGAAATGGGTCATCAAGGATATTTCATCGACCTGCGGCAGCGCATTCAGCCGGGTCCAGGCGGAGCGGTACTGGTCGGGGGTGAAGCCCAGGCGGTTCATGCCGGCGTTCATTTTCAGGAATACCCGGTGGGGTTCATTGGTCTTGTGCGCTGCGAGCATGTCGATTTGCGCCTCACAGTGCACGGTGTGCCACAGGCCCAGCCGGGAGCACAGCTCCAGGTCGCGCTGCTCGAATGCGCCTTCAAGCAGCAATACCGGGCCGCGCCAGCCCAGGTCGCGCACCCGCTGGGCCTCATCGAGGTCCAGCAGGGCAAAGCCGTCGGCACCGCGCAAGCCTTCGAAGGCATGTTCGATTCCGTGCCCGTAAGCATTGGCCTTGACCACGGCCCAAACGCGCGCGTCCGGCGCGCGACGGCGGATGGCAGAGAGGTTGTTGACGAACGATGCGGTGTGAATGGTGGCGAGGATGGGGCGAGGCATGGTGTCAAGGCGATGGCAACAGGCCCGATTCTGACAGCGGCGGCCGTGCTATAACCCCAGCACGTTTGGAGACACAACCTGCATTCCCCGCACCTGCTTGAAGGGTGCGCGCGAAATTTACCGATGAAACGCGGCTTTTTTACCATCATGTCAGCGCAGTTTTTCAGCTCGCTGGCCGACAATGCGCTGTTCGTCGCCGCCGTGCAACTGTTGCGCGGCAGTGGTGCGCCTGACTGGCAGCAGGCGGCGCTGGTGCCAATGTTCGCGTTGTTCTATGTGCTGCTGGCGCCGTTTGTCGGCGCCTTCGCAGACGCCATGCCCAAGGGCAAAGTGATGCTCATAAGCAACTCCATCAAGGTGGTGGGCTGCCTGATGATGCTGTTCGGCACCCACCCCCTGATGGCCTATGCCATCGTGGGCTTGGGCGCTGCCGCCTATTCGCCGGCCAAGTACGGCATCCTGACGGAATTGCTGCCGGCCTCGCAGTTGGTCAAGGCCAATGGCTGGATTGAGGGCCTGACCATTTCCTCGATCATCCTGGGCGTGCTGCTGGGCGGGCAACTGATAGGGCCGGTCGTTGCCGGAAAATTACTGGCCCTGGACATCCCATTTTTTGATATGGGCATTGACACGCCGCCGGAAGCCGCCATCAGCGTGTTGATCCTGGTGTACCTGCTGGCGGCCTGGTTCAACACCCGCATCCCCCTGACGGGCGTGCCCATGCGCCCCATGCCGACCCGTATCGTCAGCCTTTTGCCTGACTTCTGGCACTGCAACTTGCGCCTCTGGCGCGACCGGCTGGGACAGATATCGCTGGCAACCACCACGCTGTTTTGGGGCGTGAGCGGGAACCTGCGCTACATCGTCCTGGCATGGGCTGCGGCGGCACTGGGGTACAGCGTGACGCAAGCGTCGGCCTTGGTGGGCGTGGTGGCGATTGGCACGGCGGTGGGCGCCGTTGCCGCCTCTGTGCGCATGCGCCTGGACCAGGCCACCCTGGTCATGCCCCTGGGAATCGCCATGGGCCTGCTGATTTTGCTGCTGAACGTCATTGACAACGTCTGGCTGGCCGCGCCCTTTTTGGTCTTGCTCGGCGGGCTGGGGGGCTTTCTGGTGGTCCCCATGAATGCCTTGCTGCAACACCGGGGCCACAACCTGATGGGTGCCGGTCGCTCGATTGCAGTCCAGAATTTCAATGAGCAGGCCTGCATTTTGGGCCTGGGGGGCTTTTACAGCCTGTCCACCGGGCTCGGGCTGTCCGCATTCGGCGCAATTTCCATCTTTGGCGTGATGGTGGCGGGCTTGATGTGGGTCATCAAACGCCGGCATGCGCGCAATTGCAGAGACCACGCGACTGAGGTTGATCATCTGCTGGAAATCGCGCGCAACGACAACCTGCATGCATGAAAGGCAGCACATGACCACCATTTACGATTTCGAGGCAGTACAGATCGATGGCACACCCGTGTCCCTGGCCGATTACCGGGGCCGGCCGCTGCTGATCGTCAACACCGCCAGTGCCTGTGGCTTTACGCCGCAATTCGCCGGCCTGGAGGCACTGCACCGGCAATACGCTGACAAGGGCCTCGCCGTGCTGGGCTTTCCCTGCAACCAGTTTGGCGGGCAGGACAAGGGAAGCAACGACGAGATTGCCGCATTTTGCCAGTTGAACTACGGCGTCAGCTTTCCCATGATGGCCAAGATCGAGGTCAACGGAGCCGGCGCGCACCCCCTGTACCAGTGGCTCACGCGGGAGGCTCCCGGCCTGCTCGGCACCCAGGCGATCAAATGGAACTTCACCAAGTTTCTGGTGGGCAAGGATGGCAAGGTGCGCCGTCGCTATGCACCCACCGACAAACCGGAAAGCCTGGAAAAAGACATAGCCGCCGCGCTCGCACAGGCAAGCGCCGGCTAGACCTGCCTGGCCTGTTTGAGGTCGATGCTGCCCTGCAGCACCTTTTCCAGCGCGTCCTGGTGCAGGGTACGCATACCCAGGCGAATGGCTTCGGTGGCGATCTCGGAAGTGGGGGCGCGGGACTGGATCTTGTATTTCATCGGGGCGGTGTTTTCCAGAATCTCGTAGATGCCCATGCGGCCTTTGTAGCCCCGGCCGCCACACCGGTCACAACCGACCGCGCTGTAAACCGTGGGCGGGGTATCGCCACCAGGCAACGCGCAGGCCACCTCCTGCAGTCGTCTGTGGCCCTCCTCCACCGTCAGTGGCGTGCCCTCCACGTACTCCTTGACCAGCGCCTCGAATTGCGCCGTGCCCAGAGCCTGTGGGGCCGCGCAAAACTTGCACAGTGCTCGTACCAGCCGCTGCGCCACGATGGCAAGCAGCGAGTCACCAAAATTCATGGGATCCATGCCCTGGTCCAGCAGTCGGATCACACTCTCTGCTGCGCTGTTGGTGTGCAGGGTGGACATCACCAGGTGGCCGGTGAGCGAGGCCTCGATGCATACCGCTGCGGTTTCAACGTCCCGCACTTCGCCGATCATGATCACATCGGGGTCTGCGCGCAGGAAGGCGCGCATGGCAGAGGCAAATGTGACCCCGATCTTCGGATTGACCTGCAACTGACGCAGGCCATGCTGGGTGATTTCGATCGGGTCCTCGGCAGTCCAGATCTTGCGGCTGTCGGTATTGATGTGGGCGAGCAGGGAGTGCAGGGTCGTGGTTTTCCCCGAACCGGTCGGGCCGCAGGCCAGAATGAGCCCGAAGGGATGCTCCGCCAGGCGCTTGATGATTTCATCATCGCGGGCGGAGAATCCCAGTTGCTGCAAGGGAATCGGCTTGCTGGTCGCCAGCAGGCGCATGACCACGTCCTCCAGACCGTCGTGGGTCGGCAGGATGGCCACACGCATCTCCAAGCGGACCTCCGAAAACTCATGAAAATTGATCTTTCCGTCCTGTGGGCGCCGGCGCTCCGAGATGTCGAGCCGGCTCATGATCTTGATGCGTGACACCACGGCAGCGCGCAAGGGGACCGGTAGCAGCAGGTAATCCTCCAGGTCACCGTCCTTGCGAAAACGGATGCGGGAGACTTCGTCACCGGCGTTGGTCTCGATGTGGATGTCTGACGCTTTCTGGTCAAAAGCATCGGTAATCATGCGGTTGACCAACTTGATGACGCTCGAACTCTCGTTCTGCGCGTTGACCTGCTCCATGCCGGAGCCCGACTTCATTTCGCTGAGCGCATCGGCGACCAGGGCGCTGACATCCACATTGCGTCCGGACACTTTGAGCCCGCCGATGGCCGCAGGCGCGGACTTCGTCAGCGGGACCAGGTTGACCAGGCTGTGCGCCTCCTGCGCCAGACGCTTCATGATTTGCGCCGTGGAAGCCCACACCAATGCCACCTTGCTGCCAGCAATCATTCCCAGCTCGGTCTCCAGTTCGCGCCGCAAGGGGGTGTCGCTCGCCACATACAGGGTGCCGCCTCGCAGTCCCAGCGGCAACACGTGGTGGCTGGCAGCCTCGGCCCAGGGAAGGTGCAGCAGGGCCGCCGGGTCGATGCTGAAACGGTCGACATCGATGACCGGCGTATTGAGCATGTAGGCCCGCGCAAATTCCAGTTCCAGCTCGGTGAGCACGCCCGATGCCAACAGCGCGTTCTCCTCAGAACGGTCGAGGGGGTGGGCGGCGAGCTGGGCGAGCAATACAGCGCCGCCCAGCCGCAGATCGAGCAGGGACTGACCCAAAGGCCGGACCGGCGCACGCCGTGCCGCCTGCAGCATATCGAGCAACTCCTCCATGGTGCGGGCGGAGCGCAGGGTAGCGCCTGGCGCTCGGGCTGGCAGGGTCGGCGTGGCAGCAGGCACTGAAGTGGGTGAATCTTGCGGCATGCCCGGGATTGCAGGGATGGCGAAGACCGCCACCGGTGCATCTTACAAAGGGCACGGGGCAGCGTCAGCCAAAGGGCAGCCGATGGCGCCAAAACCCGCCACATCCATGATGTGCATCAATAGGGGCTTGGCGTGCAAGAGGCGCACGCCCCACGATCAGGGCTTGATGACGTCGCGGATCTCGATGTGCAGGCCGCGCGTGCCCACCGCCACAGCGGGAGTCTGGCCTGACAGGTCGCCTGGCTGGGGCATGGCATTGCCGCTGCGGCTCACGCGGGCACTCACCACCACCGAGCGAGCGCTTGAGAGTGCGGTCGCCGGCGACATCGCCAGGCTGTCGTCCAGTACAAAATCCAGCGGCAAGTCTTTGACCTGCTTGCGCAGGATGGCCAGCGGCATGCCGGTGCCGGGGGCTGGCCGGGCAAACACAAATACCGTGTCATCCGGCCGCGCCTGGCTGGCCAGCGATGGGGACAAAACCACGCGGCCGGCAACGGCGGCCGCTTCAGGCTTGACCGACGCAGCCGCCTGATTGCCCGCGCCGGCTGCTGGCGGCGGCATGCCGGCCAGCGAACGGGCCTCGGCGATGGCAGGGGCAAACTGCTGTGCAAATGCGTCATCGGCAGGCCCGAACCGGACCACGCTTTCCCAGTATTTCACAGCACCGGCGTAGTCTTTGGTATCAAAAGCATGGGTACCCGCCAGAGAGAGGGCCTTCAGATTTTTGGGGTCCAGCTTGAGTGCACTTTCCACCAGTTTCATGGGCTGACCCGCGAGGCTCCGGTTGTTGCCCACGGCCATCGAATCGGCATAGTCCGCTAGCAGATTGGCATCGTCCGGACGCAGGGCCAGCGCCTTTTCGTAAGCTGTGAGCGCCTCCGAATGGCGCCCGAGCACGCTGTAGGAGCGCGCCAGCATGGCCCAGCCGTCCGGATCGCTGGGCTGCTCTTTCATGCGCTGGGCCAGTTTCTCCACCATGGCCGCGATCTTCTCGGCACTGGGCGCCTCGGCCCCGGCCGATGCGGCAGACTCCGGCGGCGGCTCCGGGCTGCGCTTCCACCCGTAACCCGCTGTGGCCAGCAACAACACCGCCAGCACCAGCCCACCGATCAGCCACAACGAAGGTGTGGCAGCGGAGCGCGCCATCACGGCATCGACCATCTGCCGCTCCAGCGCCAACCTGCTTTGGTCGTACTGCGCCTGGCTGAGCCGGCCAGACTCCAGGGATTGGCGCAGTTGCAGCAGCTGGGCCTGGAGAGACTGGAGTGAAGTCGTCATAGGGGTTTCAGGAAAGTGGGGTCAGGCGCCTGGAGCGTTGGAACCCGCATCGGATTCCTCTTTGTCAAAATTTTCTGCAGGCATGCGGCTGCGCCTGCGCAACACCAGCACCAGCAGGACGAGTCCAATGACGGCCATGGCCCCCGGCCCGAACCACAGCAGCAAAGTGGTGCTCCGGACGGGCGGACGGTACAGCACAAAGTCACCGTAACGGGCCGTCATATAGTCGAAGACTTCCTGGTCACTGCGGCCCTGCTGCAGCATTTCCCGCACCTGCCGGCGCAAATCCACGGCCAGGTCTGCGTGCGAGTCGGCGATGGTCTGGTTCTGGCACACCAGGCAACGCAATTCGGCGGCGATGTGCAGCACGCGCGCCTCGAGCACCGGGTCCTGGGCCGCACTCGGGGCCTCCTTGGCACCCGCCACCCAGGCCCAGGCGAACAGGGCGATGAAGAGCAAGCGGCGCATAGAACGGTCAGCCATTGAGTTTGCGCACCAGCGGCTCGATCCGGTCGCGCAGGACCTCTGGCGTCACCGGACCGATCTGCTTGAAGCGGACCACGCCCTCACGGTCGATGATGAAAGTCTCCGGGACGCCGTACACACCGAAATCGATACCGACACGCCCATCCTGATCGAACAGCGACGCGTCATAAGGGTTGCCGAAGTTCGCGATCCACTTCAACCCGGCCGCGCGTTCGTCCTTGTAATTGAGCCCGTAAATCGGCAGCAGTTTCTTGCGCGCAAACTCCACCAGCACCGGATGCTCTTCCCGGCAGGCCACGCACCAGGATGCCCAGACATTGAGCATCCAGACTTTGCCCAGCATGTCTTCCCGGCGAATGCTCTGCGCCGCATCGTCGAGCCGCGTCAAGGTGAATGCGGGCGCAGGCTTGCCAATCAGTGGCGAGGGGACTTCCTTCGGGTCGAGCCAGAGCCCGGCGGCCAGAAACCACACCAGTCCCAAAAACACCACCAGCGGTACCAGCGCCCGTGCGTATTTCATGGTGCGGTCCCGGCCAGCGGCGCAGCATGGGCAACCGGGTCCGTTGCCTGCTTGCGGCGGTAACGTCTGTCTGCCACGGCCAACAATCCACCCAAGGCCATCAACATGCACCCACCCCAGATCCAGTCAATGAAGGGCTTGACATAGACCCGTACGATCCAGGCGCCCCCCTCGACCGGCTCGCCCAGAGAAACATACAGATCGCGGGTCAGGCCGGAATCAATGGAAGCTTGCGTCATGGGGTTTTTTTGCACCCGGTAGATGCGCTTTTCCGGGGACAGCACGGCCACCTCCCGGCCACCCTGGGTGACGTCGATTCGCCCCTGCAGCGCTTCGTAGTTGGGACCACTGTATTCCCGCGTCCCCCGGAACGTGAAGGTGTAGCCGCGCACTGTCGTGGAGTCGCCCGTGGCCATCTTCGCGTCGCTCTCCACCTCGTAGGCTTTGACCATGGTGACGCCAAAGCAGAATACGGCCACGCCGACATGGGCCAGCATCATGCCGGCCAGGGCACGCGGGATCTGGCGCATCCGTGCGGGGGCCTGGGCCCAGGGGCTGCCCGCGGGATGCACCCGCTCCAGGAGGTCGGTGGCAACCGAGGCGACGATCCAGAAACTCATCAGCAGCCCCAGCGTGGCCACCAGGTGCAGCTCGCCTGCAAGCCAGCCGGTGGCCAGCGCGCAGCCAACGGCGACCCCGGCCGCCCACCGCAGGCGCTGGGCCAGGTCCGGCGCCTGTGCTTCCTTCCAGCGCGCCAGCGGGCCGATGCCCATCAGGAACACGGCTGGCGCCATCAGGGGCAGAAAGACCGCGTCAAAGTAGGGCGGTCCAACCGACAGCTTGCCCATGCCCAGGGCGTCGAGCAACAGCGGATACAGCGTGCCCAGCATGACTGCGCCGGCGGCGACCAGCAGCAGCACATTGTTCGCCAGCAGTGTGGTTTCCTTGGACAGCACGGCAAAACGCGCGCCCAGACCCACGCTGGGCGCACGCCATGCATACAGCGCAAAAGACGAACCGACCACCACGGTGAGGAACGCCAGAATGAACAGGCCGCGGCGTGGATCGGTGGCAAAGGCATGCACCGACGACAGGACGCCCGAGCGGACCAGAAAGGTCCCCAGCAGGGAAAAGGAAAATGCCAGAATGGCCAGCAAAACCGTCCACGACTTGAAGCTGTTGCGCTTTTCGGTGACCGCCAGGGAATGGATCAATGCGGTGCCCAGCAGCCAGGGCATGAGGGATGCGTTTTCCACCGGGTCCCAAAACCACCATCCGCCCCAGCCCAGCACGTAGTAAGCCCAGCTGCTGCCCAGCGCGATCCCGATGGTCAAGAACGCCCAGGCCACGGTAGTCCAGGGCCGGGTCCAGCGCGCCCAGGTGGCGTCCAGGTTACCGCCGATGAGTGCCGCCAGGGCAAAGGCGAAGGCCACGGAAAAGCCGACATAGCCCATGTACAGCATGGGTGGATGGGTCACCATGCCGGGGTCCTGCAGCAGGGGATTGAGGTCGCGGCCTTCCATGGGCGCCGGGAACAGCCGGTCAAACGGGTTGCTGGTCAGCAGCATAAACAGCAGGAAGCCAACGGCGATCAGCCCCATCACCGCGAGGATGCGCGCCAGCACCGCCTGCGGCAGGTGGCGGCTGAACAGCGCCACGGCCAGCATCCAGATGGACAGCATCTGCACCCAGAGCAGGAGTGAGCCCTCGTGGCCGCCCCAAACACCCGCAATGCGGTACTCGATGGGCAGCGCCGAATTGGAATTCGAGGCCACATACAAAACCGAAAAATCATGCCGGATGAATGAGGCCATGAGGCAGGCGAACGCCAGTGTCACCAGAAAAAAAAGGGTGTAAGCACAGGGGCGGGCCAGCGCCATCCAGTCGGCGCGGTTGCGCGCGGCTCCGGCGATGGGCAGGATTCCCAGGACCCATGCCACGCCCAAGGCGAGCCACAGCGAAAAATGACCAATTTCAGGAATCATGGTTTGGAGCCTTGGACCACGGATGCGGATGTTTTCTGGTTGCTCTTGGCGGCGTTTTTCAGGGCTTCAGCAGCCTCGGGTGGCATGTAGTTTTCATCGTGTTTGGCCAGCACTTCCCGAGCTTCAAACACGCCGTCGCGCAACTGCCCCTGTGCGACCACGCCCTTGCCTTCCTTGAAAAGGTCCGGCAGGATGCCTTCAAACCGCACCGGCACTGTGGTGGCGGTGTCGGTGACCTCGAAGCTGACCCGCACGCCATCGCGCTTGACACTGCCGGCCACGACCAGTCCGCCCACGCGGAAGGTCCTGCCCACTGGCGCCTCGTGGCTGCTGATCTGGGACGGCGAGTAGAAGAACACCAGGTTGCTCTGGAACGCCTGCAGCACCAATGCCGCAGCCGCTCCCACAATCACGACGGCAGTCGCAATCAGTGCCATGCGTTGGTGGCGCGGTTTCATGGCTTCACTCCCGCTCTTCCATGGCACTGATGCGCTTTTGCGCCTGCGCATGGCGGCGATTGGCCAGCCAGGGCTCCAACAACATCCAGGCGGCAACCACGCCATACGAACCCCACACATACAGGCCATAACCCCCCATGGCAAAAAAATCGGCGGGGCTGTTCCAGTTCATGGGGATCCTTTGGGTTGAACGGCCGGCAGGGCGCGGGCCCACTGGGAGCCGCGTTCGCGCTCGAGCACGATGGCGCAGGAGCGCATGAATACGACTGCGAACGCGTAGGCCCAGAAGGCCAGGGTCATCAACAGCATGGCAGTCAGCATGGTGCTGGCCATTTTGGGTGCGGCCGTCATGCTGATGGTGGCCCCCTGGTGCAGGGTATTCCACCAGCGCACCGAGAAATAAATAATGGGCACATTGATGGCACCCATGACCGCGAGCAGCGCACCAGCCTGGTCGGCACGTCGGGTGTCGTCGATGGCCTCGACCAGCGCCATGTAACCCAGGTACAGGAACAAAAGAATCAGCTCCGATGTCAGCCGGGCGTCCCAGACCCACCAGGCCCCCCAGGTGGGTTTGCCCCAGAACGCACCGGTCCACAAGGCCAGGAAGGTGAATCCCGCGCCAGTGGGTGCCAGCGCCCTGGCGACCATGGATGCCAGCCGGGCGTTGAAGGCCCAGCCAATCGCCGCCCAGAAGGCCATCACCAGGTACAGCAC
>Ga0007796_10000866_pt1 | contig 10678 bp, 9 predicted proteins | sample CryBogmetaGMA0M_FD_60373 | JGI IMG/M metagenome (GOLD analysis project Ga0007796, IMG submission 60373) | Freshwater microbial communities from Crystal Bog, Wisconsin, USA - MA0M | ecosystem: Environmental > Aquatic > Freshwater > Lake | place: Crystal Bog, Wisconsin, USA | collected 2009-07-06 | reverse complement strand
CGTCCATTCCTGACTTGTGATTCGTGGTTTCTTTTTCTAACCTGAATTCAAGCCAAGAATTCTGATGTGATCCGCAGGGCATCATCATGAGCACAGACATACTTCCGCAGTTGCTCACCCTCGAAGAGCTGGACGCTCTGCCAGGTGGTCCGGATCGGGACCTGATCCGTGGAGAGATTCGGGAGCGTGATATGACACGACGTAACCGACAGCATTCTCGGATCGAGAGCCAGCTTGTGATGTTTCTCGGGATCTGGCTCAAGACGCTGCCCCCTCCGCGAGGTCAGATTGTGTCGGGTGAAGCAGGTTTCCGACTCCAACGCAACCCTGAAACAGGCGTGGGCATCGATATCGCCTATGTCTCCGCCGAACTGGCCGCTCGTGAACCGTCCAGTCCGTACTTTGAAGGGGCGCCAATCTTGGCGGTCGAGATCCTTTCGCCCAGTGACAAGCAGGAGGAGATCGACGAGAAGATCGAACTGTACCTGGCCTGTGGCGTCCAGGTGGTCTGGATTGTAAATCCTAGACTTGAAACCGTGACCGTTTTTCGCCCGGACGCTCCGCCCAGTCTCTATTCTGGGACTCAGGTCCTGGACGCCGAGCCGCATTTGCCGCAGTTTCGGCTGAAGATTTCCGAGGTTTTTCGAGTCTGATCCTGTTCGTCTCCATGGCCCTGGCAATCGATGGGCAATCTTGACCTTGCGTGCCTGTGACAATTGTAATATGCTTGGCAACTTGAGGCCATCATCTGTCTTTTGAATAGCGGCCCTGATCCGGACTGATGCGTATGCCCCGTATTCGTAGCTGGCTGACGAGTTGGATTCTGTGTGCATCCTGTTGTGTTTCGTTGACCACCTCTTACGGTAACGAACCGTTGATGGTCCAAAGATCCGATCTCGAAGCTCGTCTGCACTCCTGGTATTCGAGTGTCGAAACTCTGTCCTTTAAGTGTGAGGAATGGCGGACGACACCGGATGGTGTACCGCTCTCAGAGCTTGGAGTGAGCCATACCGAGTTCAAAAAAGCATCCAATGCCCGACTGAACATCAAGAACGATTATGTGTATCCGGATCGAACTGAGTGTATCGTCGATCATCGGCAGAACGGTTCAAAGCGTTTCATACTGTTTCATTTCAAGGAGAATCCATCCAAGATTGATTCAGTTGAGATTACATCTCAAACGGATACCGTTGATCATTTACCGGATGGTACGACTCCCTGGGTGATCGTGATGCCCTTCGGTCGACCGTTAACCTCGTATCTTGGGGAGCATGCGAAGCTGGCTCAGGTGGAACCGAATTCACCGAATTCGCATCTGATTCTTTCGTTGGAGTCGACCGGCCGGCTTGAGCGTTGGGAACTTGCTCCCGAGTTTGACTATCTTCCCGTGTACCATCGTGTCGAACTACGAGGCTCTGGGAAACCAAGTGTTACCGAGGCACGTGTGACAAAATTTGGGCAAGATCGCGGTCATTTCTTTCCAATCTCTGGTACACGCACCTATCCCCTGAATGATGAGGAAACCCACTACACAGAGTTTCTGGTCAAGGATCTTCGGATCAATCGAGGGATTCCAGATGCCGAGTTTGAGATGCCGAAAGTTCTCGAAAAGGGGGTCATGGTCAGGGACTTGACGAAAGGGGCCAAACCCAGAGTCATTGGTAGCCGCACCAAGCTGGAGCAGATTGAAGTCCGGAAAGACTATCTTTCGCGAAATATGGACGAGCAAGAGTCGATCACGCCTTCGCTGGACACTCCCATCATTCAAGTTTCTCCCGAGCCAGCACCCTACATTCAGTGGGCAAGTACCGGTCTGATCATCATTGCGTGTTTATGCTGGCTTGGTTGGTTGTTCCGAAGCCGGACATCTCGATGATCGTGGAGGTTCAGATGTTTCCAGAGAAGCCGGGTCATGCTGGAGGGAGCTTTCATCGTGCTGTCACGCTGATCGAACTTGTGGTGGTTATCTCCATTGTCGCTATCCTGATCGTTCTGCTATTACCGGTAATTCATCAGGTCAGGGAATCCGCGAGATCGGCTCAATGTCGTAATAATCTGCGGCAGCTTGGTCTGGCATATCATGCCTACGCGAATCAATTTGGTTGTGTTCCTATTTTTATATACGAGCCGGCCAAAACCAACGGCGATCGTCTGGCGTCCTATCGATTCTTTTCCGTCTTTTCCCAGATGTTGTCGTTCCTTGATGAAATCACCTTGTTTAACGCGATCAACTTTCAAGCGTCGGCCAATGATCCGTTCTTTCATGGAATTCAAGAGAGGATCCCATCTTTGGAAGCCATGAACAGCACATGCATGAAAACTGTTCTGGCGTTCTTGATCTGTCCGTCAGATGGCGTTGCTGACCAGATGTTTTGGACGGGGCCCACGAATTACAGGGCAAATGGCGGCAATGAACGATGGGATTCCAGAATCAATGGACCTTTTGGTTCGCTTGACGGAATGGTAACACTGGCAGCAATTCGAGATGGACTGAGTTTCACGGCTCTCTTCGGTGAGAAGATTCGAGGAGTCGGGGGAGAGCCTCGCGCTGGGAATCCGCGGCGGCTTCAATACTATCGCAACCTTGTGAACGAGCCCTCCGTCGATGACTCTGTGGCACTCTGTGCAAGGATGAATCCTCGGACCGCCAAGAGTACCAGCGATACTGGGGCCACGTGGTTCATCACCGGATACCGGCATTCAGCTTACAATCATGTGTGTACCCCAAACTCAACTGTACCCGACTGCCTTGTTGATCAGTCTTATCCTCCCCAGGGCCTGGCAGTGAGTGCCAGAAGCGACCATGGCGGCGGTGTCAACCAAGCCATGGCGGATGGGTCTGTTCGGTTTGTCCGGAATTCAATCCCGCTATCAATCTGGAGAGCGACAGGCTCACGTTCCACTGGTGAATCTTTGTCAGAGAATGATTGGTGAGTCGCGTCAGGTTGCTTGGAAGCAATTACTTGCACAGCGAATGAATGTAGGAATCAAACCCGGGAAATTCCTGGGCCGCGGCGGTCAGGACTTCCTCGCGGGTTTTCCGTGCATCAGGAGCGTGCTGTTCTGCGAATCTCAAGAAATCTTGAGCGATCTCTGCCGGTGCCGGCTCGCGGTCTGGTTGCTCGATCGCCTCGCAGGGACCAACACCACCAGCGATGAGCCACAAATAGTCCGCGAAGTTGCAAGCGACCACGCCTCGGCTTCCTTCAGAGCCCAGGAACACAATCGGTTGTTCAAGCAGCGGGGCACCCGGACGAACGCTCCAGAAGGCTGTGTAGCCACCCGTTCCATCCTGCCCGAACACCAGGAAATCGTTTCCAGCTACCGTGGCGTTCCCCGTCCAGGCCCGGATCCAGTGCTGAGTTTCGGATTCTGATAAGAAATCGGGAAACGGCTCGAAATCGTACCCTTCGCCGTCCGCATAATCGAAGTCGAGTTGCCCGAGTTGCTGGAGCAAGGGCGGGAATGATCTCTCGGTCATGGCAAGGCTACCTTCGCGGGTTCGTGTTCAATGGCAATGCTGAAAACTTCATCGAGTGTAGAAACCCCATGAAATACCAGCGAGTTGCGCACGTCTTCCGGCAGGTCGTCGAGGTCGGCCTCGTTGGCCTTGGGGATGATCACATGTTGAATACCCGCGCGTTTGGCGCCTAGGACTTTTTCCTTCACCCCGCCAATCGGCAGCACCCGGCCGCGGAGCGTGATTTCGCCGGTCATGGCAACGTCGCGGCGGACGTTGCGGCCGGTCATGGCAGAGACGAGCGCGGTGGCCATGGCTACGCCGGCCGAGGGACCGTCCTTGGGGACCGCGCCCGCGGGTACGTGGATGTGAACCTCGATCGAGCCAAGCTGATCTCTGGGGATGTTCAGCCGGGCGGCCTGTGAAGCGGCGTAGGTCAAAGCGGCACGTGCCGATTCCTTCATCACATCGCCGAGCTGACCGGTGAGGATGAGCGAGACCGAGCCCCAGCCCATGGATGGCGTTACCACCTCGCCGCTGGTAGATGGTGGTGCGCCATGGAGGCGGCGGATCGATGCCTCGACGAACATGATGTCGCCACCCGCCGGCGTGTAATACATGCCGGTGGCCACACCGATCTCGTTTTGTTCGCCGATCTTCTCGGGGTGAACGCGGGGCCGGCCCAGCAGTTCGCTGATCGCCTCGGGCGTGACCGTGCGTTCGACATTCTCACTCGACGCCAGCTTCCGGGCAAGTTTGCGCGTAACCGCGCCAATTTGCCGTTCGAGTTGTCTAACACCGGCCTCGCGTGTGTACTTGCTGACAAGCGTCATGATCGCTTCATCGGTGAATGTCAGACCCGACGATGCCAAGCCCGACTCTTCAAGCTGGCGTGGCAGTAGATACGAGCGGGCGATCTCGGCCTTTTCGCGCTCGGTGTAGCCGGCGAAATCAACAACCTCCATCCGGTCCAGCAGCGGGGCCGGGATGTTCTGTAGGAAGTTGGCCGTGGCGATGAAGATCACCTCGCTGAGGTCGAACGGGATATTCAGGTAGTGGTCGGTGAAGGTATCGTTTTGCGCGGGGTCGAGCACTTCGAGCAAAGCGCTCGCGGGATCGCCCTGGAACGAGACGCTGAGTTTATCGACCTCATCGAGCAGGAAGACGGGGTTCTTGGTGCCTGCCTGTTTCATCCCCTGGATGATCCGGCCAGGCATGGCGCCGACGTAGGTGCGGCGATGGCCCCGGATATCGGCCTCGTCACGAACGCCGCCGAGTGCCGCGCGGATGTATTTGCGGCCAAGCGATCGGGCGATCGATTTGGCGATCGAGGTTTTGCCAACACCGGGTGGACCGATGAAGAGAAGGATCGGTCCGCGGGCCATAGCGCGGGCCTTGGCTTCGGCCTGGTCCGTGATCGGCTTATCTTCTTTGGCCGAGGTCAGTTTGGGTGTGGCCGTGTCGCGGGAGGCAGAGAGCCGATCGAGTGGGCATTCGCCCGAGCGTTCGACCTCTTCCACCACCATCTTGGCGCGCATCTGGCGTACGGCCAGGAACTCAAGGACGCGGTCTTTGACGTCCTGGAGTCCGTAGTGGTCTTCGTCCAGTACCTTGGCGGCGTGGGGTAGGTCGAGGTTATCGTCTGAGCGGTTGGTCCAGGGGAGTTCGGCGATCCATTCCAGGTAGGTGCGGATGACCTGGGCTTCCATCGATTCTCGCCCCGCGCGTTCCAGGCGAGAGAGTTCGCGATCGACTTCCACGCGCGCTTCGCGGGGCAGGTCCAGCTTGTGGATCTTCTCGCGGAGTTCGGCCAGTTCGCGGCTTTGGTCGTCTTCGCCGAGTTCTTTCTGGATCGCCTTCAATTGTTCGCGGAGGAACATCTCGCGCTGGCGTTCGCCGAGCTCTTCCTGGACCTGAGATTTGATCTCGGCCTGGGCTTCGAGCATGCCAATCTGGCGCTGGACGTGGACGAGAAGGCGGCGGAGTCGGTCCTCGACGGTCAGGGTTTCGAGGATCGCCTGCTTCTCTGCCACGGGAAGTTCGACGTAGCCAGCCACGAGGTCGGCGAATTTGCCGGGCTCGGTGACCGAGTCCATCACGTTGTGGAGGACTTCTTCGGGGAGGCCGCGTTTTTCGCCCAGCTCCATGGCTCGTTCACGGGTCTCGCGGTGGAGCGCCTCGAATTCCTGCTTTTGTTCGTTTTCGGTGTGGATTTCTTGAACGGGCATAACCTCGGCGGTGATGAAGCCATCGGCAGCCGCATAGCGTACGACGGTGGCTCGTTCTTCGCCTTGGAGCAGCAGTTGCACGCCGCCCAGGCCGCGCTGGATCTGGCCGATGCGAGCGACCACGCCCATGGAGTAGAGCTGGTCGGGGGTTGGCTCATCGGCCAGGTCCCGTTGCGCCACGGCGAAGATCAGTCCTTCGCCCTGCTTGATGGCCATGTCGATGGCGCGTAGGGTGCCGGGTCGGCCGACGCCGATGGGTGAGGTCACACCGGGGAAGATGACCGATCCTCGCAGGGGCAGAACGGGCATTGTGTGTGCTTGAGACATTTTGATCTCGCCTGTTGCTCGGATTCCGCTTTCAGAGCCGGTGGTGGTTGAAAACCGAACCTTCCACCTACTCAAGTTAGTTCGCGATGTGGCCTGTGGTTCGCGTGGGTTTCCCGCGGAAGGGGTCAGGTCATCCACGGGCGAGAGCGGCCGATGTGTCTGGTGCCGCTCTTGGTAGGTAAGTGTAGGCTCAATCCTGGGCCTGTTCCAGTGTTGGCCCCCACTTTACGGTGGTGGCGAGCTTGGAAGGCTGTGCCAGGGTCTGGTAGATCACGCAGTACCGTTCTGTGAGTTGGATCAGCTTGCGTGCCTGGTCTTCGGATGCATCTTGAAGGTCCAGGTCGAAGTAGAGCCGGATTTCCGAGAAACCGACGGGGGCATCTTTGCTCACGGCGAGTGTGCCCCGGAAATCGAGGTCCCCCTCGGCGGTCACCGACGCGTTCCGTAGTTCAAGCTCCATCGCCTTGGCCACCGCCGCAAGCGTGACTCCCGCGCAAGCAACAAGCGCCTGAAGCAGCATGTCGGCCGAGCAGGCCCACGACCCATCTCCACCCGCGGCCGGGTGGAGCCCGGCCGAGACCAGGCCGGTACCCGTGAGCAGTTCGCAACTCAGGGACCCGGCCTGCACCTGGCCGGTGGCGCTCAGCGTCTTGAGCGCCGAGGCGGGCTGGTCGCGGTACTGGGCTTTCAATGGGGCCTGCAAGGCACGAAGTTCTTCGGCGGTCATGGCGTGCTCGAAGGAGTTGTAGTGATTTTCCAGAAACACCCTGAAGCCGATGCTCAGGCCACCGCTTCGATTTGATGATCGGCGGCTTTTGCGGTCCACCACGCCTCGGCGTCTTCGCCGGTCCAAGATCGAGCGCAACTGCAAGCGTTCAGCGCCCGTGCCAGCTCACGCGTGTCTTGATAACGATCTTCGGGACGTTTCGCGAGGCATTTGAGCACGATGGCGTCCAGCTCGGCCGGGATTTCCGATCGGTGGGTGGAGGGGGGCTCAACAGCGTCTCGGGTGTGTGCGATCATCAGTTCCATCGGGTTATTGCCGACGAATGGCGGCCGGCCCGTGAGCCAGAAATAAAGGATCGCGCCCAGCGCGTAGATATCGGTGCGGCCATCGACGTTGTCTTCAGCCTTCGCCTGTTCGGGGCTCATGTAAGAGGGAGTACCGCTGACACTGTACTCCGTGGTCAGCGTGGCCGAGCCGGGCGTGGTGAGCTTGGCGAGTCCGAAGTCCAGGACCTTGGCCACGTCGAATTCTCCACCCAGGATAGCGACCAGAATGTTGGCGGGCTTCAGGTCCCGGTGCACAATCCCTAATCGGTGCGCTTCGGCAAGCGCTCCGCAGACCTGTTTCATGAGGTAAATGGCGCGTCCCAGCGGCAGGGGGCCATACTTGTGCACGAGATCGTGCGAATTCATGCCGGGCAGGTATTCCATCACATAGTAGAACGTGCCATCGTCGGAGTGGCCGTAGTCGAAGATCTCGATCGTATTGGGGTGGCGTAAGGTGGCCGCGGCCTGGACCTCGCGTTCAAAACGCGCGAGCGCCACGGAATTGTTGGCGATGTCGGGCTTGATCAGTTTCAGGGCGCAGGGTCGTTTAAGGAGCTGATGCTCGGCCAGGAAGACTTCGCCCATGCCACCGTCGCCAATTCGCTCGCCAATCTGGTACTGGCCCAGTTGCTTGGCCTGGCGTAGTTCGTTGCGCAGTCCGTGGAGAATATAGGAAGTTGCAATCGACAGGAATACGCCAAGCCCCAGGTAAATGGTACTGGTCCCGGCGGATTGCAGGGGGTTGAGGCCGTGCTGAACGCTCATTTCTTCGAGCGGTTCGGCCAGCAGGATCGTGAATACGAACAGGGGGCCAAGCGCCATGTACAACACGGCCCGGGCGGTGCGTTTGGGGTCATTAGGGATAAGTGCACCATATGTCATCATATAAAAATTGCAGAGCAGCACGCCGAGCAGTTCGGTGGCAATGACCTTTTCGATCTGTCCTTTGCTGATGTACTGCGTGTTACCGTAGTACTGGTTGAACAGAAGGCAAAGAATATTGATACCAAAGAAAAGCCCTTCAAACAGGCGTAACTGCCTGAGTGACCAGCGAAACCGGTTCGAAAGCAAAAAGGTGAATCCCAGGGCCAGTAGGATCCTGAAGCCGAACGTGCTTGTGAATAACCAGTTGTAAGATTCGCGTGTGAAAAAGTTCCAAAGGAACAGGACGCTGAAGACAACGGTGAAGATCCAGCCCACGAGTCGTAACCGATTCCTGAGTAATTGTTCGGTCTCGGATTCCAGGCTGGGCGAGGCGTTGCCATCGGCTGCCGTGATGGAAATTTCGTCGTTGTCATCAGGCTCGAGGAGGATCAGGCCGTCCTGGTCGGTCGCGTGGTTGTGATCGGAACGAGTCATGGCCGGGTGTCTCAATGTTGTGCCGAGAATGAGAAATGTGGGGTGTAGCGTTGGGCCGTGGCGTCTGATCCGAACGCGACGGCTCCATCTGGCGCAGGGTCTTGAGTTGTTCGGTGGTCCCGCGCGCTTGATCGAGCGGTCCCAGCTAGGGCTGCGTCGTAGATGCCTTCGCGGGAGGGTTTTTCTGACCTGGGGCCTGGCTCTTGACGGCTTCACCGGCCGTTTCCGGGAGCTTCTTGAGAGCGTCCGGTAGATTGCCGGTCTCCTTGCGGATGTCGGCGGCGAATTCCTGAGCTCCTTCGACAATTTGTGCCTTCAGGTCACCAGTGGGTTTGGCCGCACCAGTCCGGAGCCAGGGGACGAACATGAAGGCGAGCGCCACGGCTGCAATGGTAAGGGCAGGCTCCAAGACCCGCTTCAATGGCTTCCGCACGCGTTTCGAGTGCATCATGCAGTAGTAGATGCCGATCGGCGGGATGAGGAAGAGGATCCCCTGGATCGGGCTATCCTTGAACGGGATCAGCACCAGATTGGTCAGGCCGGTGACCAGGCGGCTGATGTTCAACAATACGACCAGTGTCGCGCCCAGCAGGGCGAGTGGCCGGTTATGGAACATCACGCCAAAAAGAAGCACGGCGATGAATGGGATCGAGAGCATGTAGGCGCTATCGTTGAGCCATTTCATGATCCCCTGCAGGCCGCCGATCTGCCCCTTGTAGGCCTGCGTGAGAATGCCTGCTGGGCCTCCACCTGAATGTCCAGAGGATTGGACATAGGGTAGGGAGGGAGGTGCGGCCACCTTATAGGGGTTGGAGTCATTGCCAACGTCGTCGAGAGCGTCGGCGAGAACCTTCTTGACGGCCGGAACCCTGTCGAGAGACAGGGGCTTGAGGTTCACCTGGCTATTGACCGCGTTGACCCAGTCTGGGGTTACGTTTTTTTTGGTATTTGTTCCCGATTGTACAGGTCTGGCGGCGGCTGTTCCCATCATCGAGGCGGGTTTCAGGCCAGCCTGAGAGGCCGCCGCGACCCAGTTTCGGACCGGGGCCGAGGCCTGTGCACCGGGCGCCTTGACGGGGGCTGCCAGCAGACTGCGTTCGGGTATGACCCTACCACCCGCGCCTGCCGCTTGTTTGGGCGTGGACCCGGCTGGGATGGTGATCTCACCCCGGCAGCGTTTGCATCGGGCTTTCTTCCCTGCCAAGGAGGCGGGGGCCTCAAACCTCGCGCCACAGCCGGGGCAGTCAAAACTGATGTTCATCGATCGGGTGGCTCCGGTGTTCGCGTGCGAAATGTGTTGATTCTACCCAGGAAATGTTCAAAACCACGACCATCTTTGAGCATCACTTGCTGAATGCGATGGAATTACAAACGACATTCAGAATCGGGCCCAACCCCACGGGCACATTCAGTTCATTGAAAATCAGGGGGATTCCGCAAAGCAGAACAACCCAGAAAAGAATGCTTCCGTCGAACTTTGCCAGCAGGCCAAAGTAGGCCCAGGTCAAAAGAAAATTGACGGCCAGCCAGACCTGCCAGAGTGTAAGACTGGGCGGCGGGGATGGGCTGATCAGAAACACGTAACTGAGAAAGCCAACAAGCGAGGTATAAAGGATACTCAGGAACAAGCTATATTTCTGGAGTGGCTCAAATTTGACAAATGAGCTGACCATCGAGGCGAAGAGAAAGATCTTCATCGCATAATAGTACAGATCCATGAGGAAACCTGGTCACCTCGACTGGTGTGAAGACTGAAAGAATTGGCTCATGAATGGCCCAAGAACGGCAAAGATGCCAGCGTATTCAGGAGCCTCGAACCAGCACGATCATACGATCCTGGATGGCCGTGTCCAAGAGCCACCCGGTTTGGGGCCTTTGCTCGGCAGTGCAAACATTCAAAATCGACGGGGTTGCCCTACGCGACCCCTGGGATTCACCCTACAATCGAGGGTCGAATCCTGAACTGTGTCGCGTGTCTGGAGGCTCCGTTCCATGCGGCCAGTCCGAGCCTGGACAAGGGTGGTTGCCAGTACGTTGGTGACGGCGGTCTTTGTCTTGGTCGCGTGCCGAGGCGCATTTGCCCTGCCGCCTGAAGTGGGTGAGCAAACCGGCCTGGCGATACTACGGCCTGGATGGACCTGTTCTCATGATGAATGAAGATGATTATGCGGAAGCACTTGAGTATCTTTACGGACGGCTCGACTACGAACGGGTCGGGATGCCCTGGGCGTCTGGAGAGCTGAGAATTGGC
>Ga0007796_10000863_pt1 | contig 10699 bp, 8 predicted proteins | sample CryBogmetaGMA0M_FD_60373 | JGI IMG/M metagenome (GOLD analysis project Ga0007796, IMG submission 60373) | Freshwater microbial communities from Crystal Bog, Wisconsin, USA - MA0M | ecosystem: Environmental > Aquatic > Freshwater > Lake | place: Crystal Bog, Wisconsin, USA | collected 2009-07-06 | reverse complement strand
GCGCGATGCTCACGACTCGCCCTTGTTGCCGTCGGTGGTGCGCTATCGCGAGGCCGGCCAGATTGAAGTTGGCCAAGGCGCGCTCGATGGCGCGATCGAAGATCCCCGCAACACCATCGTCTCGGTCAAGCGTTTCATGGGGCGCGGCCTGACTGACGCTCGACGTCATCGTTCACCGTATACCTTCATTGATTCGCCCGGCATGGTGAAGCTTGCGACTGTCGCGGGTGAACGCAGCCCGGTCGAAGTCTCGGCCGAAATTCTTCGCGCGCTTCGACTGCGTGCCGAAGCGGCGCTCGGCGGTGAACTGGTTGGCGCGGTCATCACCGTGCCCGCCTACTTTGATGATGCGCAGCGCCAGGCCACCAAGGATGCGGCGCGGCTCGCCGGTCTTGACGTTCTGCGCTTGCTCAACGAGCCCACTGCCGCAGCGATTGCCTACGGCCTGGATCATGGGTCCGAAGGTGTGTACGCGGTCTATGACCTTGGCGGTGGCACTTTCGATATTTCCATTCTTCGCCTGGCGCGGGGCGTGTTCGAGGTGATTGCAACCGGGGGAGATACCGCGCTCGGCGGCGATGATTTCGATCGGCGGCTTGCCGAATTCTTTGTGCAGGATAATGGGCTGGATGAGCTTGCGCCTCAGGATCTGCGGCGAGTCCTGATGGCCGCGCGTCGATGCAAGGAACAGCTGAGCGCACAAGCCGAGGCGGTGATCGAAGCGTCGATCGCCGGCCGGGGTCTGCTCGTCACGCCGGTGAGTGCCGTACAGTTCCGCGCGATGACCGCAGATCTCCTTGATCGCACGCTCGATGCGGTGCGCCGCGCGCTGCGCGATTCGGGCCTGTCGCTCAATGACGTGGCCGGTGTGGTGCTGGTTGGCGGATCGACCCGCATGCCGCAGGTCGGTGAGGCGCTTGCGCAGCTGTTTGGCAAGGCGCCGCTCACCGATCTCGACCCTGATCAGGTGGTGGCGCTTGGCGCGGCAATGCAGGCCGATCTGCTTGCCGGCAATCATTCCGGCGCCGATCCGGACTGGCTGTTGCTCGATGTGACGCCCTTGTCGCTCGGCCTTGAGACCATGGGCGGGCTGGTCGAACGCATCATTGCGCGCAATTCGACCATCCCGGTTGCCCGGGCGCAGGAGTTCACCACCTTCAAGGAAGGCCAGACCGCGATGGCCTTGCATGTGGTGCAGGGTGAACGCGAACTGGTTGCAGACTGTCGCTCGCTGGCCCGCTTCGAGTTGCGCGGAATCCCGCCGATGGCGGCAGGCGCGGCACGGATTCGCGTGATGTTTCAGGTGGATGCCGATGGGCTGCTGTCGGTCACCGCCCGCGAGCAGTCGCAGGGCATCGAGGCCTCGATCGAGGTCAAGCCCTCGTATGGCCTGTCGGACGACGACATTGCCCGCATGCTGAAAGACTCCTTCGGCAGCGCCGATGTCGACATGAAAGCACGAGCCTTGCGAGAGCAGCAGGTCGATGCCGATCGGCTGCTCGAGGCCACCCAGGTGGCCCTTGACGCCGATGCCGATCTGCTTGACGCAGCCGAGCTCGAGGACATCAGTCAGCAGATGCGCGCGCTTCGGGCTGCGGCACGCGGCGACGATTCGGATCTGATCGCCTCAGTGGTCGATGCGCTGTCACGCAGCACCGAATCCTTTGCGGCGCGGCGCATGGATCGGGCGGTGCGCCAGGCCCTGGCCGGCCGGCGTCTGGACGACATTGCATGAGCCTTCGCTCGCGCCGATACCGACAAGCATGATGCCGACCATCACCGTTCTTCCCCATGACAGTCTCGCACCGCAGGGCGCGAGCTTTGAAGCCAGTTCAGGCGTCAGCCTGTGTCAGCAGTTGCTCGACCACGGGATCGACATCGAACATGCCTGCGGCATGGTGGCGGCCTGCACCACCTGCCACGTGATCGTGCGCGAGGGCTTCAATCGCTTGCCGATGTCGAGCGACGAGGAAGACGACATGCTCGACAAGGCCTGGGGGCTGACTGCCAGCTCGAGGCTGTCGTGCCAGATCAATCCGGTCGAGGTCGATCTGACCATCGAACTGCCGCGCTACACCATCAATCACGCCAGGGAGTAGGGCGATGAAATGGACCGACACGCTGGATATCGCGATCGCGCTGACCGATGCGCATCCTGATATTGATCCGATCAGCATCCGCTTCACCGATCTTCATGCCTGGGTGATGGCGCTGCCCGACTTTGACGATGCGCCCGATCGCTCGGGCGAGAAGATCCTCGAGGCGATTCAGCAGGCCTGGATCGACGAGCGGGACTGAGCCACGGCATGGGCCGGGTGCGGGTCGCTCGGCGCCGCCTCACCGTCGAGCGGCGAGAACGGGTCGAAGCCGGGCATTCCCACCAGTTCGCTCAGACCGGCTTCAACGCCCGCCTGTTGCAGCAAGGTGCTGAGCCGCCCGCGCTGATGGGTCTGATGATTGAAGAAATGCGACAGTAAGGGGCCGAGCTGGTGTTGCTGTGGCAGGCCGCTCAGGTCCCGATAGACCAGCACCCGGTCGAGATCCTTGAAGATCAGATCGCCGCACCAGGCGGTAATCAGCTCGTCGATCCGAATGCGCAGGTTGGCAAGCTGGTCAAGATCGGCGCTCACCGGCTCATCGAGTGATCCCGGGGCCGGTAACCAGTCATTGGCTTCGAGCAATCGGTCGAAGTGCCCCGTGCTGGCGAAGCGGCGCAGCCACAGCGCATCCCCGGCCAGCTGCTGGTTCAGCCCGGCCATGATCGAACCGAAGCGGTCACCGGTTGCTGCCACGAGTGAGGCCGATGAGAGATTTCGCAACGACGCGTAAAGCTGACGGTTGGTCCAGCGGTTGTACTCGGCCATCAGCCTGACGTGTCGAATCGCGTCCATGCCCGAATGCCTCAGAGATCTCGTTTGAGTGCCGGAAACAGTATGACGTCACGGATACTCGGGCTGTCTGTCAGCAGCATGACAAGCCTGTCGATCCCTATGCCGCAGCCGCCTGTGGGCGGCATCCCATATTCGAGTGCCCGGACATAGTCGGCGTCGTAGTACATCGCCTCTTCGTCGCCGGCCTCCTTGGCCTCGACCTGGGCGCGAAAGCGCGCAGCCTGGTCTTCCGGATCGTTCAGCTCTGAAAAGCCGTTGGCGATTTCGCGCCCGGTCATGAAGAGCTCGAAGCGCTCGGTGATGCCCGGACGCGTGTCGGAGGCCCGCGCCAGCGGCGAGACCTCGATCGGGTAATCGATGATGAAGGTGGGTGTCCAGAGTGATGATTCGGCGACTTCTTCGAAGAGCGCCAATTGCAGCGCGCCGACGCCGGCATGGCGATGCCGCGGGTCATTGGTGTCGACGCCGAGTTGGCGCAACGCCGCTTGGAGGTAATCGAGCTCGGAGAGCGGCGCAGCCTGATAGGCCGGGGCGTGGGTCACGATGGCCTGCGCAATCGTCATGCGCGCAAACGGGACCGAGAGGTCGAGTTCGCGGCCCTGATAGGTGAGGGTAGTGGTGCCGCAGGCCGCGATCGCCGCCGCGCGAATCACCGCTTCAGTGAAGTCCATCAGCCACCGGTAGTCGGTATAGGCGGCATAGAACTCCATCATCGTGAATTCGGGGTTGTGCCGGGGGCTGATGCCTTCGTTGCGAAAATTGCGGTTGATCTCGAAGACCCGCTCGAAGCCGCCGACCACCAGTCGCTTCAGATAGAGCTCGGGTGCGATGCGCAGGAACATCTGCTGATCGAGCGCGTTGTGATGGGTGATGAAGGGCTTGGCGGCAGCGCCCCCGGGGATCGGCTGCAGCATCGGCGTCTCGACTTCGAGAAAGCCGTTATCCGTCATGAATCGGCGCACCGCGGTGATCGCCGAACTGCGGGCGATGAAGGTCTTACGGGCAGCTTCATTGGCGATCAGGTCGACATGACGCTGGCGATAGCGCTGCTCCTGATCGGCCAGGCCATGAAACTTGTCGGGCAGCGGTCGAAGCGACTTGGCCAGCAATCGCAGGGAACTGACACGCACCGACAATTCGCCCTTCATGGTTCTAAAGAGCGTGCCTTCAGCGGCGACGATGTCGCCAAGGTCCCAGTGCTTGAAGGCCTCGTGCGCGGCACTGCCCACGCCTTCATCGTTGATCCAGAGCTGCAGCCGGTCGGTGGCGTCCTGGAGGGTGGCAAAGCTCGCCTTGCCCTGGACCCGCTTGAGCATCATGCGACCGGCGACCGAGACCTTGACCGCAGCCGTCTCAAGTGCCTCGCGGCTGTGCTCGGCATGCGCAGCCAGCAGCGGCCCGGCGCGATCGGCAGGCACGAAGTCGTTGGGATAGGCAATGCCGGATTCACGCAGGCGGGCGAGCTTGGCACGCCGCTCGGCAATGATCTGGTTCTCGTCTGCCGCCGGGGTGGCCGCATCGAGCTCGGCAGCGGTCGGGGTGGCGGTCACCGAGGGCGTGGCCAAGAGGTGTTTGCCGGCGGGCTTTGCGGGATCAGTCATGGCTCAGACACCCTGCTTGAGACTGGCGCTGATGAACGGGTCGAGGTCGCCATCGAGGACCGACTTGGTATTGCTGATTTCGACGTTGGTGCGCAGATCCTTGATCAGCGACTTGTCGAGGATGTAGGAGCGGATCTGATGGCCCCAGCCGATGTCGGTCTTGGAGGCTTCGACCTTGTCCTGCTCGGCCTGGCGTTTGCGCACTTCGTGTTCGTAGAGCCGTGAGCGCAGCATGGTCATCGCTTCGTCCTTGTTGCGGTGCTGCGAGCGGTCGTTCTGGCACTGCACGACGATATTGGTCGGCAGGTGGGTGATGCGAACCGCCGATTCGGTCTTGTTGACGTGCTGGCCGCCGGCGCCTGAGGCCCGAAAGACGTCGATGCGCAGGTCGGCCGGATTGATGTCGATCTGAATCGAGTCGTCGACTTCGGGATAGGCATAGAGCGAAGCGAACGAGGTCTGACGCAGATCGCCTGCACCGAAGGGCGATTTGCGAACCAAGCGGTGAACGCCGGTCTCGGTGCGCAGATGGCCATAGGCATATTCGCCATCAATGCGCAGCGTCGCCCCCTTGATGCCGGCGGTCTCGCCGGGCGACTCTTCGAGGATCTCGGCCTTGAAGCCCTTGCGTTCGCAGTAGCGCAGGTATTGACGCAACAGCATCTGCGCCCAGTCCTGGGCTTCGGTGCCACCGGCACCCGCCTGAATTTCGACAAAGCAGTTGCTGGCATCGGCCGGTTGCGAAAACATCCGCCGGAACTCGAGGCCCTCGACCTTGTCGCGCAGGGCGTGCATGTCGGTTTCGATTGACTGCAGGGTCGAGTCATCGGCTTCTTCGCGGGCCATCTCGAAGAGATCGGCCCCGTCAGTCAGGCCCTGACCGATGGCGCTCAGGCTGTCGACAACGGTTTCGAGGGACTTTTTTTCGCGCCCGAGTTCCTGGGCACGCTGCGGATCATTCCAGATGTCGGGCGACTCCAGTCGCTCGCTGACTTCTTCGAGGCGTTCGCGCTTCAGATCGTAGTCAAAGATACCCCCGAAGCTCACCGAGTCGGTGGCGCAGGTCGTTGATCAGGGCATCGATCTGGTTGAGGCGTTCGGCATCCATCGGTCACTCGGCTTGAAGGTGGGCGCATAGGCTTGAAGAGCCTGCGGCAAGCCCTCGATTGTAGCCGAGGCACCAGGCGTGCCAGGGTGGCTGTGGGTGCGAGGCTGGGGCGACGCTTGCCCCGGCGGCGGTGACGCGTCAGCCCGGGTCGCCAACATGCTGCACGATCAGCGAGACGCCGTTGGCGCCCTGCCAGTCATCGCGCTGCAGCTGATAGGCAAGCGTCGCCTCCGGGCCGAGCGGCTCGGTGTGCCCGAAGATGATGGCCGCGATGCGCCGCTTGCCGAGCATCAGGTCGAGCTTGAGGTGCCGATCCTTGATCTGTCGCTGCGAGACAACCTTGAAGCGGTCCATGAAAAGCGGCGCGGCAAAGCCCTGACCCCAGACTTCGTTATCGAGTTCGGCCAGCGTGGCAACACTGAACTCGTCCGGCGAGAGCGCGCCATCGGTCTCGATGACCGGCGAAAAGCAGGCCGGGTCGGCCAGCTCGCGCACCGCGGCCTCGAATGCGTGGCTGAAGTCATCAAGCCGGTCTTCATTCAGGGTCAGTCCCGCGGCCATGGCATGACCGCCAAAGCGCAGCAGGACGCCGGGCGAGCGCCGGTCGGCAAGGTCGAGCACATCGCGCAGGTGAACGCCTGCAATCGAACGACCTGAGCCCTTGAGCAGCCCGGGCTGGCGATCGTCGCGCGCCAGCGCAATCGTGGGCCGACCGAATCGCTCCTTGAGACGCGAGGCCACCAGACCGATGACGCCCTGATGCCAATTCGGCTGATAGGCGATCAGGGTGCGGGCGGCCGGATCGGGGTCGCCGACGCCGGCAATCGCCTCATCGCGCATATCGGTTTCGATCTCGCGCCGCTCGCGGTTCATGGCGTCCAGGCGCCCGGCGAGCTGCGCTGCCTGCTCCTCGTTGTCGGCCAGCAGGCATTCAACGCCGAGCGTGATGTCGGCGAGTCGGCCGGCGGCATTGATGCGCGGGCCGATCGCAAAGCCGAGGTCCTGGCTCAATGCAGTGCGCGGCTCCCGGCCGGCCAGCCGCAGGAGCGCAAGCAGACCGGGCCGAGCGCGCCCGGCACGCAGACGTTTGAGGCCTGCCGCCACCAGCAGGCGGTTGTTTCGATCGAGGCGTACGACATCGGCCACCGTGCCGAGCGCAACCAGATCAAGGAGCTCGCCCAGATTGGGTTCGGTGCGCCCCTGCCAGGCACCGCGCTCACGCAATTCGGCGCGGGTGGCGAGCAGGACATAAAACATGACGCCGACACCGGCCAGATGTTTGCTCGGAAACGCGCAGCCGGGCTGGTTGGGATTGACCAGGACATTGGCGTCGGGCAGGGCAGGGCCGGGCAGATGATGGTCGGTGACCAGCACCTGCAGGCCGGTCTCGCGGGCTCGGGCCACGCCCTCCAGGCTGGCCACGCCGTTGTCGACCGTGATCAGCAGATCCGGGCGACCCAGGCGCGGATGCTCGAGCGCCAGGTCGACGATCTCGGGCGTCAGGCCATAGCCGTGCTCGAAGCGGTTGGGCACCAGATAGTCGACCACGGCGCCCATCGCCCGCAGACCGAGCACACCGACCGCCACGCCGGTGGCGCCGTCGCAGTCGTAATCCCCCACGACGAGCAGTCGACGGCGCGCGGCAATCGCATCAGCGAGCAGTACGCCGGCATCGCCTGCGCCCCGCATGAGCGAGGGGGCGAGCAGGTCGGCCGGGGTGCCGCCGATGGTCGCTGCCGACGTGATCCCCCGCCCGGCATAGAGGCGTGCCATCAGCGGCGAGACACCTGCAGCCGTCAGGCGCGCGAGGGCCACCGGGTCAAGCCGGCGGGTGGCAAGGCGGGGAGAGGGGCTCATCGCGCGGCGGCCCCGGCGAGCAAGGCTTCCGGCCTTGGGCCGTGCTGCCAGAAGCGCCATCGCGGCCGCACGCCGATCACCATCTCACGCCACAGGCCGTCGCCTGCGAGGATCAGCGCAGCGCCGTGCTGCCAGGGCGATTGCCCACGCGCCATCGGAGCGAAAAAGGCCTGGTCGAGCGATTGCCAGGCCTGCAGCCAGCGTTGCGGATCGCCGCTGCAATGGGCCTCGAAGAGCCGGTCGTCGATGGTGAGTGCCATCGAGGGCTCGATGCAGGCGGGGCTGAAGTCGCTGGTCTGCGGGTCGTGATCGGCGCCGTCTGCCGAAGCACCTGCGCTGCGCCGGGTGGCAACGCGACCGGCCGCTGTCGCCTGCTCGGTTGATGTTGCTGACGGGTGCGACAGCGGGTGCGACAGCATCGGTGCCGGTGTTTGCGCGCCGATTGCGTCCGGACAAGGGCCTTCGATCCAGACACTGTTGATTGGCCGCAGTCCGAGCGATTCGCGCCGATCGTTGACCGGATGGCCATACCAGCTCATCTGCACCTCATTGACGATGCGTCGCCAGCGTCGTGCATCGTCGCCGCTCGGCTGCCAGGCGTCGATGCTGCGCCCGAGCGCCGCGAGCATCGAGCGGGTCTGAAGTCGCAGGCCGCGCGCGGGGTCGGTCTCCTGGAGATACCAGCGCAAAGGATGGTCGGCGATCAGCGTCAGCCCTTCGTCGCGAAAGAGCTCATCAACAGACGCCGCGAGCGATCGGGCGTCCTCGCTGCCAAGGTCCAGTCGAGCCGGATCGGTCAGCACCAGATGGTCGCGACCGATATGCAGATTGACCGGATCAAGGCGCCAGCGGGCCTGCGCGGCACCATCTGCCAGCGCCGAACACGCCGAGATCGGGGCACCGGCAGGCAGGCCGAAGGCCTTTTGCAGCCAGGCTTCGTGGCCGGGTTCGGGAAGGTGGGTGCCGGTTTCTTCGCTTGCGCTGCCCAAGGCAGCCTTGCGTGCCAGTGCGGCGAAACCGGGCGCGCGTGCCGCCTGAGCCAGTCGATCTGATCCCAGCCAGGCGGGGTCAACCAGGCTGGCAGCAAGCAGCAGCGCGGGTCGACTATCGGCAGTTCGGATGGGGTTCACGGCAGGGTGCGCAGACGGACAAGTGAGAAACGAAAAGAGAGACACGACAACGAGAAGAGCGCGCGCGATCGGCAAGAAAGCCGAGCGGACAGGCGTCGCATGGCGCTGTGAGCGCGATGCGCACGAGGGGCCACGCCGCCTCCCGGCATCAGGGCAGTGCTTCGAATATGGCACACTTCGTCGCCTTGTCCCGCGATCCCGATCGCGGGTAGCCTGTCAGGTTCGGTGGCCCGCAGGGCCTGCCGCGCCCATCAACCAACCCGGCCCGAGCCAACTTGAATCTGCCTTACGAGCTTTTCGTTGGCCTTCGATACACCCGCAGTGGCCGGCGATCCGGCACCCGCAACGGTTTCATCTCGTTCATCTCGGCCCTGTCGGTGGCCGGCATAGCGCTCGGGGTAGCGGCGCTCATTGTCGTGCTGTCGGTCATGAACGGCTTTCAGAAAGAAGTCCGCGACCGGATGCTGTCGGTGCTGTCCCATATCGAAGTGATCGCCACCGGCCCACCGATGCTCGACTGGAAGTCGGTGCTTGCGCAGAGCAAGCGCAATCCGCTGGTTGTCGACGGCGCGCCCTATGTGTCGGGGCAGGCAATGCTGACCCGCGATGACAGCGTGCGCGGCGTGCTGGTGCGAGGCATCGATCCGGCGCTCGAGCCGCGTGTCTCAGAGCTTGCCGCACAGGTGATTCGAGGCAAGCTCGAGGCGCTTGCGCCAGGCGAATTCGGCGTGGCGATCGGCGGCGTGCTGGCGCAGCAGATCCATGTCGGTCTGGGTGACCGCATCGCGCTGATCGCACCGCAAGGCACGGTCACGCCGGCGGGCGTGGTGCCTCGGGTGAGGCAGTTCACGGTCGTGGCGATCTTTCAGTCGGGCCACTACGAATACGACAGTTCGCTCGTGCTGACCGCGCTTGAGGACGCGGCCAAGCTGTTTCGGGTTGAAGGCGTCTCAGGCCTGCGACTGCGCACCGCCGACATGCAGCAGGCGCCGATGGTCGCGGCCGAACTCGGCCGAACGCTCGACCAGAGCCTGTATGCCCGTGACTGGTCGCGCGAAAACCGCAACTGGTTTGCAGCGGTGCAGATCGAAAAGCGGATGATGTTCATCATCCTCACCCTGATTGTTGCGGTGGCCGCCTTTAATCTCGTCTCGATGCTGGTCATGACCGTGACCGACAAGCGAAGCGACATCGCGATCCTGCGTACGCTGGGCGCCTCCCCCCGGTCGATCATGGCGATCTTCGTGGTTCAGGGTGCGCTGGTCGGGCTGCTCGGTACGCTCTTTGGCGTGTCGCTCGGCGTGGTGCTTGCGCAGAACATCGGCCCGGTGGTGGCGGCCATTGAAAAATTCTTCGGGTTTCAGGTCCTGCCCGCCGGCGTCTATTTCATCAATTACCTGCCCAGTGACCTGCACTGGTCGGATGTGATCACGATCGGCCTGACCTCCTGCGTGCTGGCTTTTGCCGCGACGATCTATCCGAGCCTGAGTGCATCGCGGGTGAAGCCGGCTGAGGCGCTGCGCTATGAGTGATCACCCGGTGCTCGCCTGCCGAAATCTGACGCGCCACTACAAGCAGGGGGCCGATCAGCTGACCGTGCTGTCCGGCGTCGATCTGCAGATCAACGCCGGCGAGCGGGTGGCAATCGTCGGTGCTTCGGGATCGGGCAAGAGCACGCTGCTCCATCTGCTGGGCGGTCTCGACAACGCCAGCAGCGGCGAAGTCTGGCTGGCGGGAAAGCGCCTCGATCAGATGTCGGAAGCGCAGCGTGGCGAGGCCCGCAATCGCCTGCTCGGGTTCGTCTATCAGTTTCATCATCTGCTGCCCGAATTCAGTGCTCTGGACAATGTGATGATGCCTTTGCGAATCCGACGTATGCCGGTGGCACAGGCAAGGGTGAAGGCGCAGGCGATGCTGAGTCAGGTCGGACTGGGTGCGCGTCTGACGCATCAGCCCGGCGAACTCTCGGGCGGTGAGCGCCAGCGCGTGGCGCTGGCCCGCGCGCTGGTGACCGAGCCGGTCTGCGTGCTGGCTGATGAGCCGACCGGCAATCTCGATCGTGGCACCGCCCGCCAGATGTTCGAACTCATGGAGCAGCTCAGTCGCGAACGC
>Ga0007796_10000862_pt1 | contig 10703 bp, 10 predicted proteins | sample CryBogmetaGMA0M_FD_60373 | JGI IMG/M metagenome (GOLD analysis project Ga0007796, IMG submission 60373) | Freshwater microbial communities from Crystal Bog, Wisconsin, USA - MA0M | ecosystem: Environmental > Aquatic > Freshwater > Lake | place: Crystal Bog, Wisconsin, USA | collected 2009-07-06 | reverse complement strand
GCCAATGTCTCCGAGCCCCGATCAGCCAGACAACCCCGAGCCGGCAAGGGGCCTTTCCTCGACGCCGGTCGACGCCGCGTCGCCGGTCGGCGAGGCCTTCGCGTGGGCGTCGCGGATCCTCGCCATCGGCTTGGCGATGTTCCTCCCCGGGGTTGGCGGCACTTGGCTCGACAGCCGGTTCGGAACCAGCTTTCTCGGGCCTTTTGGCTTGATCTTCGGGTTCACCGCCGCCCTTGTCTGGCTTGTCCAGATCGGCAACAGCGTGAAGCCGTATCGCCCCAAAAAAACGAAGCGCTACCGGATTCCTTTCCCGCCAAAGGAACTGGGGAAGGGGACCGGACATGACTGACCGAGCCGCGGCCAACGCCGCCGCCGCCCGAGCCGGACCTGGAAAAAAAACGCTCCAAGGGGGGGGAATCCTTCTCGCCGTTCTGGCCCTCGCCTCAGCCGCCGCGATCGCCCACGGCGGCCCGACCCGACTCGGGGGCCCGGAGTGGCTCCGAGCCGTGGCGGTCGTGGCAGGGGTGTGCGGCGTGTCGAGCCTGGGAGGCTGGTTCGTGGCCCGACTTGGCGCCGAGGGCCCCGCGCTGGCAGTCTCTGGCTCCCTCGGCGGGATCGCTCTCCGCCTCCTCCTCCCCTTGCTCCTGCTCGGATGGCTCTCCGTCGATCCGACCACGGCACCGGCGGCCGAAAGACTGCGGGAAGCGGGTGCCGGGGGGCTTTTGGTCGTTTTTTACCTCACCCTCCTTGCCACCGACATTCTTCTGCACATCATGTGGGGGCCGAAGGGTCCCATCCGTCCCCGACCGGGGGCGTGAGATCACCCCCCGACACCGACGCTCGAGATTCGCTTCATGTCCGACCACAACCCGATCTATCACCTCAAGGATTCCTACTTCTTCGAGGTGCCGAAGGCGCTTTGGCGGCGCGACTGGCAAAAGCTCGAGGACGTGCCGGAGTTTCTTCGCGCCCCGTACGAGCGCGACCATCACCCGATGCCGTCGCTGGCTGAGTTCAACGAGGCGCTGTCGGGAAAGGTGCTGATCCCGCAGCCTTTTGGCCAACTCGACAGCCTCTACGCGATGAAGTCTGGGATCGGCATCTCGAAGTACATGCTCCTCGAACTCGCCGTCGGCGGGGCGATCCTGCTGCTCTTTTCGTGGCTCGCCAAGCGGATCGCTTCGGGGGCTCCCGCCAAGGGGCGGCTGGCCAATCTCCTCGAGGCGATGCTCCTGTTTGTCCGCGATCAGATCGCCCGGCCGGCGATCGACGACAAGCATGCCCACGCCGACGAGCATGGCCATGTCCACCATGACGGCGACAAGTTCGTCCCACTCCTCTGGACGCTCTTTTTCTTCATTCTGGGCTGCAACCTTCTCGGCATGGTCCCCTGGGCCGGCTCGCCGACCGCGTCGTTCTCTGTGACGCTCGCCTTGGCTGCGGCCACCTTTCTGGGCGGATTTGTCGGCGGCGTGAAGGCGATGGGGCTGGCGGGCTACTTCAAGAATCTCGTCCCGCCGATCGACATGCCTCCCTATCTGTTCCCCTTGAAGATTCTTATTTCGCTCGGGCTGTTCGGCATCGAGCTCCTTGGCCTCGTGATCAAACATCTGATCCTCGCTGTCCGACTCCTCGCGAACATGGTCGCCGGGCATCTTGTGCTCCTCGGGATCATGGCCCTGATCCCCGCAGCGGCGGCCCTCTCGGCCGGGATGTGGGGCACGGTCACCGGGATCAGCGTCGTCAGCGCCACGCTTTTCAGTGTTCTCGAGCTGTTCGTTGCCTTCCTTCAGGCCTACATCTTCACGTTCCTCTCCGCCCTGTTCATTGGGGCGTCGGTCCACCACCACTGATCCCTCGGAGGCCTCGCTGCGGCCGGCCCCGGCCCGGTTTGCCTCTTGAAAAACCACGATTTCCCCCCAGGAATCCAACCACCTTCCGCGTCCCGTTTGCACGATCCGCAGGCAGCGACCATGATCCCTGTCCCTCGCGGGCGGCCCCGGTGATCCCGGACCTCCGAACTGACCGATTTCTGTCTTCCGTTTCCGTCTTCCTTCGTTCCGGGCATCCGCCCGGATTCCGTTTTCCTTCGTTCCGGGCATCCGCTCGGATTTTGTATTCATCCGGGCACACGCCCGGGTTCTCGTTGCCAAGGAGCTTCTTCCCGTGATCCGTTCGCTCTTCTCGTTCCGCACGCTTTCCGTCGTCGCTGCTGTCGCTCTGACGATGTTCGTCGCCGACTTCGCCTCCGCCCAGGAAGCCGCCGGCGGCCGTTCCCTCATCAACCTCACGTCGGCTTTCAGCGTTGCCGTGGTCGTCATGGGTGCCGCTTACGGCATCAGCAAGCTCGCGGCTGCGGCCTACGAGAGCATGGCCCGTCAGCCCGAGGTGGCCGGCAACATCCAGACGGCAATGATCATCGCGGCCGCCCTCATCGAAGGCTTCACGTTCTACGCGCTGTTCATCTGCTCCGGGAAGACGAACTGACGCAGGATGGAGCCGGCGGAATCGCCATTGCCTGAAGGCGAATGGTGCTTTCCCGGATCCTGGAAGCGACAGGAAACGGAACGGCGGTGTGGAAGCGGCGGTGCCAAACGCCTGCCGCTTCCGCACCGGCCCTCTGCTAGCCTCCGGGACACCATCCCGGCAGGACAGGACCGAGTCACGATCGGCGTGCTTCGTCCGCAGGAGTCCGTCGTCGAACCTCGAGTGATGGTCTGGATCTTTGCGATCTGTTTTTGCAGTCATCTCTTTCTGTTTTTTTGGTCATTGGTCTTTTGGGTGATGCAGGAGAAACCGACGTGAGCGGGTCTGTCTCGGCTTTCCAGGAATCGCGATTTCGTTGTGTTCTCGGTGGTGGCTTCGTCCGTGCTATGGCCGGGATGCTGCTGTGGGGTATGACGACCGTCGCCATTCCCGTGGCGGCCATGCCAGCGGTGACCGCGGTCGCTGCCGACGCGGAAGCCCACGGCCAAGACGAGCATGGCCACGACGGACATGGCGATCATGTCGAGATTGGCCACAACCCGCCGGCGGGGGTCGCCAAGAAGGACTTCGAGAGCCCGGCTGAGTTCCGCAGCGACTTGGCGATCTGGTCGCTGGCCGTGTTCCTCCTCCTCCTCGGGCTCCTCGGCAAGTTTGCCTGGAAGCCGATCATGGATGGCCTCGACAAGCGTGAGCAGGGGATCGAGCACCAGATCGCCGAAACGAAGAAGGCCAACGAGGAAGCGAAGCGGATGCTCGTTTCCTACGAGCGGCGTCTCGCCGAAGCCTCTGACGAGGTCCGCGGGATGCTCGAAGAGGCTCGCCGCGATTCCGAGGCCACGAAGCAGGCGATCGTCGCCGAGGCCCGCAAGGCTGCCGACGACGAGCAGGCCCGCGCCAAGCATGAGATCGGTCTGGCACGCGACGAGGCCCTCTCGTCGATCGCCCTCAAGGCGGGGGACCTCGCCGTCGAAGTGGCGGGCAAGTTCCTCCGCGAGAAGATCGGCAAGGAGGATCACTCCCGGTTGGTCCGCGATTCCGTTGGCAGCCTCGGCACGAAGCCGAGCGTCAACTGATCCGCTCCGTTCCCGCCCCGTCACTTCTCGCTCCCTCCGATCCCAGGATTCCCGATGCCCTCCTCCGGCGACCAAAGCACCGCGGACAAGCCCGTCACCGACATCGGTGTCCAGCGGCTGGCCCGTGTCTATGCCCAGGCGATCCTTGACGCCGCCGGGAACGCCGGCTGCCGGAATGAAGTTCTCGACGAGCTCCGCGCCCTGGCAACCGAGGTCCTCCCCAAGGTGCCGGCCGCCGCGAAAGTGTTTGCCTCACCGCGGGTCAGCGTCGAGGAGAAGGGGGCGATGATCGACAAGATCTGCGCCGGCCGCGTTCTCCCCACGACGCTCCACTCGCTCCACGTTCTGGCCCGCCACGATCGTCTCGGCCTCCTCGCCAACGTCGTCGCCGCCGCCGGCCAGCTTGCCGACGAGCGCGACGGCCTACAGAGGGCGGAGTTCACTACCGCCGTGCCGCTCGACGCGGCCGAACGCGAGCAGGTCGTCGCTGACACCGCCAAGGCCCTCGGCCTGCGGCTCGCCCCCACGTTCACCGTCAACCCTGACGTGCTCGGCGGACTGGTCGTCCGCGTCGAGGACACCGTCTATGACCAATCCGTCGCCACGGGCCTGCAGCGGCTCGGGCGCAGCTTGAAGCAGAGGAGCATCCATGAAATTCAATACAGACGAGATCGCCTCGGTACTCCGTGAGGAGATCGACCGCTTCGAACGGAAGATCGACGTCCGTGACGTCGGCCGCGTCCTCGAGGTCGGCGACGGCATCGCGCGCGTCTGGGGCCTTCAGGGCGTCATGGCGGGCGAAATGGTCGAGTTCCCCGGCGGGATCACCGGCTTGGCGTTCAATCTCGAAGAGAACTCCGTCGGTGTGATCATCCTCGGCGACTACCTCAAGGTCACCGAAGGGGACGAGGTCCGCAGCACCGGCAAGCTGTTGAGCGTGCCGGTCGGCGAAGCGGTCATCGGCCGCGTCCTCGACCCGCTCGGCAATCCGCTCGACGGCAAGGGCCCGGTCATCTCCGACGAGCGCCGTCCTGTGGAGACGCTCGCCCCGGGCGTCGCCGAGCGATCTCCAGTCCGCGAGCCGCTCCAGACCGGCATCAAGGCGATCGACGCGATGACGCCGATCGGCCGCGGCCAGCGCGAGTTGATCATCGGCGACCGCAAGACCGGCAAGACGGCGATCGGCATCGACGCGATCATCAACCAAAAGAACAGCGGCGTGAAGTGCTTTTACGTCGCCGTCGGCCAGAAGGATTCGTCGGTCGCCGTCGCGATCGACACCCTGCGGAAGTACGGCGCCATGGACTACACGACCGTGATCGTGGCGGGCGCCTCCACGGCAGCTCCTCTCCAGTACATCGCTCCTTACTCGGGGACGGCGATGGCGGAGTACTTCATGTACAAAGGCGAGCACGCCCTGATCGTTTATGACGATCTTTCCAAGCAGGCCACGGCCTACCGCCAGCTCTCGCTCCTCATGCGTCGCCCGCCGGGACGCGAGGCTTACCCGGGCGACGTGTTCTACGCCCACAGCCGTCTCCTCGAGCGGTCGGCGAAGCTCTCCGCCGAACTCGGCAGCGGCTCGCTCACGTCGCTGCCGATCATCGAGACGCTCGAAGGCGAAGTCTCGGCATATATTCCCACCAACGTGATCTCGATCACGGACGGCCAGATCTACCTCCAGCCTGACCTCTTCTTCGCCGGCCAGCGTCCCGCCATGAACGTCGGCATCTCGGTGTCGCGCGTCGGTGGTGCCGCCCAGACGAAGGCCATGAAGAAGGTTGCCGGTGGTCTCCGTCTCGATCTGGCGAGCTTCCGTGAACTCGAGGCCTTCGCCCAGCTCGGCACCGATCTCGACGCCGCCACCCAGCAGCGCCTCGACCGCGGCTACCGGATGGTGGAGCTCCTCAAGCAGGGGCAGTTCGCCCCGATGGACGTTGTCGACCAGGTGTTCAGCATCTATGCCGGCACGCGAGGCCACCTCGACGCGGTGAAGCGCGAGGATGTGGCGACTTGGGAGAAGGATTTCATCACCTTCGTCCGCGATCAGGTCCCGGAGCTCCGGGCCCGTGTTGTCAATTCGAAGGAGCTCGACGCCGAAGGGGAGCGGATGCTCGAGGCGGCGATCGCGGAGTTCAAGCGGCAGTGGGCGGCACGGGAGTCGGGGGCCAAGGCCGGGCCGAAGGCCGTCGCTGCAGCCCGCTGATCCAAGTCACCACCGCACGCGCGTAGCGCACGAACCACAGGATCCCAACTCATGGCCAAGGCCAGGGCACTCGATCGCCGGCGAAAGTCGGTGAAGAACATCCGCAAGATCACGCGAACGATGGAGCTGATCGCCACCGCCCGATTCAAGAAGGCGATGGATCGCTCTATCGCCTCGCGCGACTACACCCTCCGGCTCGCCAAGATTCTCGAGAACATCGCCGCCGCGAGCGCCGGAAGTGCCGACGGCAGCGATGGCGGGGCGGCCCTGGGATTCTCCCACCCGCTCCTCGAGGTCCGGCCGACGAAGCGAACGGCGGTGCTCGTCCTCACCGGCAACCGCGGCCTCTGCGGCGGCTACAACTCCAACATCGTTCGTCAGTCGCAGGCGATCCTCGGCCAGTGGCGGAGCGAGAAGGTGGGGATTCACACGGCTGTGTCGGGGAAGCGCGGGATCTCGGCGCTCAAGTTCCGCGGTGTCGATATCGATGAGCGGTATCTCCAATTCGAGGACAAGCCCGAGTTCGACCAAGTGGCCCCGATCGGCCGCGCCTACCTCGAGGCTTACTCGTCAGGGGAGATCGATCGGCTCGACGTCGTCTACACCCGCTTCGACAGCATCGCCCGCCAAGCCGCCGTCACGGAGATGCTCCTCCCCCTGAAAGCCCCGGAAGCCCCATCCGGCGCCGCCCGCGAGGCGGCTGCCGCCAAGGCCGCTGCCGGGGGCTTGGCCAGCGACGACTACGACTTCTATCCCTCGGCCCAGAGTATTCTCGAGGAGATCCTCCCGGCGAGCTTCATGGCGAGGCTCTTCAAGTGCTTCCTCGATTCCGCCGTCAGCGAGCAGGTGGCGCGGATGGTGGCGATGAAGGCCGCCAGCGAGAATGCCGGCGGGCTGATCAAAGATCTTTCACGGCGGTACAACCGCGCCCGTCAGTCGCAGATCACCGGCGAAATCATGGAGATCCTCGGCGGCGTCGAGGCGCTCAAAAAATGATCGGCGCCCTCGCCACCGATCTTCATTCTCGCTCTCTCACCTCAGACAAGCCAACCAGTTCCCCAGCCAACCACATTCCCGGACACGTCCGGACACACGGTTCCTAAAGCAGCAAAGGCACGTCACGACGCATGGCAACGGCAACGAAGAAGCACGGCGGCAAGGTCGGTCATGTCACCCAGGTCATCGGGTCGACGTTCGACGCGGAGTTCCCCGAGGACTCGATCCCGGCGATCTACAACGCCGTGAAGATCGACCATGAGTCGAAGGGTGTGTCGGTGCACATCATCGGGGAAGTGCAGCAGCATCTCGGCGGCGGCAAGGTGCGTTGTGTCGCCCTCGGCAGCACCGACGGCATGGTCCGTGGCGGCACCTGCATCGACACCGGCGCCCCGCTCTCGGTGCCGGTCGGCAAGGAGACGCTCGGCCGCGTCTTCAATCTCGCCGGCGAGCCGATCGACAACCGCGGCCCGGTGAACACGGCGGAGCGCTGGCCGATCCACCGCGATCCACCGCCGATCACCGATCTCTCCACGAAGACCGAACTCTTCGAAACCGGCATCAAGGTCATCGACCTCCTGACCCCGTTCGTCCGCGGCGGTAAGGCCGGCCTGTTCGGCGGTGCCGGCCTCGGTAAGACCGTCATCCTCACCGAACTGATCGCCCGTATCGCCAGTGCCCACGGTGGTTACTCGGTGTTTGCCGGCGTCGGCGAGCGAACCCGCGAAGGAACCGACCTGTGGCTCGAGATGCAGGAAGCGAAGATCGGCGACACCGGTCGCAGCGTCATCGAGCAGACCTGCATGGTGTTTGGACAGATGAACGAGCCGCCGGGAGCCCGTCTCCGTGTCGCGCTCTCCGCACTGACGATGGCCGAGTATTTCCGCGATACGACCGGCGCTGACACGCTTCTCTTCGTCGACAACATCTTCCGCTTCTCCCAGGCAGGAAGCGAAGTGAGCGCCCTGCTCGGCCGCATGCCGAGTGCCGTCGGTTACCAGCCGACGCTCGCCACGGAGATGGGCGCTCTCCAGGAGCGGATCGCTTCGACGTCGAAGGGGGCGATCACGTCGGTGCAGGCGGTCTACGTGCCGGCCGACGATCCGACCGATCCCGCCCCGGCGACGGCGTTCGGTAATCTCGACGCGTTCCTCTATCTGGAGCGTTCGATCTCGGAGAAGGGCATCTACCCGGCCGTCGATCCGCTCGCCTCGTCGAGCCGCATTCTCGATCCGCAGTACGTCGGCGAGCGGCACTACAAGATCGCCCGCCGCGTCCAGCGGACCCTCCAGCGCTACCGCGAACTCCAGGACATCATCGCGATCCTCGGTGTCGATGAACTCTCGGAAGAGGACAAACTCGTCGTCCACCGCGCCCGGCGGATGGAGCGATTCCTCTCGCAGCCGTTCCTCGTGGCCGAGGTCTTCACCGGCAAGCCGGGTGAGATCACGAGCCTGGCCGACACCATCCGCTCCTTCGAGGAGATTGCCGACGGCAAGTGGGATCACCTCCCCGAGCCGGCATTCATGTACGTCGGATCGATCGAGCAGGCTGAGGAACAGGCCAAGAAACTGGCCGCCAAGTCCTGATTCCTCCCCGCGACCGAGACTCTTCCCCGACCGGCAAAAGGCCGCTCGGGCATTTCCAGGCTCCCCGTGAAATCCCAGCAGGACTGACGCGATGGCTGAAACGAAGCGTGGTGGCGAGACCGGCGTCCGCTGTGTGATCACGACCCCCGAGTCGACCGTGCTCGACACCCGGGCCGAGTTCATCTCGGTGCCGCTGTTCGACGGCCAGCGTGGGATCGGCCGGGGCCATGCCCCGTTCGTCGGCCGCCTGGGCGTCGGCGAGGTGCGGATCACGGGAGAGCGGGGGGGCGCTGGCGGTGGCCTGCGTCGGACGTTCATCGAAGGGGGCTTCGTCGAGGTCGGTCACGACGAAGTGACGATCATCACGCAGCGATCGATCCCCGCCGAAAAGCTCGACGCCGCCGCGGCCCGGGCCGATCTCGAGAAGCTCAAGGCCGCCCCGTCGCGTGGGGATGAGGCGATCACGGCCAGGATGCGGAGCGAGGAAGCGGCTCGGACCCTGCTCAGGGCGGCCGAACGCAAGGGGTGAGGCAATGCCTGCGACGTGGCCCAGACTCGAGGCCCCGTCGAACGGGCTGATCCACGCAGGGTCTCCCGGCTCCCGGCTGGGTTCCAGGTTGCGGATCGCAGGGAGAGCCGCCGCTTTCGCGGTGCTCGCGCTGATGCGCGGCCAACCGACGCCTGCCGGCGAAACGCTCGCCTTCATCGGCGCGACCGTGGTGCCCGTTTCCTCTGCCGAGATCTCGGCAGGAACGGTGATCGTCACAGACGGGCGGATCGTCGCCGTCGGGCCAGCGGCAACGACGCCGGTGCCGGACGATGCCGAGCGGATCGATGTCACCGGGAAGGTGATCCTCCCGGGGCTCGTCGACACCCACAGCCACATCGGCGGCGGCAGCGGCGGCGATTCGAGCGCCCCCGTTCAGCCCGACGTGCGGATCCTCGACTCGATCAACCCCCGCGACCCCGCGTTCCGCAAGGCCCGCGCCGGCGGCCTGACAACGCTCAACATCATGCCCGGTTCCGGGCTCCTCGTCTCCGGGCAGACGGTTTACGTCAAACTCCGCCGGGTCGACACAATGGAGGAATTGCTCCAACGCGACGCCGCGGGGAACGCGCTTATCGGCCTGAAGATGGCCAACGGCACGAACTCCCAACGCGATCCACCGTTCCCCGGCACGCGGGGCAAGTCGGCGGCGATCGTTCGGCAAAAGTTCACCGCGGCGCGCGACTACCAGCGGAAACTCTCCGATCCGGACGTCACGAAACGCCCTCCCCGCGACCTCGAACTGGAATCGCTCGTCGAATGTCTCGAGGGACGTCGCATCGTCCACCACCACAGCCACCGGGCTGATGACATCCTCACCGTCCTCCGCCTCCGCGAGGAGTTCGGCTTCCGGGTCGTGCTCCACCACGTCAGTGAGGCCTGGAAGGTGTCGGGGGAACTCGCCCGCGCCGGCGTGCCCTGTTCGGTAATCGTCCTCGACAGCCCCGGGGGGAAGATCGAGGCGATGGACATGTCGCTCGCCACCGGGGCAGTCCTCGAGGCTGCCGGCGTTCCCTGCGCCCTCCACACCGACGATCCGGTCACCGATTCTCGTCTCTTTCTCCGCTCCGCGGCGCTGGCGGTGAGGGGGGGGATGTCGCGCGAGAAGGCGCTCGAGGCGCTCACGCTCGCCGGGGCACGGATGCTCGATCTCGGCGACCGCGTCGGCTCGCTCGAGCCGGGCAAGGATGCCGACCTCGTCATCCTCTCAGGCGACCCCTTGGCGGTTCGCACGAAGGTCCTCCAGACCTGGATCGAGGGGAGGAAGGTGTTTGATCGCGACGATCCCGAGGATCGCCTCTTTGCCGTCGGCGGGTACGGCGCCGGCCGCGATCAGCAAGCCGAGATGTGCTGCGCGGGGCCGACGAAATGAGTGACAACGCCCCCCGATCGACGATCCGCTTCTTCGCTGTCGGCCTGGCCGCGGCGCTCTTCGCATGCGCGGCCGATCCCGCCACGGCAACCGGGGAAACCCTCGCCATCCACGGCCGCCTCATCCACACCATGGCCGGCGACTCGATCTCCGACGGCGTTGTGGTGGTGACCGACGGCCGGATCGTCGCGGTTGGCCCGGCGGCGACGGTGGCCGTCCCCGCTGAGGCCCGCGTCCTCCGCGCCGCCGTCGTCACCCCTGGGCTCGTCGATGCCCACTGTGTCGTCGGCTTGGCGGGCTATCTCAACCAGGATCACGATCAGGACCAACTCGACGCCACGGAGCCTGTCCAGCCGGAACTGCGGGCCGTCGACGCCTACAACCCGCGCGAGCGGCTCGTTGAATGGGTGCGGGGCTTCGGCGTCACGACCCT
>Ga0007796_10000858_pt1 | contig 10727 bp, 10 predicted proteins | sample CryBogmetaGMA0M_FD_60373 | JGI IMG/M metagenome (GOLD analysis project Ga0007796, IMG submission 60373) | Freshwater microbial communities from Crystal Bog, Wisconsin, USA - MA0M | ecosystem: Environmental > Aquatic > Freshwater > Lake | place: Crystal Bog, Wisconsin, USA | collected 2009-07-06 | reverse complement strand
ATCATCCATGATCGGAGTGAGCCAAAATAAGACCTTAATCTGCTGGATCCACATACTGCTACCAAAAGCATTCCAGTCAGTACACCTGAGTGCTGAATTCCGGATAGGCTAGTTGTCTCACCTAAAGAGTATTTAAAAATCATTCCCGCAAATGGTTCAAGGATCAAATCTTGCGCACTAAATGCAAACATCGACAGGAAGATGAAGATCGTAAATTTTTTAGTGTCTGGATCGGCCAAAATATCAGTCAATGCTTTTCTAAAAGGTGTTTTTTGGATAGCGCTAGAATGTTTGCTCTCTAGCCCATGACCCTCAAGCCGATATAAGGCCAAGACTGTAATCACACAGGCAATGGCAGAAATAATTCCTGAAATCAGAATGACTTTCTCGGGTGAGTAAGGATCAAGAAATTTGCCTGCAATGCCACTCGTTAGCGCAAATCCAAAAATCATCATGAGCCACACCGTGGTAGCGGCTGCTGCCCTACGTTCATCACTTACGCCCTTAGCGAGCAGAGCGAGCAATGAAGTTCCGCTAATACTGACACCAATACCAATCAGAAAGAAAGCGACGATGGCTGCGGCAATTCCAAGGGCTAAATGAAAACCCATAAGAGTAGTAGCTATAGCAGCCCCAAATCCACCCATAGCCAGTAAGCCTATCCCACCGATAATCCATGGCGTTCTTTTGCCCCCACGATCAGATTCAAACCCCATTCGCGGTCTGATCACTTGCACAAAATAATGAATTGCCACCAATAAACCTGGAAGACTCGCTGGCAAAGCTAACTCAACAACCATGATGCGATTTAGGGTAGAGGTTGTCATCACAACAATAGCGCCTATAGCTGCCTGGACTAAACCTAAACGGACAATACTGATCCATCCAAAAGAGGATGATTGATAGATCGGTTGGGTCAAGGCGATGCTCATGACTCTATACCCAAACTATTGACCGCAAATGCAGCGACCATCATTCCTGAAACTAATAATGGCACCCCGAAACCGCTGTAAAAGAGTGCCTTCTCAATAGGTCTTTTCAAAAAATCTCGTAATAAGAAAATTTGTCCAATCATTAAGCCACCAATCACCATTGCGTAATTGGGTTTATCCCACACCAGGAGTAAAACTAAGACAATTACTTGTGGAAGCAACATAAAAGCTGCAGAAACTTGAGCTGCCCTCATTGCACCAAGTTGAACTGGAAGTGAGCGCACGCCCATTTGTCGATCACCTTCAATTGCTTTGAAATCATTCAAGGTCATGATGCCGTGAGCACTTGCACTATATAAACCTGCAAGTAAAAGAGATGGCTTACTCGGCACTACTCCACCAGATAACAACGCAGCGCCAGTAACCCAAGCTAAACCCTCATAACTTACACCGCAAGCAAGATTGCCTAGCCAACCATTATTTTTAAAACGGATCGGTGGCATGCTATATAACCATGCCAACACCAAAGCTAGTGATGTCGCTAGAAATCCAATCGGCCCTAAGAAGCTTCCCACCCAAAGAGAAATGAAGGACCAAATGATTGCGATATAAAGACCCCATTTGCCAGGAATACGACCAGAAGGAATCGGGCGATTGGGTTCATTGATCGCATCAACATGTCTGTCATACCAATCATTGACTGCCTGACTAGAGGCACATACTAGTGGGCCAGTAAGCAACAAACCTAGAAAAAATATGGGTAAATTCTCAACAATTTTTTCGCTGCCCGTGATGGATCCACAAGCAAAAGCCCACATAGGCGGAAACCATGTAATGGGCTTTAAAAGCGTCAAAATTGCTCTTGGTTCTGGCAGATTCATGTAAATGATTTTGTCATTGACATTTTAAAGTGTCAATTAAATTTGACACTTTTTTGGCCTGTTTTTACCAGTGAAAACCCTTATATATCAAGGGAAAAGCGTCATTTAGGCCTAGGCTGCCTGCAATAACCCTTTTGGGAGTGAAAAGTTGATGGTTTCCTCAATTCCCTTCATCGGAACAACTGCACCCCGATGTAGGGCATTGATTGCTTCAATGATTTGGGCAGTTAAAGCCTCAGGCGCTGAGGCGCCAGCGGTTACCCCAATGCTACTCACTGACTTAAACCACTCCACTTTCACTTGCCTAGGATCGTCGACTAAAAAAGCAGGTATGTTCAAGCTGCTTGCCAATTCTTGTAGACGCTTGGAGTTAGAACTGTTTTGACTCCCAACAACAATGACGACATCAACATTGGGCGCCATTGCCTTTACTGCATCCTGGCGATTTTGTGTGGCGTAACAAATATCTTGCCTTTTAGGGGCATGAATCTGAGGATATTTTTTGATAAGTGCAGCCGTAATTTCTTCTGTCTCGTCAACCGATAAAGTCGTTTGAGTAACGTAAGCAAGTAACTCATGTTCATCAAAAGAAAGTTTAGCAACATCTGATACGTGCTCAATTAAATGAATAGATGAATCTATTTGCCCCATAGTACCCTCTACCTCTGGGTGACCACGATGACCAATCATAATAATTTGATATCCACGTTCTTTTAAACGCACTACTTCAGCATGAACCTTAGCTACTAAAGGACAGGTCGCATCAAAGACTTGAAATTGACGCTCATCTGCTTCATAACGAACGGCCTTAGATACTCCATGGGCACTGAAGATTAAGATAGCACCCTTAGGAACCTGATCTAATTCATTAATAAAAACGACACCACGTGACTCAAAATCTTTCACTACATACGCATTGTGAATAATTTCATGTCGAACATAAATTGGTGCGCCATATTTCTTAAGGGCCTCTTCTACTATCAGAATAGCTCTCTCAACTCCAGCACAAAAGCCTCGGGGTTGAGCTAGATAGATAGTTTTATGAGAACGCGTCATTTAACGTCACCTAACGATGATTTTTATAGCCCCACTTCCATAACAACTCACTAGGAAATGGCATAACCAGGAATAAATGCTCCAATAACCCAAGCGCTAATAGCGTACCCAATAATGCGGATGATGTGATTTCATAAGCAGATGCATCGGAAGCTGCATGCGACCAAATAGGCACTAAAAAGAGTACTGAAACCAAAATCGAGAATGGCATTAAAAGATTCATTGGCTTACGTCTAAAGTAAGTAATGAGATATTTCAAATGCTGCGGTAAGAAGGCTTCATTAAAATTTAAAACTCCCAAGAAAATATTAATCTTGGTGCTTTGTCGCATTGCCCAGAGGATGATGTAGGTCCAAAACCCAGTCTGATTCACTGCATCGATATTCATGAGGAAGATGACAACCCCTAGGCTTAGTAGGGTCAGCTCGTGATAGTTGATCGTTTGAAAGGCATACCAAGCCCGTCTTAGTCCGCTAAGCCCATGAGGACAATCTGCTCGTCTTGAGCCGGTAATGTAGCCGAGTAAAAAAGCAAGCTCTTGCCAACCCCAAATCATAATTGCGCAAGTGAAGGAGCAATAGGCACCAGCAACGGTAGCCTGTTGACTAGAGATTCCCAACCCCCAAAAAGCGAACAACAAAACGATCAAGGAAAATATAAAGATTGCCTTGAAATACTGCTTAGGCAAGCCATTGATTTTTAGGATGAGGCCCGTGCTAAACCACCATACAAAGATGGTAAAGATGAGAGGGCTGATCCAAAAATACATCGGGTTTTACCAAACAGGCGCTAAGCGGACATCAACTGGTAGCTCATTTGGAACTACAGGCAGTAGATAAATATGTAAAAAGGTAGTCGCCGCAGAAACCGCTAAGCCACCACGCTTAATAGCAGAGAAGAATCCACCTTTTTGCTTGAGCTCTTCAACTTCGTCAGAAATCTTTCTCAGCTTTTCAAAGCCTTCCCAAACTCTTGAATCATCCAGATTGATGGTGAAAGGGAATACTTGCTTCGAAATGTCGGAGGTGATTTTAAGAACCTGACGATCATAGTCTGTCGGCGATACTCCAAGCGCCTTATGAAATTCAGGTCTTGAATGGTCTCTTACATACATGGTGGCATAGACTGCAATAAGGAAAAAGCGAATCCATAGACGATTCACACCACTGAGTAATTTTGGATTAGAGCGCATTAATAATGCAAATGCTTCGCCATGGCGGAATTCATCGTTACACCATTTCTCAAACCAGAGAAAGATCGGATGAAATCGTAACTCAGGTTTTTTCTGAATGATGCGAAAAATCATGATGTAACGCGCATAACCAATCTTCTCAGAAAGATAGGTTGCATAAAAAATAAACTTTGGCTTAAAGAAAGTATATTTTTTGGTTCTGGCCAAGAACCCTAGATCAACACCAATACCAAAATCCTTTAACCACTGATTAATAAAGCCGGCATGTCTACTTTCATCACGGGCCATATAAGAAAACAGATTTTTTAGTTCAGGATTATGAATTGATTTCTTGATCTCGGAATACAGCACACAGCCAGAGAATTCAGAGGTAATTGAGCTAATCAAAAAATCAAGGAATTCTTGGTATAGGCCCTCTGGAAGATGTGAGTAATCCTTAGACATATCTTCCGGGCGCTGAAAGTGAGCCTGATTGATATCTTGGTCAAACTCTTGCATGAGTCGATCCCATTCAGGCTTTACAGAGGAGATATCAAAGCGATCCATCTCATCAAAGTCGGTGGTATAAAAGCGCGGGCTAAGAATTGTATTTTCTAGAGCGCGATCCGTTGACTCATTAATTGGTCGCCCCATTGGCATTGTTGGCGCACTGGCACTCATGCTTTTACTCCTTCATGCAAAATAATAGGGCTAGCCTCTTTGCTTGGGGCTGGTCTAGGATATTTTTTAGATTTACTAAATCGAGTAGTAGAAAAGCTCACCTCATAAAGCATGGTGACCTCTAGTCTTGCTGTGAGATACACCCATAATCGAGAAAAAATGCCCGCCTTGGAGACCGTAGCAGTTCGATCGTAACTGAGCACTTCGCCAAAATTGATGTCAACGATTGGATCATGGACTAATACCTGATCCCCTGGTCCAACCTGTACTCCACTCAAATCGACGTGGGCATACAGAAACTCAGATGTATTGGACATGTCAACATGACAAGGTACCGTTTGTTTTGACATAGTTATCTCGCAGTATTTAAAAATGCAGCAAATTCAGCTGCGTTATCTTTTCCGAATGACTCTAAATCTATTCGATGATTGGTTGCTAAATCAATCAGGGTTAACCTGCCATCAGAGCGGCTAACCAACTCAAAAGCATCATCACTAGAGATTTCAAGCATACGGCGATCCCGAGCCATTGCCCTCAAAATACCTCTGATAAAACCAGCCTGCCCCTCAACCTGGGCAATCATTTGCCCGTTATCTGCGGAAATCACCCCAACTGCACCACTTGGAAGGTCTCTAAAGAGTAATGTTCTCTTGGCAATGACTGCTGCATCGGCTTGATGCTCCAACTTACCAGACTGCACATAATTTGCAACGAACAAAATCACTATTGCCAATAAGGAGGCAATAAATAATGCAATATAGTTTTGCATCTGGATAGAGTTCATCCGTAAAATCATGCTGCTTCTACCTCAGAGTAAGGACTTTTTGTATCCATAGCATTTAATAGATTTGTCTGGACGGTACGAGCGATGACATTATTTTCAATTGCCCATGCATCCACTAAAATCTGCGCAACTTCAGAACAGTTTTGAATACCTCTTAAAGTAGGCTGGGGGATAGCCCAATGACCAGGCCTAGCATGTGGCCATAAATGAAATAACGCAATTTTGTCTCCCTTACTCAACTTCAAGTAAATATCGCCAGTTCCATCTTTAGTTAAACCACAATCAGCTGACTCAATCCTCTTCAAAGGAAAGTTAAAGGTCATATTGAGTACTATTCCAATACGCATCACTACTCGCTTATTAGTGATTGTATAAACCGCAGTTGAAGCTATCAAATACCCAATCAGCGCAATGAGACCTAGACCCAAACTAGATAAAGCCAAGATAGTAGCCGCCGAAAATAGAATAACGGTGATGGGTTCGCCATCATTAAAGCCAGTTATAAAGCGATAAGCCAATAGCAAGCCAAAATAGATGGCCAGAATTTTGATATGAAAAACCTTTGCTAGGATAGTCTTTGTATCAGGGGACCCCTGCCACAAAATACGCTCACCCTTTGGCAGTCTTTCTGGAAGACCCAACTCTGGCTCAAACTCATGTTCTGGACTGCTATAGATATCGAGACTCATGCCAATGGCTCCTGCCGCTCAGGTGTTGCGTATAGAGTACCCGCACCAAAGTAGGCCATAATTTTCTCTTCCTCTAGTAGAGTGACCTCTTCCGGATGTTTTGTTTTTGGCACCTGAGTAAATTGATCAGACAGAATAGACTGCACTTGAATATCGTGCTTTCCAATGCGAGCGAAATTAATTGGTAGTAATACCTTATTGCCATTCGCATCTACCTCAAGATAACGAATCAGCATTTCCATATGGTCTACCCATACATCTGTCACTCTGCCACCTTTATTTCCATCTGCACCAATGACATCCAAGCCAATGGGGTTGATATCAATTTCTGAGATAGAAATTTTCGGCAGATTGCGTAAAGGCCGAATACGCGCATGGCCCTCTAGGTCATAATCCACATGATCAGCACGATTAGCATAAGATCCAGGACCAACTCCTGCCAATAAAGGATTGCCTACTGGCGCCAAAGGCGCTCCATTCCAGGGATGGATCGGAACAGCAGATACTTTTTCAGGTTCTGGAGGAGTTGGAAGCGGTGCGTAATAAGTTTTGCCAAATTCGGTGACAAACTTTTTCACCCTGGGCATACCTAAAATGCCATCTTCGTTCCTTACATGTCCAAAACGCTCGGTCTCCAATGGAAATCCCTCTCGTTTACTCTCTAATGTTAGATAGATGATTAATCCAACAAAAAATAGTAGGAATATATAAAACACGACTTGAGCTACGTCGATATATTGTGTAATTGCACCTGTACCCATATTTCTCCCCTTCCTTAAAAACTAGCTTGGAAAATCAGCTAGGCCAAACTTACTCTTTTTTGAAACACTTAAAACCGTCCTTTTAGCTACCAAAGGACCCAATGCAATCAGAGTGATGAACAGTAAATAAATTTCAATGTGATAGACAAAGCTGTAACCAGTTGCTGGACTCATCAATGCAGAACCAATCGTGCCACTCATAGCTAATTGAGCGACGAGATCCCTAATGGCGCCCCCCAATGACATCCCGATTCCTGAGCAGGTAGCAGTCACCGCGCCCCAAGCGCCAATCACCATACCTGTCATATTTTCTTGTTCCATGCTCATGGCGATCGTGAGAGTGCTAACTGCAAATAAGCCACCGCTAAAGCCAATCAAGAGCGCGCCCAGTCTAAATAGATTTGGAGAACCCATTGGCTCTGAGAAGATGACCATAGTGAATGCAATTAAACCCAGTAACAAACCCAGTGCCGCTATTCTGTGAGCGTTATGGCCACGACCTAGCCATCTTGCTGAAAGCGAAAATGCCAATAAAGATCCAAATGCAATTAAGGCGGTTAAGAAACTAGTCGCAGAAACGTCAAGCAGCAAAATCTCACCGCCATAAGGCTCCAAAATAATATCTTGCATACTAAAAGCCGTTGTACCAAGACCTAGCATCACTAAAAATCTGCGTACATTTGGCTTTCTGATGAACTCATGCCAACTCTCAGTAAATTTAGGCTGAGGAACATCAGGAGAGGTATTTCTGGGCTGCCGAACCTCTTGCTTCCATAAAGCAAAGAGGTTTAAGAATAAAGTGAGGATAGCCACACCCTGTATTACTCGAACTAGTTGGAGAGGGCTAAAGGGGTTTAAAAATACGCTAAACAAAACTCCACTGAAAACCATACCCACTAGTAACATGACATACATCATCGCTACTACACGTGGCCTATTTTTTGGATCTGCTAAGTCGGTAGCCAAGGCCAAACCAGCAGTTTGAGTGGTTTGCATACCGGCGCCTACTAATAAGAATGCCAAAGTACTACCAAGGTAGCTAAACCAAGTAGGCCAATGGGTATCGCCAGATAATAAGATAAGGGCAAAAGGCATGATGGCAAGACCGCCAAACTGCAACCAGGTTCCAATCCAGATATAAGGAACCCTTCTCCAGCCTAAGATAGAGCGATGCGTATCAGACTTATGGCCAATCAATGCTCTAAAGGGTGCAAAGACCAAAGGTAATGCAACCATCAAGGCAACCACCCATGCATCTACGTACATTTCCACAATCATGACTCGATTGAGAGTCCCGACTAGTAATGAGGTAGCCATACCAACAGATACTTGAAACAACGATAGCCGCAAGAGTCGCCCTAAGGGCAAATCAGGAGTCGCCACATCTGCAAAAGGCAAAAAGCGAGGATGAATCCTCGTCCAAGCTTTTACAAGTTTTGGCATCTTCATCATGATTGTTTTTTCAACTCCATGAGTTGCGACTTATAAAAACCACTAGACACTAGATGCGTGAAGGGGGATTCCCAATCTACAAACCAGGGTGATTGATTAATCGATTGCTGCAACTTCGTATGACTAATAGGCTCAATGAAAGGCGCTCTATCTTTTCTTGGGAACAGGCGACCAACCCGAATCATCAATTCAAGAGGCAAAGTGCTCGGAGCAAAAGTAAATAATATTTTTTCATTCACCCGTGAAGACAGCTTTTCCAATACAACTAACATATCTTTTGCACAGTAATGAATCATAGAATCCATGCCGATGACATAATCGAAGTCACCGTAAGCTTCATCGAGCATATCGCCAGAATAGAACTCAATGTTGCGACGATCACTCTCAGGAATTCTGCTTTTAGCAAGCTCGATTAAATTAGGCGACAGATCTACTGCAGTCACTAAAGCCCCTTTGTTGGCTAACTCAAGCGCTAAGGCACCAGTACCACAACCTGCATCTAAAACTCTTTTGCCAGAAAGCTGTTCTGGCAATCGACTAATGATGGTGTTGCGCATTTGGTCACGCCCTGCTCTCACCGTTGCCCGGATACCACTCACAGGAGCATCTGATGTCAGCTTAGCCCAAGCATCATTGGCAGTACGATCAAAATAGTCCTGTAACTTACTGCGTCTGTCTAAATAAGAAATCGCATCCATGATTAATCAAATCCTAGTAAGTCAAAGATTTCACGATCTTTGAGAGATTCCATCAATAAAGGCTCATCATCTAAAAGCAAGCTCGCTGCCAAGCGGAGATACTCTTCTTTCACCGCCTCAATTTCAGGCGTAGATTCCATCTCAAATATGGTGCATTTCTTTAAACGGCTCTTACGAATAGCATCTAGATCAGGAAAATGGGCCATTTTCTTAAGACCAACGCGATCATTGAATTTATCGATCTGATCAGTATCTTGACTGCGATTCGCAATCACGCCACCTAATCGAACGTTGTAATTTTTGGCTTTTGCACTAATCGCTTGAACAATACGATTCATCGCAAAGATCGAATCGAAATCATTAGCAGCAACAATGAGTGCCCGATCGGCATGTTGCAAGGGGGCTGCGAAACCACCACAAACGACGTCGCCTAGGACATCAAAAATAACAATGTCTGTATCTTCCAGCAAATGATGCTCTTTTAAGAGCTTCACCGTTTGACCTACTACATAACCACCACAGCCGGTTCCTGCAGGAGGACCTCCAGCTTCGACACACATAACGCCATTAAAGCCCTCGTAGACAAAATCTTCTACTCGCAACTCCTCGGAGTGAAAGTCTACTGATTCCAAAATATCAATGACTGTGGGCACCAGCTTCTTGGTTAAGGTAAATGTAGAGTCATGCTTGGGGTCACAACCAATCTGAATAACCCGCTTGCCTAATAGTGAAAAGGCTGCAGAAAGATTAGAAGATGTCGTACTTTTTCCAATTCCACCTTTTCCATAGATAGCAAACACCTTGGCATTGCCAATTTTTTCGTTTGGGTCCAGATGGACTTGCAAACTACCTTCACCGTCTAACGGCTTAGTTCGCGTATTGATTGAAGAAATTGGTATGTTTACCGTTTCCATTAAATATGCACTCCCTCGTATACACCTTCAAGTCGATCTTCAAAGTCATTGGCAACGCGACGTAACGTCTCTAATACCGATGGCTCTGGCTTCCAGTAATTTCTTTCTGATGCTTCTAATAAGCGACTCGCTACTTTCGCGGATGATGCAGGATTCAGACTCATTAAACGCTCGCGCATTTCTGGGTCTAATATGAATGTTTGGGTGAGATGTTGATACACCCAAGGCTCAACTTGGCCTGTGGTTGCTGACCAACCTACTGTATTAGTGAGGTGGCTTTCTAATTGACGCACACCCTCATAACCATGTTTGAGCATGCCCTCATACCATTTGGGATTGAGCATGCGTGAGCGAGTCTCTAAGGAAACCTGTTCATTCAAAGATCTCACTACTGCATCACCCTTAGTTTGGTCACCAATGTATACCGGCGCTGCTTTACCGCCTTTGGCTCTGCGAACGGCTCTACTCACACCGCCCAAAGTATCAAAGTAAGTATCAATGGTGGTGACACCCAACTCAATGGAGTCGAGATTTTGATAGGTCAACTCTACATCTGCCAGAATGCTGTTTAGCAATTCACTATGGAGTACTGGTGTACCTGATCTTCCATAGGCAAAACTCTTGCGGCGCGTGTAAGTTTCTGCCAGCTCGTTTTCATCTTGCCATAGACCGTTATCAATCATCATATTGACATTGGCACCATAGGCA
>Ga0007796_10000857_pt1 | contig 10729 bp, 11 predicted proteins | sample CryBogmetaGMA0M_FD_60373 | JGI IMG/M metagenome (GOLD analysis project Ga0007796, IMG submission 60373) | Freshwater microbial communities from Crystal Bog, Wisconsin, USA - MA0M | ecosystem: Environmental > Aquatic > Freshwater > Lake | place: Crystal Bog, Wisconsin, USA | collected 2009-07-06 | reverse complement strand
TGACAGTACTCAATGCTCTCGTTAATTCAAGCTATACGGTAGGTACATTTCTATCTGTTGATAACTGCTACTACTTTGCGAATACAACACCACTAAGTCTTTATTTTTCAGCATCTTTAGATGCTATTACCAAAGCTAAATCAAATTCAAATCGCAAAGCAAACTATTTGGGCGCTGCCATGTACGCATGGCGTATTAGTGGTGCTAACGACATTAATGGGATAAAGACCTACTACTCTGGTTATACCTATACTCCATGGAAAGATTTGAATGTGAGCTACCAAGTTGGGCCGCCTGATATTCAAAGCTCAAGTTGGAGCATCTTCAATAAATGGGCTATCTTAGATAAGTGAGTGGTGCCTCGGGGCGGACTCGAACCGCCACGCCTTGCGGCACCGGATTTTGAGTCCGGCACGTCTACCAATTCCATCACCGAGGCAGGTGTTTGCAGTGGAAATACTGCTTACTTTGATGCTTTGTTACTGCTAAGACATGAGAGTGTAACAAAAAATGACTAGTAAGCCCCTACCTTTGGTCTAGAAGACCTTAAAATGAAGACTTCTAGCCAAATTATTAAAAGGACTCACCTGTATGGCCGGCCACTCGAAATGGGCCAATATTCAGCACCGCAAAGGTCGTCAAGACGAAAAACGCGGCAAGATTTGGACCAAACTCATTAAAGAAATTACTGTCGCTGCCAAATTAGGTGGTGGTGATATTGCAACTAATCCCCGCTTGCGTTTGGCAATTGATAAGGCTAAAGATTCGAATATGCCAAACGATAACGTGCAAAGAGCTATCCAGCGCGGCACTGGTTCGCTCGAAGGTGTGAACTACGAAGAGATTCGTTATGAAGGCTACGGCATTAATGGCGCTGCCATTATTGTGGATTGTTTAACCGATAACCGTACTCGCACTGTTGCAGAGGTTCGTCATGCCTTTAATAAAAATGGCGGTAATATGGGAACCGAAGGGTCGGTGGCATTTCTGTTTAAGCACTGCGGACAAATGTTGTTTGCACCTGACACTAGCGAAGATCAACTCATGGAAGTTGCCCTTGATGCTGGTGCTGAAGATGTGATTACACATGATGATGGCTCTTTTGAAGTACTCACACCTGTTCCCGATTTTGGTAAAGTGCAAGATGCTATTACTAAAGCAGGACTTAAGTCTGAATTAGCTACCGTAGCGATGCGTCCCGAGACGGAGATTACTCTAGAAGGTGATCAAGCGGAGAGCATGCAAAAGCTATTAGATGCTCTTGAGAATCTGGATGATGTGCAAGAAGTCTTCACGAACGCAGCTCTTTGAACCAAAATCCTCTCATACTGATTTTCCTAATCATCATTTAATACACAGCTAACTATGAAAATTCTCCTCATTGGATCTGGTGGACGTGAACATGCTTTAGCCTGGAAACTAGCGCAATCACCTCAAGTACAAACTGTTTATGTAGCACCTGGTAATGGTGGTACTGCTACCGCTAAACAAACTACCGCTGGTATTGAAAATCTTCCCATTAGTGACTTACAAGAATTAGCAGATTTTGCTAAACGTGAAAAGATTCATTTGACTGTGGTTGGACCAGAGGCACCATTAGCAGCAGGTATCGTGGATGTCTTTCGTAATAATGGTTTGCGTATTTTTGGCCCGACACAATTAGCAGCGCAATTAGAGTCTTCTAAAGATTTTTCCAAAGCATTTATGAAGCGTCATGGCATTCCAACTGCTGAGTACCAAACATTTAGTAGCACTATTGAAGCGCATGCATACATTGATGCAAAAGGTGCACCGATTGTGGTCAAGGCCGATGGTCTTGCCGCTGGCAAAGGTGTTGTAGTTGCCATGAGCTTAGATGAAGCACATGCTGCAGTCGATATGATGCTTGCCGATAACAAATTAGGTAATGCTGGAGCACGTGTTGTCATTGAAGAATTCTTGATTGGTGAAGAAGCCAGTTTTATTGTGCTCGTTGACGGTAAGAACGTTCTTGCTTTAGCAACCAGCCAAGATCACAAACGCTTACTTGATGCTGACCAAGGTCCTAATACTGGCGGAATGGGTGCTTACTCTCCTGCCCCAGTAGTGACCCCAGAGATTCATGCGCGCGCTTTGCGTGAAGTCATCATGCCCACAGTAAAGGGTATGGAATCTGATGGAATCCCCTATACAGGCTTCTTATATGCTGGCTTGATGATCACTCCAGACGGCGTGATCAAAACTTTAGAGTTCAACTGCCGGATGGGTGATCCTGAAACACAACCAATCATGGCACGACTTCGAAGTGACTTAGTCAATGCTTTAGATCATGCTGTCGATGGTAAGTTAAATGAAGTAGATCTGGAATGGGATCGTCGTACTGCTCTAGGTGTAGTGCTTGCAGCGCACAACTATCCAGATACTCCACGCAATGGTGATGTGATTACCGGCATTCCAGCTGATACTGAAGATCAAATTACTTTCCATGCAGGTACTAAGCTGCAAGATGGTAAAGTGCTCACTTCCGGCGGTCGCGTGTTATGTGTCGTAGGCCTTGCAGATACTGTTCGTGGAGCCCAACAAAAAGCGTATGAAGCAATTAATCAGATTCAGTTTGATGGCATGCAATATCGCAAAGATATTGGCTATCGTGCAATCAAGTAATGAGTTAGGCCAAATTGAAAACACTAGAAACCCAAATTGATATTACTGCCTTAAGGGACTATTTCCTGGGATTGCAAAATCGCATTACCAGTGCAATGAGTGCGCTAGATGGCAAAGCCTTTACTGCTGACGAATGGAGTAAGCCTGAAGACAGCAAACTCAAAGGCTATGGTCGCACCTGCACTTTGGATGGTGGCAACATTTTAGAAAAAGGTGGTGTGGGCTTCTCTCACGTCCGTGGCGATCAAATGCCGCCTTCAGCCTCCCATCACCGCCCAGAGGTTGCAGGTTGCAGTTTTGAAGCCATGGGTATGTCTTTGGTCTTTCATCCACATAATCCTAAAGTTCCTACTACTCATATGAATGTGCGCTGCTTCATTGCACAAGCGGAGAATAAAGAACCTGTATGGTGGTTTGGTGGCGGTTTTGATTTAACTCCGTACTACGGTGTTGATGAAGATTGCAAACACTTTCATCAAACCGCGAAAGACGCTCTAGATCCATTTGGTGAAGAGCTCTACCCTCGCTTTAAGAAATGGTGCGATGAATATTTTTATTTAAAGCATCGTGAAGAGCCCCGCGGCATTGGCGGAGTGTTCTTTGATGACTTTAACGAACTGGGCTTTGAAAAGAGTTTTGCGATGACCCGTGCAATAGGCGATTCCTTTATTAATGCTTATTTACCCATCGTCCAACGCCGCTATCAAGATTCTTTTACTCCGGAAGAAAAGTCTTTTCAAGAATATCGTCGTGGTCGTTATGTGGAATACAACCTCATCTTTGATCGTGGCACTATTTTTGGACTTCACTCTGGTGGGCGGACAGAGTCTATTTTGATGTCGATGCCCCCAGTAGTGCAATGGTGGTACAACTATCAGCCCAAGCCTGGTACACCTGAAGCTAAGCTCTATGACCATTACCTTAAACCCCGCGATTGGTTAGCTTGAGCGCCCTAAAGAAAATTGGCATTCTAGGTGGAACTTTTGATCCGCCGCATATTGGTCACTTAAAGCTCGCTAGCCATTTTTCCAAAGTATTGCATTTAGACGAGTTACTACTTGTACCGAGTGGTGAACCATGGCAAAAAGGCATGGAGATCACTCCAGCAACAATTCGTTTTCAGTTAACGGAAGCTGCTGGTATTGATTTGGCTAGAGCATTTTTATATCTAAAGATTCCTACTCAAATTGGTATTGATCGCATAGAAATGGATCGCGCCGGGCCTAGCTATGCCATCGATACTGTGCAAACCTTGCGCGAACGCTTTGGCCCAAAGGCCAGCTTAACTTGGCTCATGGGTGCAGATTCACTGATTCAGCTGCCCACTTGGAATTCTTGGGAAAAGCTATTGAATTACTCCAACTTTGCGGTTGCCAGTAGACCTCAGCATGATTTAGAAAAAGAAATCAGTCCTGCAGTGAGCCAGTTATTAGAAAAGCATCAAACAAATACCCCTAGTGCCCTTGAAAATAGCCCTGCTGGCCTCATCTATATAGATGAAAGTCTATCTGTTGACCTCTCTTCAACCGATCTACGTAATCGCCTAAAAACACCCGCTCGCGGCCAAATTGCCTCCGAACAAATCCCTTCGCACACCCTACAAATCATTACAAATCTGGGCTTGTATGAGTAATCAAGCTAAGATCACCTTAAATACCTAAAAATATCATTGAGAAACCATGGACTTACGTAAATTACAACGCGTCATTATTGATGCTCTAGAGGATGTGAAAGCGCAGGATATTCGCGTGTATGACACCACCAAACTGAGTGAACTATTTGATCGCGTCATCATTGCCACTGGCTCAAGCAATCGTCAAACACGATCTCTAGCGATGTCAGTTAAAGAGGATGTCAATGCTAAAGGTGGTGAAGTCATCTCCATCGAGGGATTAGAAACGGGTGAATGGGTTTTGGTGGATTGCGGTGATATCGTTGTCCATATCTTGCAACCCATGTTGCGCTCTTACTATCAACTAGAAGGCATGTGGGGTGCAAAACCTGTACACGTTAAATTGGCTGGCAGCAAAGGATTGGTAAAGGCCAGCGAGTTAGAAGACGACGAATAAGCCTTCTCACTGACTTCTCTGCTGAATTCTTTGCTTGATTCCCAGTTTTACTCATGCGCCTAACCATTATTTCAGTTGGTCACAAAATGCCCGATTGGGTTGCAACAGCAACTCATGACTATGTCAAACGGATGCCGGCAGATTGCAGTATTGAGATCAAAGAGATCAAACCCGATCTCACTCCGGCAAAAGAAGCGATTAAGATAGCAGCAGCTATTCCCAAAGGATCTAGAGTAATTGCTCTAGATGAACGTGGCAAAGATCAAACTACACAAAACCTTGCCACCCAACTAGCTTCATGGCGTCAAGAAGGTTTTGACATTACCTTTCTGATTGGTGGTGCTGATGGCCTAGATCCCAGTCTCAAGACCAATGCGCAAGCGATGTGGCGCCTTTCTAGTCTAACTTTACCGCATGCAATGGCAAGAGTGCTACTAGTGGAACAACTCTATCGTGCTTGGACTATATTGCAAGGACACCCATACCATCGTGAGTAATCCTGTGCCTTCCTCTGTACATTCCTTTATCTATCTTGCTTCGCAAAGCCCTCGCCGCCAAGAGTTGTTAAAACAAATTGGTGTGCGCTTTGAGATGCTCGCTCCACGTTCGGACGAAGATAGTGAAATCATTGAGACTCCTCTGCCTTATGAAAAAGCCTTGGCCTACGTTGAGCGCGTTACTTTAGCTAAAAGTACTGCTGCTGTAGCCCGCTGGCAAAAGAGTGGTCTCGCATGGGCACCTATCTTATGTGCTGATACTACGGTAAGCCTACCCAATAGTCCTCATGGTGAAATTTTAGGTAAGCCGACAGATGCGGCTGATGCTGCTCGTATTTTAAAAATGCTGAGTGGCAAAGTTCACGAAGTTCTTACGGCTGTTGCCCTTACTCTTCATTCAAGCGAAAAACCACTTTGCCTAGTGCAGGTATCAAAAGTTCAATTTGCCCAATTATCGCAAGCGCAGATAGATGATTACATTGCCAGTGGTGAACCTTTCGGAAAAGCGGGCGCTTACGGCATACAGGGGCTGGGTGGCGCATTCATCCCTATGATTGAGGGTAGCTATAGCGGTATCATGGGCTTACCTATATTTGAAACGGCACAACTTCTTGATCGCGCTCAAGTGATACGCATATGAATGAAGAAATTCTGATTAACATCACCCCGCAAGAAACCCGGGTTGCCTTAATTCAGCAAGGCGCCGTTCAAGAACTTCAGATTGAGCGTACTCGTCAACGCGGCATTGTTGGCAATATTTACTTAGCTAAAGTTGCTCGCGTTCTACCGGGAATGCAGTCAGCCTTTATTGAGATAGGCCTTGAGCGTACTGCCTTTATGCACGTGGCTGACATTACCCAAAATAATCCCCAGGCTCAAATTGAAAAATTGCTGTTTGAGGGTCAAACGCTTCTAGTGCAAGTTTTAAAAGATCCTCTCGGCACTAAAGGTGCTCGCTTAACAACTCAACTGAGTATTGCTGGTCGTAATCTGGTCTACCTACCTCCAGCAGGTAGCGATCCTGCCACAGAAAAATATATCGGCGTCTCTCAACGCATTGATCAAGCAGAAGAGCGTGAAGCTATTAAAGCTCGACTGGCTGGACTTATGGCAGCTGATGAAAAGGGTGGAATTATTGTGCGCACTAGCGCCCAAGATGCTTCTGATACCGAGCTTTTGCACGATATGCATTACCTACGCACAACCTGGGAAAATATTCGGGAAGCGATGAAGCACAATGCAGCGCCTAGCCTTCTGTATCAGGATCTTAGCCTTGCTGAACGGGTATTACGTGATGTGGCAGGCGAGGAAACTACCCAGATTCGAGTGGACTCAGCAGAGAACTTTGAAAAGCTCAAAACATTTACGAATCTGTACATGCCTAACCTATTAGGTAAGCTCACACTACATCGTGGTGAGCGCGCCCTCTTTGACTTATTTGATGTCGATGCTGAAATCAATAAAGCCTTAGGTCGTAGAGTAGATCTCAAGTCTGGAGGTTATCTCATGATTGACCAAACTGAATCCATGACAACCATTGATGTCAACACCGGCAGTTATGTGGGCGCCCGAAATTTAGATGACACTGTTTTTAAAACCAATTTAGAGGCCGCACAAGCCATTGCTCGCCAACTTCGTTTACGCAATCTGGGTGGCATCATCATTATTGACTTCATTGATATGCTTGGTAAAGACCATCAAGAATCTGTTCTGTATGAGCTCAAGCGCAATCTTGAGCGCGATCATGCCCGCACCTCAGTGAGCGAATTTTCTGCTTTAGGCTTAGTAGAAATGACTCGTAAACGGACTCGAGAATCTCTTGCCCATATCACCTGCGAGCCTTGTGCTACCTGCATGGGCAAGGGTGAAATCAAGACTGCGCAAACTATTTGCTATGAAATCTTGCGTGAGATAGTGAGAGAGCACCGTCAATTTAATCCACGAGAATTTAGAATCGTGGCAGCGCCCGATGTAATTGATTTGTTTCTAGAAGAAGAAAATCAATTCTTAGCCCAATTGGGTGACTTCATTGGCAAACCCATCACTTTGCAAGCGGAAGGCAGTTTCCGCCAAGAGCAATACGATATCGTTTTAAGCTAGATGTACTCTAGGTGTTTGTGAACTGGATACGGTGCAGGTTTGCATAAAGACCGTCTTTCTGAATTAAGTCTTCGTGTGAACCATTCTCAGCTATCTGGCCATTTTCTAAAACGACAATTCTGTCTGCATGCTCAATTGTTGAGAGACGATGTGCAATTACCAAAGTAGTTCTACCGGCCATGAGTTGCTCTAAGGCTTCTTGTACTTGCCGTTCTGATTCAGAATCCAATGCCGAAGTAGCCTCATCCAGAATCAAGATAGGGGCATTTTTATAGATCGCACGGGCAATCGCTAGACGCTGACGTTGCCCACCAGATAAACGATTACCGTTATCTCCAATCAAGGAGTCAATTCCTTCTGGAAGCTCCTGGATCAAGGAGCTAAGATTGGCTGCCTCTATGGCTTCTCTGACCCGACCACGATCAATACCCTCTTGTCCAACCGCACCATAGGCTACGTTGGCCGCAATAGTGTCATTAAATAAGATGACATCTTGGCTCACGAAAGCGATTTGTCTTCTCACATCTGAGAGCACAATATCCTCAAGTCGCATGTCGTCCAAGAAAATATGTCCACTAGTGGGCTTAAAGAAGCGCGGCAGTAAATTGACTAAAGTCGATTTGCCCCCGCCTGATGGCCCAACAAAGGCAACTACTTCACCAGGTTTAATCGTTAAATCAATTCCTCGTAAGGCATCCTGTCGACCGGCATCTTGTTGGTATGAAAATCCAACATTCTCGAAACGAATACCACCCTTAGCTTTATCCAAAGACTTCATATTGAGTCTACGGTCATCGTCTTCCTCAAAAGGCTGATCCATTAAACCAAAAATCATTTCTGCGGCAGTAAGGCCGCGCTGTAAAGGCTGGTTGATGTCGGCTAAATGTTTTAAAGGCGAAATCACCAGTAGCATTGCAGTAATAAAGGCTGCGAAGCCCCCAACAGTAGTACCTTCGGTGGCTGACTGCATCAAGGCAATCACCAAAACAACCGATAAGGCCATAGAAGCAATGAGTTGGGTAATGGGCTGGTTTAAACCGCCGGCGACTGCAGACTTCAAGGCAAATTGACGTAAGCGCTCCGCCTTTTCTAGAAAGCGCTTCATCTCATATTCTTCTGCACCATAAACCTTAACAATCTTGTAACCAGCAGCAGCTTCCTCAACGATGTAAGCCAAATCGCTAGTTAAAGTTTGCTGTTCACGGTTTAAGGTTCTTAGACGACGATTAATTTTGCTCATAATGAGCGCAATAATGGGGAAGATCACCAACACTACTAGTGTGAGTTTCCAGTTCAAATAAATCAGATAACCCATCAAACCAATAACCGTTAATGAGTCACGCACTAAGCTAATTAACATACCACCCATGATGGTGAGCACATTATTCACTTCAAACACCACGGCATTAATTAAATTGGAGGCTGAGTTCTTTTGGAAAAAAGTAGTGCTGGCATGTAGCAAGGTTTGGAACATTTGCTCGCGTAACTTTAGCAAGACAGAGTTAATCACTCTAGTCAGCAAATAGTTCGACAGAAATTGAGCTAGACTCCTTACCAAGGCTAAGCCCACTAGAAAAACGGGTATCTGCCAAAGCTTGCTATTGAGTTGGCCTGTGAAGCCCCGATCAAGCAAAGGCTTCATTAAGGCCGGAATGGAGGTCTCGGCTCCTGCCACAAAAGCCATGGCTACTAAAGACCCAATAATCATGCCGGTATGGGGTTTAAGGTAGGTAATTAAGCGATTTAAGGCGGTACGGTCTTGAGCATTCATATAATGAATTATGCCCACCTTATCAGTCATACTCATCACCCGCAATGAAGAGGCCAATTTGGACGATTGTCTAGCCTCCCTAGAAGGTATTGCCCAGCAGATCGTTGTCGTTGATACAGCCAGTTCTGACCGTACCCTGGAAATAGCCCAAAACTATGGGGCTATTATTGCCAGCCCGCCTGATTGGCCTGGTTTTGGCCCCCAAAAGAACCGTGCCCTTGACCTGGCTACTGGCGAATGGGTGCTCTCCTTAGACGCTGACGAAAGACTTACCCCCGCCTTACGTACTGAAATTTCGACCGCCATTGCGCACAGCGCTCATGTGGACTGCTTTGCCATTCCAAGACTATCTTGGTATTGCGGGCGCTTTATTCGTCATTCCGGCTGGAATCCAGATTATGTAGATCGCCTCTTTAAACGAAGCACTGCCCGTTTTTCAGATGATTTGGTGCACGAGAAATTGGTTCCCCATGGCCAAGTTGCCAAACTGAAAAATCCTATGCTGCATTACAGCTTCATGAACTACTCACAAGTCTTGCAAAAAATTGATCGCTACTCGACTGCATCTGCAGAGCAAGCTTTTGCTAAAGGTAAAACGAGTAACCCTTTAAAAGCAGTTCTTCATGGCTTCTGGGCATTCTTTCGTACCTATATTCTTCGCGCTGGATTCTTAGATGGTGCTCAAGGATTTGCTTTAGCCATCTCTAATGGTCAAGGGACTTACTATCGCTATATCAAACTTTGGCATCTTCATCAGGACGCTAAGAAATGATTTCGATTTTGCTGGCCACCTACAACTGGCCACAAGCTCTTAAGTTATGCCTAGAGTCTCTCGCGACACAAACCGATCGTGATTTTGAAATCATCATTGCTGATGACGGCTCTACCGATAGCACCAAGCAAGTCATTGAGCAATTTAAGATATCGTTCCCAGTGACTATTCGGCATTTATGGCAAGACGATCAGGGCTTTCGGAAAACCTTGATTCTGAATCAAGCGATTGCTGCTGCCCATGGCGATTACCTAGTATTTTTAGATGGTGACTGCATTGTGCAACCTGATTTTGTGGCGCGTCATCGGCAATTAGCGCAAAAAGGATTTATGGTCACTGGTAGCCGAGTTATCATGAATGAAAAACTCACTCAAGAACTCATCACTTGGCCTCATTGGGACTTTCAACGTTTTAGCGCCCGCCTCCTCGGTGAACGCCTCAGTGGTAGTATTAATAAATACTGGCCACTGAAAATCAAGCTTGGCAATGGTTCATGGCGAGACTATCAAAAGTTTGTCTGGCGCCGTATTAAAGGTTGCAATATGGCATGCTGGAAGTCAGATGCCGAGGCAATTAATGGATTTGATGAAACCATGACAGGCTGGGGTCATGAGGATGCTGATTTTGTATTTCGTTTGCAACGCCACCACATCATTCGTAAATCAGGAGCCTGGGCCACTGAAGTACTGCATCTTTTTCATAGAATCAATGACCAAAGTAAGGCCGCTGAGAATGCCCGCCACGTGCGGGAAAAGATTCTGGCAAAGGCAATGTAATGAGCCCATCAAATATGCGCCCTTTCTCAGACCTCAAGCCTAAGAAAGTACTCTTTATTGCTACTCGGCAAATTGGGGATGTACTCGTTTCTACCCCATTG
>Ga0007796_10000853_pt1 | contig 10745 bp, 7 predicted proteins | sample CryBogmetaGMA0M_FD_60373 | JGI IMG/M metagenome (GOLD analysis project Ga0007796, IMG submission 60373) | Freshwater microbial communities from Crystal Bog, Wisconsin, USA - MA0M | ecosystem: Environmental > Aquatic > Freshwater > Lake | place: Crystal Bog, Wisconsin, USA | collected 2009-07-06 | reverse complement strand
CGTCCACGTAGATGATCGCGTGCGGGTTGCCCATCGAGACACAGGTGACCGGGTAAGCCTGCCCATCCACCACCAAGGCCGCGTTCACCGGTGGGTCACCGGGCAGGGTCGTAGGAATATCGCTCGACTTCAGGATCGGTGGCCCCATGTCCACTCGAATACGCTCGGCCCGATCATTCCGAGATTCAATCTCAAGCGTAAGTACCCCACGCCCGGTCTCGATGCGCACCGTGGGCCGGTGCGCGATCCCATGGTCATACACGTACTTGGCCACACAGCGAACCCCGTTGCCGCACATTTCGGACTCAGAACCATCATTGTTAAACATTCGCATCCGGGCATCGGCCTTGTCGGACGGGCCGATCAGGATAAGCCCATCAGAGCCGACGCCGAAGTGCCGGTCGCTGATCGTTACCGCCAGCGCAGCGGGATCGGCCACCGTTTCTTCGAAAAGATTCACGTAGACGTAATCGTTGCCCAGCCCCTGCATTTTCGTAAATCGCATCGTGAATTCTGCTTGAAGGCCAGGAATCGGCCCGGTCGGGTGTTGTTTGGCCAAACATCCAGTTCCAATACCACCGATTTTGCCAAAACTTCAAGCGATTCGTCGAGTGACCGATCCGATCGGTTGGCAAAGGGCTGGGGCAGACTGGTATAGTTAAAGAGTAGAACTCCAGAAAACTTTCTGATTCTTGCTTCATAGTTCCGTTCGAAAGGCCATTCTTGTGTTCGGCGTTACCGAATCCTCACCCTTCGACCTGAACTTTCGGATGCTGAGCGCACCGGTAAGGATTACCGGCTGGTTCTGGCTGATCTCTCTGATGATCGGGGGCCAGCATGATCCGCTCATGGCCGCGATCTGGGTGGGGTCTGTCCTTGTGTCGATTCTGGTCCATGAATTCGGGCACGGCCTGATGGCCAGGCGATTTGGACACAATTTCCAGGTGACCTTGCATGGCATGGGCGGGGTTTGCACGTACGACTCTGAACACGACACCACGGGGCAACGGCTGGCCGTTCTGGCCGCCGGCCCATTTGCACAATTGTTATTCCTGGTGCTGATTTGCATCGTCTTCGGTGGTTGGCTGGGCCTGACTGCGAGTTCCAACCTGGGGTTTGCCCAGTTACTGCTGGGGATCGATCCCGATAATAGTTCGGCGGGCAACCTGATGATGGCGATGCGTCGGCACCCCACCGCGTTCAAGGTTTATGAGAGTCTGTTCCAGATCAACCTGCTCTGGCCGTTGTTGAATTTGTTGCCGATCTGGCCCCTGGACGGTGGACAGATCGCCTGTGAATCGCTGGCCCACCTGAACCCCCGCGACGGGCGCCGACGGGGGCACATCCTTTCGCTCTTAACCTCTGGCCTTTTCATCATTTACATCCTTTTTCAGTCCCAAGGCCAACCGACCAACGATACCTTTTTCCGGATCCTCTGGTTCGGTTTCTTCGGGTACCTGAACTATCAGGTGCTGCACGCGTATCAGTCCAGATACACCGCCTACGGTCCTGACAATGATGGCGACTGGCGCTGATTTCACGAGCAACTTCGCCGGCTCGCCGCTTCCCCTATCGGGTTCGATAATTCACAATACGTCCATGAGTGGCGCCTTGCGTTTGCCGTCGAATCGCTCGACCGCGGGTTTTTCGCCCCACGCAAGGCCAACCGCAGTACATGCCTGTGCCGAAAGTGACCCATGAGCAAGCCCAAGGCCCGTCGATCCGGCCATTCACTCCCTTCCCGACCGGCCGACAGCGAAACCCCCAAATCCAACCCCGCACATGGGACTCGGACCGGAGAAGCCGAGTCCGAGCATCCTCTCCCCTCGATCATTCCGCTGCTCCCACTGCGGGGCGACGTGGTTTTCCCACAAACGATCTCACCGCTGATCGTGAATCGACCGAGCGGGATCCGACTCCTGGACGAATGCCAGGTCGGCAGCAAGCTTCTGGGCCTGGTCACGCAGGTGCGGTCCGAGGTCGATGACCCGACCTACGCAGACCTGTTCCCCGTCCTCTGCGTCGGCTCGATCCTCAAGATGCTGAAATTCCCCGACGGCAGCACCCGGGTGGTGATGCAAGGAACGGCCAGGGCTCGGCTCATTGAAATCGTTCAGTATGAGCCCTATCTACTTGGCCGGGTCGAACCGCTGGATGAGATTACCGTCTCTGGCGTGGAAGTGGAGGCCCTGGTGCACCACGTGACCAACCTGTTCGACCGGATGGTCGAGCAAAGTGCCCAGGTGCCAGAGGAACTGCAAGTCGCGGTCATGAACACACGCGACCCCGGCCGCCTGGCCGACCTGCTCGCCTCTAGCCTGCCGTTCCCGATCGAGGAAAAACAGCGCGTTCTGACCGAGCCCAACGTCAAGGCACGGTTGGAACTGCTCGGCCCACTGGTCGCCCGGCAACTGGCCGTCATGGAACTGGCCGGCAAGATCCAGGCCCAGGTCGGTTCTGAACTTTCCCGCGTCCAACGCGAACATTTCCTTCGCCAGCAGATCAAAGCGATTCAGGAAGAACTCGGCGAAAGCGAGCCCGATAATCCCGAGATGTCGGACCTGGCCAAGCGAATCGAGGCCGCCGGCCCGCCCGCCGACGTCAAGCGCGAGGCGAACCGCGAAATCGATCGACTGAGCGAAATGCACCCCAGTTCCGCCGAATTCTCGATCGTCCGCACTTATCTCGACTGGATCGCCTCGCTCCCCTGGTCCAAGGCCAGCAAAGATCGGCTCGACCTCAAACGCGCCCGCAAGGTGCTAGACACCGACCATTACGACCTGGAGAAGATCAAGAACCGGATCCTCGAATACCTGGCCGTCCGCAAGCTGAAGAACGACATGAAAGGGCCGATCCTCTGCCTGGTCGGCCCACCTGGGACCGGCAAGACGAGTTTAGGCCGATCGGTGGCCAAGGCGCTTGGGCGCGAATTCGTGCGCGTGAGCCTGGGCGGAGTTCACGATGAAGCCGAAATCCGTGGGCATCGCCGGACCTACGTTGCCGCCATGCCCGGTCGGATCATCCAGGGTATCCGCAAGGCCGGCACCAATAACCCGGTCTTCATGCTCGACGAGGTCGATAAGCTGGGCAACGACTTCCGGGGCGACCCGTCGGCCGCCCTTCTGGAAGTGCTCGATCCCGAGCAAAACAGCACCTTCCGCGACCATTACCTGGACCTGGACTTCGACCTTTCGAACGTGATGTTCCTGGCCACGGCGAACTCGCTCGATACCATTCCAGGCCCCCTGCTCGACCGCATGGAGGTGCTTGAACTGCCCGGCTACAGCGAGGAAGAGAAGACTCTGATCTCGCACAAGTACATCATACCCAAGCAGCTCGACGCGCACGGACTTCAGGCCGACGATCTGATCCTGGTCGATACGGCCGTGAATCGGATTATCGCCGACTACACCCGCGAGGCCGGCCTGCGCAACCTGGAACGCGAAATCGCAACCGTCTGCCGTAAAGTTGCGCGACGATTCGCCGAAGGGAAACGGAAGAAGACCACCATCGAGGCGGCCGACATTCCCAATTACCTTGGACCCGCCCGTTACTACCGCGAAGTGGCCGACCGGACCGGCACGCCGGGGGTGGCCACCGGCCTGGCCTGGACGCCCATCGGTGGCGAAATCCTGTTCGTTGAGGCGACCGCCGTGCCGGGCAAGGGAAGCCTGACGCTGACCGGCCTGCTGGGCGACTCCATGAAAGAAAGCGCCCAGGCGGCCCTCACCTACCTGCGCACCAAGGCCAAGAACCTGGGTATCGACGCCAGCCGGATCTCCAGGACCGACCTGCACATCCACGTGCCCGCCGGTGCCGTTCCCAAAGACGGACCCTCGGCCGGCGTGGCAATCTCCTCGGCACTTATCAGCCTCTATTACGACCGGGCGATCCGCCGCGACCTGGCCATGACGGGCGAGGTCACGCTTACCGGCCGCGTACTGCCCGTGGGCGGCGTGCGCGAAAAAGTGCTGGCCGCCAGGCGCGCGGGGATCAAGCACGTGCTGATTCCCCGTCACAATGAGAAAGACCTGATCGACCTGCCCGTGGAGGTCAAGAACGACCTCACGTTCCACGTCGTCGAAACCCTCGACGATGTGCTCGAACATCTTTTCGTCGAGAAAGCCTCGGCCAAGAGCAAGCCCTCAACCCCCGGAAAGACCCGCCCTCAGCCCAGGCGCGATCAAAGGCTCTGATTCGCGGCCCCCCACCGGGCCGAGTCACCCGTTCCAGGCGGTCGTGCCGGATTGGCCGATCACGCGGTCCCCTGCCATCCGGCACGCCTACTACACATGATCGGGCCGGGAGAGCCGGAGCATCCGGCCTGAGCGGCGGTATCGGCCTATCAGGCAGGTCCGTCTCGCCGTGCATGGGAAATCGCACATCTGGCGCGTCATCCGCTTCCGATAGCGAAGTTGATGACGTGATGTTCGGTGCCCATTCGCACTGTCAGAGGATCCCATGGGCTGGAGCCTGCTGTTGGCCTCATTGCTCGCCGCCGAGGGACAAGTGCCCCTGGCCGGCCCCCGCACGCTTGAGCCAGAACTCAACCGCGCTCGTCTCGATTTCCCACTGCTTACCGGGCCGACCACGGGCCAGAAGCCTGCCTCCAGCAGTACGACTCCCAAACTCCTGAGGCCAAACCAGCGGCCTGTCGTCGTGGCACCCCCTTCACAGGTCGCGTCACCGGGCGTGCCTACTACACCCGGTCAGCCCAATACCGCGACGAACGAAGGACCGATTCTGGAGCCGCCACTGAGCGGGCCCACGACCCTGGCCACGCCAACGCCGTCGGGGACGCCGACCGGAGTCAAGCTCGACCCGCCCGACATCAACGACATCCCGCTGCTCGACGATTATTCGAATCTGGATGCGCTTGAAGACACAGTGCCTGCACTTGAGGGAACTCAAACACCCGCAAAGCCAAAGGCTGCGGCCACGCCGCCCCGCACGGGCACGCTGAACCTTGAGATCGAGCCCGATGAACTTGCGGAACAGGAGAACCGGCGGTCGACCAATTTCGACTCGGCTACGGACCAGCCCGGGCGAGGTTCGGTTGCGGAATTCGACGAGAATATCAGGAATTCCGAGCGACCGCCGCTCGATTTTGGGACCAAACGCAAGGGGCCGCTCAGCCGGCTGAGAAACGAACCGCGATCGGTTGTACCACCGCCCCGCGACCGGGCCAGCGAGAATAACGCGGACGTCGATCTGGCATTCAGGCGCCAGGTGGACCGGGCAGTTCGCGCGGCCGGTGCGCCCCATATCAAATCGCAGGAAGTCCTCGTTCAGGATCGTAAGGTCTGGATCAGGCTCAAGGTCGACCGATTCTGGAACAAGCGGAGCCTGCGGAAATCTGTCGAATCTTTGCCCATCCTCGCCGGCTACGACGTACGGCTCGATGTGGAATAGCACGCCGCCAATCAACGCGTGGATGACCAGAGCTGCTTCATCCAGATCTCTCGCATGCTCACGTGATCGCGTAATTCTTTGAGCGAATAAAGGTGACCACGCCAGGTCACACCGCCCCGGCGTAGGGTGTGCCAGGTCGATCGAAAAAGCGCGTACATGTTCACAAGCGATGCCACCGGCATGAAGGCGGCATGATACCAGCGGACCCCACACGGCCGGCCCATCACTTCCAGCATGATCGACAGGGCGGCAACCCCCACTCCGCAGATCAACCGACACCAGACCGGCCCCACCAATAAGCCTGCGAACATTGCAATTCCCACAAGAATGATGCCCGCCTGAAACACCAGCATCCGCCAGAGCTGGAACCGCGCGCCCGCGAAGTAGTTTTTTTCGAGCCCGCGAATCATCCCATCGAGCCCGACCTGCCAGCGAACCGACACCGCGCGTGCACCCAGGACGACCCGCGACTTCCGCCCCGACCATTTCATGGCCCGGCCAAGCTGCATGTCGTCGTCGACCGAAAGCTTCAGCCGCCCAAACCCGCCGATCGCCCGAAAATCGGCCGCCCGCACCAGGTTGAACGCGCCGATACCCAGGTAAGCCCGCGAACGCGGGTCCTGGACCAGCCAGCCTGGTGAATGGAACGCCAGGCCGGTCAGGAACATCGACAGGAAGACCCTCTCGCCCAGCGTTTCCGTGGGCACTTCCGGCGATACCGTCATATGGGCAACACCACCCGCCACCGCTGCCGCCACAGCCCTGCGCAATGCGTTCGGAGCGAACACCACGTCGGCGTCGGTGAACAACACCCACTCCGCATCGGTTTCGTTTGCCGCGGCCTGAAGCGCATGAGTTTTACCCAGCCAGCCGGCGGGCAGCTCGGCGACGTGGATCACGCTTAAACGTGGGTCGCTTGCCGCCAACTTATCGAGAATCGCTCCGGTTTCGTCACGCGAGCGATCGTCGACGGCAATCAGTTCGAGCGCGGGATAATTGAGCGCGAGCATCGAGCGTGCGGCCTGCTCGACCACGCGTTCCTCGTCGCGCGCGGCAAACACCAAGGCCAGGCTCGGCCAGCCCCCGGGCGGTTCCATGTCTGGAAGATCCGCCAGGTTCTGGATCTGGCTCTGGTTCCGCCTTGCCGCCACCAAATAGGCAATCCAGATAATCGAGCCGACCACGCCGACCGTCGAAAGCGCTGCCGTCCACATCGGTTCAGGGGTCCGTCAGAGAAAAAAGGGGCATGCTTACGTGGCCTGGGCTCGTTATTGTAACCAGTTGACGAGCCGACCACCTTCTTGTCCGGGGCCCACCTCATGTTTGTTCAAGAAAGCCTGACCCTGAACACTTCCGGCCGAGGCACCTACGAGTTCACAGAGGCCGTGGAGCGGATCGTGAGCGGTGCTGGGATCGGTCGCGGGCTTTGTTCGATCTTCGTGCATCATACAAGCGCATCACTGATCCTCTGCGAGAACGCCGATTCCAGCGTCAGGCGCGACCTGGAACGGTTTTTCGCCCGTTGGGTGCCGGATGGCGACCCCATCTTCTCTCACACGCTGGAAGGGCCGGATGACATGCCGGCCCATATCCGGTCGATCGTCACGGGTGCATCGATGCAAATCCCGATCGCACGCGGCCGGCTTGATCTTGGAACATGGCAGGGTGTCTTCCTCTGGGAGCACCGGACCAGTCCCCACAGGCGCAGGGTGACGGTGACGCTGATCGGGGCGGCCGACTGACCGGCCGCGGGCGAAAACTCTGGCGGAGTCTGGTTCCTCAATCTACGATGCTGGAACAGAGAACCAGCACAGCATGCCTTGTGGGATACCCGTCATGAAGAAGCTGATCAATCGGCCCGAGGATGTTGTGGCTGAGATGCTCGAAGGGATCACCGCCTGCTACCCGGGCCTGGCGGAACTGGAGGGTTGGCCGGTGATTGTCGAGGCCGATCGGCGACCCGGCGATCCCCGCGTCGCGCTCATTTCTGGAGGTGGGTCGGGCCATGAACCGGCCCACGCAGGTTATGTGGGAACTGGAATGCTGACCGGGGCGGTGGCGGGTGCCGTTTTCACCTCCCCCAGCAGCGACGCGGTCCTTGCCGCCATCCAGGCCGTGGGCGGGCCGGCGGGAGTTTTGCTGATCGTCAAGAACTACACCGGCGACCGGCTCAACTTCGGTATCGCCGCCGAACAGGCCAGGCTCGACGGGATCCCGGTCGAGACGGTGATCGTGGCCGACGACGTGGCACTGGCGCAGTCGGTCGAGAATGCCGGCAGGCGCGGAATCTCTGGCACGGTTCTGGTGCACAAGGTGGCCGGCGCTGCGGCCCGGGCCGGCTTGCCGCTGGACCAGGTTGCAGCCGAGGCAAAACAGGCCGCCGCCGCCGTACGCAGCATGGGCGTGGCCCTTTCAGCCTGCACCGTGCCGGGCGCAAATGAATCTAGCTTCAACCTGGGCGAGAATGAAGTGGAACTGGGGCTCGGGATCCATGGAGAGCCAGGGGTCAAGCGCGTACCACTGGCCCCTTGTAATGATCTGATCGCTCAACTGATCGAACCGATCGCTACTGATCTGGGACTGATATCGGGCGACCGCTGCGTGCTGCTGGTAAATAACCTGGGCGGCACACCACAGATGGAACTGATACTGGCGGCCCGAGCAGCACTCGCAAAGCTCGAAGCGCGTGGCGTGGTCGTCGAGCGGGTTTACACGGGCGCGTTCCTTACGGCCATCGAAATGGCGGGTGTCTCGCTTTCCGTGATGCGCGTGGACGACCAGCGACTGGCCCGACTCGATACCAGGACGACCGCACCCGCCTGGCCAACAGCACAAAGCCACGCGCGTAGTATTCCTGCCGGGCGCGTTCGAACGCTGCCTGAAACCTCGACCGCCGGCCAGCTTACAGGGAAGACTCTACCGCCACCCGCGACCCCGAGCGGTATTCAGCTTGCACACGCCCTGAGCGCGGTGATTGATGCACTGACCCTGAACGAGACCGCACTGAACGAACTCGACCGCGCGGTGGGAGACGGCGACCTGGGCCAGAACCTGAGCCGTGGCGCGGACGCACTGCGGCACGCCTGGGAAACACTACCGTTCGACCAACCGGTCGAGCTGCTCAGGCGGGTCGCGCGCATTGTGCAAAAAGAGGTCGGTGGCACAAGTGGTCCGCTGCACGCGGTGTTCTTGCTCAGGATGGCTCAACAATTGAGTGAGGCTAGGGCTTCGAATGCCTCTTGCTGGCTGGCGGCGGCCCGGGCGGGTGCCAGTGGGATCACCGAACTGGGCGGGGCGAAACGAGGCGACCGGACATTGCTCGATAGCCTGGAACCTGCGCTCGATGCAATCGAGCAGAAACTTGAGAAGGGCTTACCGCCCGCTCAGTTCTGGGATGCTGCCGTTCAGGCCGCGAAGGCCGGGGCAACAGCCACGGCCCAGATGCTGCCTCGCCGGGGCCGGTCGAGCTACCTCGGTTCCCGGGCGCTGGGGCATGCCGACCCAGGCGCCAGCGAAGCGGCCCTGATCATCGAGGCCCTGGCCACTGCCAGCAAAACCTGAGGCCCGTCGCGTGAAAGCATTCGCCAGCGATCGGTACACGGTACCGTTGCCCCCCACGCACTCGTTTCCCATGGCCAAGTACGAAATGTTGCGCCGGCAGGTGATCCAGGACGAATCGGTAGCTGTTCACGATCTGCTTGAACCACCGCCCGCCACCGATTCTGAGCTCAGGCTGGCGCACCATGCCGACTACGTGGAACGGGTGGTGTGCGGAACCCTGACCGAGCCCGAGGTACGGGAACTGGGCTTGCCGTGGTCCGAATCGCTGGTCGAGCGATCTCGACGTTCGGTCGGTGGCACCATTCAGGCTGCCCGCTGGGCGTTGAGAGACGGTTTGGCGGTCAATCTGGCGGGCGGAACGCATCACGCTGCCGCGGGCAAAGGGGCCGGGTATTGCGTCTTCAATGATGTGGCTGTGGCCATTCGCCTGCTCCAGGCCGAAGGGGCCATTGCCAGGGCACTGGTGATTGACTGCGACGTGCACCAGGGGGACGGCACCGCCCAGATCTTTGCCAATGACCCAAGCGTGTTCACGTTCTCGATCCATGGTGCGCGCAATTATCCGCTCAGAAAGCCTGAAAGCGACATCGATATCCCCCTCGACGATGGGACCGGCGACGAGGCGTATCTGGAGGCCCTGAAGTGTGGGCTGGCGGCGGCCTTGGACCGATCGCGAGCCGACATGGCGTTCTACCTGGCAGGTGCAGATCCCTATGCGGATGATCGGCTTGGCCGCCTTGCGCTGAGCAAGGCGGGGCTGGCTGCCAGAGATCGCATGGTCTTTGGGGCATGCCTCGATCGGCGGTTACCGGTCGCGGTGAGCATGGCGGGCGGTTATGCTCGGCAAATTGCAGATACGGTTCTGATTCAGGCAGAGACTGTGCGACTGGCCAGTCTCTTTGCCAACCGCTGGCCGCAAGCACAAGATATCAGCCAGATGAATTCTTAACGACTCTGACTCTTTACCCAGCAAAGGTGGCTCCTCATGGGCAGACTCTCCACAACTCGATTGAACCCACCGAAATTGTTCGTCTACGCCGGGTTACTCAGCGGCGTATTGACGCCCATGAACAGCATGGGCCAGGAATCGGCCACGCCCGTGCTGAGGGCGGGCGCGGCCACGAGCAACATCACCCCCTGGCTCGGGATCTCGATCAACGGGAACATGAGCGATGTGAAGGCGGGCTACATTCACGATGAGCTGAATGTTCGGTGCATGGTGCTGGACGACGGCAAGCAGAAGGTCGCCATCGCCATTTGTGACGCCTGCGCTGTTCCGAAATCGATCGTCGATGAGGCCAAGGGCCGGATCGCCGAGACGACTGGAATTGCACCCGACCATGTGTTGATCTCGGCCACGCACACGCATTCCGGCGGCTGCCTGGCATCTGGTTTCCAGAGCGATCCGGACCCCGGCTATCAAAAATTCGTGGCCACCCGCATTGCCGACGGGGTAAGCCGGGCCGTTCAGCAACTTGAGCCGGCGCGCGTGGGCTGGGGCGTGGGTAAAGAGCCCGACCAGGTCTTTAACCGTCGCTGGTACCTGAAACCGGGCACCGTCCCCGCCGACCCGTTCGGCAAGACCACCGACAAGGTTCAGATGAATCCAGGAGCGGGTAACCCGAACCTGGTCGAACCGGCCGGCCCGGTCGACCCAGACGTCTCGGTCCTGTTCGCCGAAACACCGTTCGACCGGCCAATCTCGCTGCTGGCAAATTACGCGCTCCATTACGTGGGCGGTGTTGGCCCTAAACACGCCTCGGCCGATTATT
>Ga0007796_10000852_pt1 | contig 10756 bp, 10 predicted proteins | sample CryBogmetaGMA0M_FD_60373 | JGI IMG/M metagenome (GOLD analysis project Ga0007796, IMG submission 60373) | Freshwater microbial communities from Crystal Bog, Wisconsin, USA - MA0M | ecosystem: Environmental > Aquatic > Freshwater > Lake | place: Crystal Bog, Wisconsin, USA | collected 2009-07-06 | reverse complement strand
ACGCTCTGCTACTTCCACCTTGTCCATTCAGGTTCCCCTCTCGATATGCACCACCGTGGCTGTGAAAAACCTATAGACGCGAACTGGCTCCCGGGCGTCTGTCACGCGTGGATTCGCGGAGAATCTTTGGCTACGTGCAATCCCTGTGGATAGGGTCGTGCGAGCAGTGGGCGGGGGCTCTGGTGCCACGGCCGGGTGATGTCTGACGAGCGAAGAAGGAGGTGCGCACATGGCTGGACCGATCCGCGTGGTCATCGCCAAGCCCGGGCTTGATGGGCATGATCGCGGTGCCAAGGTGATCGCCCGTGCGCTGCGTGACGCTGGCGTTGAGGTGGTCTACACCGGGCTCCATCAGACGCCCGCGATGATCGTCGACGCCGCCATTCAAGAAGACGCCGATTTCATTGGCCTGTCGATTCTCTCGGGCGCACACCTCACCCTCTTCCAGGAGACGATGAGCCTGCTCAAGGAGCGCGACGCAGCAGACATCGTCGTCTTCGGCGGCGGGATCATTCCCGACGACGACATCGCCACGCTGGAGGCCATGGGGGTGTCCCGAATCTTCACGCCGGGAGCGCCCGTCCATGAGGTCGTCCAGTGGGTGCTAGATCACACGCCACCGGCCTGACAGCGACCACCCCACCCTCACTAGGCTCCGCATCGACGACGCTGCGACGTATGCGTCGGCCCAAAGGAGCCCCAAGTGGATCTGTACGAGTTCGAGGCCAAGCACCTCTTCCGCGAACACGGTGTGCCCGTGACACCCGGCGAAGTGGTCACCACCGCAGTCGGCGCCAGTGAGGCCGCACGCAAGATCGGCACGGCCGTAGTCGTCAAGGCCCAGGTCAAGACCGGCGGCCGCGGCAAGGCCGGTGGCGTCAAGCTCGCGACCACGCCCGAGGAGGCCCAGCAGAAGGCCGAGGCCATTCTTGGACTCGATATCAAGGGTCACATCGTTCACAAGGTTCTGGTCACTGAGGCGACCGACATCGCCGAGGAGTACTACGTCTCGTTCCTGCTCGATCGCACGAATCGTGCGTTCCTCGCCATGGCCTCCGTCGCCGGTGGCGTCGACATCGAGGAAGTGGCGGCCACTCGCCCCGATGAACTCGCCCGCGTGCGCGTCGACGCTCTTGAGGGTGTCGACCTTGCCAAGGCCAAGGCCATCGTCGCCGCGGCGAAGTTCCCGGCGAAGGTTGCCGACGCTGTCGCAGACATGCTCGTCAAGCTCTGGGTCGTGCTGGTCGAAGAGGACGCCACACTCGTCGAGGTCAACCCGCTGGTGCTCTCCGAGGATGGTCGCGTACTGGCGCTCGACGGCAAGGTCACACTCGACGACAACGCGACCTACCGCCACGCGATGCACGCAGACTTCGCTGACCGTGAGGGCACGGATCCGATCGAGCTGCGCGCCAAGGATTTCGATCTCAACTACGTGAAGCTCAGCGGTGAGGTCGGCATCATCGGCAACGGCGCGGGCCTGGTCATGAGCACCCTGGACGTCGTGGCCTATGCGGGCGAAGAGTTTGGCGGCGTTCGTCCGGCGAACTTCCTGGACATCGGTGGCGGTGCGAGCGCGACGGTCATGGCCAATGGTCTGGACATCGTTCTCAATGACCCCGAGGTCAAGTCCTGCTTCGTCAACGTCTTTGGCGGCATCACCGCATGCGACGCGGTCGCTAACGGTGTGCTGCAGGCGCTAGACATGCTCAAGGCCAACGGCGTTGAGCTCACTAAGCCGATCGTGTGTCGCATCGACGGCAACAACGCGGTCGAGGGTCGTCGCATCCTCACCGAGGCCAACCATCCGCTCATCGAGCTGGTCGAGACCATGGACGACGCGGCCCGCCGCGTAGCCCAACTCGCCGCCGCCGCCAAGTAACCAGCGCAGAAGAAGAGGACACAGACCATGGCCATCTGGCTGGATAGCAACTCCCGCATCGTTGTTCAAGGCATGACCGGATCCGAGGGCACCAAGCACACGCGTCGCATGGTTGCCTCGGGTGCCAAGGTCGTCGCTGGCGTCAACGCCAAGAAGGCCGGCGAGAACGTCGACGGCATCCCGGTCCTCGCATCCGTCAAGGAGGCAATGGAGCAGCACGGTGCAAATGTCAGCGTGCTCTTCGTGCCGCCGGCATTCACCAAGGGTGCGGTCGAGGAGGCACTTGCGGCTGAGATTCCGCTTGCCGTTGTCATCACCGAAGGTGTGCCGGTGCATGACACCGCTGTGTTCTTCCAGATGTCGCAGAACATGGGCAAGACCCGCATCATCGGTCCGAACTGCCCTGGCCTGATCAGTCCCGGACAGTCCAACGCCGGCATCATTCCCTCCGACATCGCCAAGCCCGGCCGCATCGGTCTGGTGTCGAAGTCAGGCACGCTGACCTACCAGATGATGTATGAGCTGCGCGATATCGGCTTCAGCACCTGCGTCGGCATCGGTGGCGACCCGATCATCGGCACGACGCACATTGACTGCCTCGCGGCTTTCCAGGCTGATCCCGACACCGATGCGATCGTCATGATCGGCGAGATCGGTGGTGACGCGGAGGAGCGCGCAGCGGCCTACATCAAGGACAACGTCACCAAGCCCGTCGTGGGTTACGTCGCGGGCTTCACAGCCCCCGAGGGCAAGACGATGGGCCATGCCGGTGCGATTGTGTCTGGCTCTGCTGGCACCGCCGCAGCGAAGCAGGAAGCTCTCGAGGCTGTCGGTGTGAAGGTGGGCAAGACTCCGTCGGAGACTGCCCGCCTGATGCGCGCCATCATGACGGCCTAGGAGTGCCCCACCTCGACGTCCTCGCGGTCGTCGTTGTCACGGTCTGCGCGGTTCTGTATGGCGTGTCCAAGACAGCGATGCCGGTTGCCGGCGTTGTTGCGGGCACCGTGCTTGCAGGGGTGCTGGGTCCGGCACAAGCGACGGGTTTTGTGGTTCCGCTGCTGATCCTCGGTGACCTCATCGGTCTGGCCTTCTATCGATCTCATGCCGACTGGCGGGTGATCGTCCGTGTGATTCCCGGCGTGCTGGTCGGGTTCGTTCTCACCGCGTTGATGTTCGTGTTCGTTCCACCGACCGGTGTGGCGCGCATTGTGGGCGTGCTCATCCTCATCTCGCTTTGCCTGGAGCTGCGCCGTCGCATTCTCGCGAGACGCCAGGAGAATCCGGATGCGCCCCACACGCCCGATCACCACATTGTGACGGCCATGTACGGCGCGCTTGCCGGCATGACCACGATGGGGGCGAATGCCGGTGGCACCGCGATGTCGATCTACCTGATCCGGCTACGCGTGCCGATGCTGGCCTTCATGGGCACAGCCGCGTGGTTCTTCTTCATTCTGAATGTGTGCAAGGTGCCCTTTGTGCTGGGACTGGGCTTTCTCACGTGGGATTCCCTGCGCTTTGACCTGTGGTTTGTTCTGCCACTCGTGGCCGGGGCGCTCGTGGGCGCATTCGTCTTTCGGCGCATGACTCAAGAGTGGTTCATCCGCATCGCCCTCGGCCTGAGTGGCATTGCGGCGCTCTGGCTGGTCATCGTCGGTTAGGCGACGCGTGGCGCAGCGGGCTCCTTGGGGTCAGACCTGAGATTCTGAGCCGGTGACTGCGCCGTCGGACCTCAAGCCGAGACGTCCAGCCCCCCGCCAGACCCAGTCGCCAACCAAAGCCCCGCGTAGTTCAGCTCCGCGCACATCCACGTCACCTACCTCCGCCAAGACGTCCTCGCGTTCACTCAAGGGTGATCTGGCCGGGCTTCGTTCGCGGCTGCCCAAGGGCCGAGCACCGCAACTATCGGGGCTCCACGTGCCAATGCCGGTCATAGGTGGCGTGGCCGTAGCACTCGCCGCCGCGGTGGTCGGTTATCTGGTGGCGCTGATGCCACCGCTCGTCGTGTGGATGTCGTCACCGGAGTCGGGACTCACCTGGTGGGACACCCTGCGTGTGTCAGGTCTGGTGTGGCTGGTGGGCCAGGGTTCACCGATCGACATTGCGGGCGCGACCTACTCGCTCACGCCCTGGGGTCTGGCCGTGGTGCCGATCGCGGTGTTGGCGATCGGTTCGCGAGCAGTGTCTCGGCGCACGGCATCGCTCAGGGGTCGCGTCTGGCAACTCGGTGCCACGTGCCTGTCGTACGGCTTGGCGATGGCGCTGATGGGCTTCCTGGCTTCGGGCGAATCGGCCTCAGTCCCGAGTGTCATGGCTCTGGTGATGGGAATTGTCATCGCGCTGCTGACGTGCGCATGGGCGTCGTTCCGCGACGTGATAGCTCGACTCCCCGTGATCGTGCGTCGTGGCATGTCCGCCGGGGTGGTAGCGATGTGCGCGCTGGTAGTCGCCGGTGCTGTCGCCGTGGCCACATCGCTGGTGGTGCATATCGACGAAGCAGTCGCGATGATGCAAGGCATCAATGTCGGTTTGCTTGGCGGTGTGGGAGTGCTGGTCGTCGGGTTGGTGTATGTCCCGGTGATGCTGGTGTGGTCTATCGCCTATGTACTGGGCGCGGGGGTTGCCCTGGGTCCTCAGGTGCTGTCGTCGCCATTTGTGCCGGTACTTGTTCCCGGGCAGCTTCCGTCACTGCCCATGCTTGCAGCGATACCCCAGCAGGTGAGTCCTCTCGTCGAGGGATTACCGCTGATGGGCGTGGTCGCCGGTGTGATCGCAGGTTGGTATCTGGCCCGGCGCATGCGCGAGCAGTCATGGACGTCGCGACTTGCGGCAGCCGGCATGGGGTCTGCTGTCGTCGCCGTCATCCTTGCCGTGGCCTCGGTCGCGGCTTCGGGATCTCTTGGCGCCATTCGACTGACCCATATGGGACCCAATGCGTTGATCGTGGCCGGGTTGGGGCTGGTCCTGACGCTCGTGGGTGCAGTGCCGATGGCGATGTTTGGTGTCGCGCGGCGTCGTCGGCCAACCGTGGCCATCGTCCCAGAACGGGCATCGGTCGTGGTGGTGGCACCGCCGGTGGATGTCGTGCCGATGGACCCATCCGATGGCGTTGATCCGGATGCCACGGTTGCGATGGAGCCCATCAGGGTGGAATCGCCGGAGTCCGAAGGGGAGACCACGATCGCCATGGAGCCCATCCACGTGACACAGTCCTCCCATGACTGACCAGCCAGGAACCGAACCCACCATCCCTGCGCCGCGTGCCAATGCCGGCGCGGCCATCACGTGGGCCTTTGACCGATTCCGTCGCAATGCGGTGCCGTTCCTCTCGCTCGCGGCCGTCGTCACGGTGATCCTGTTTGCCCAGACTGTGGCCAGCAAGCCCATCCAGACAGCTCTGCTCAATTGCTCTGATCCGCAAAGTCCCGGCCAGATCAATGCCTGCACTGCGTCCACCGGCACGTCGGTGATCGTCACGAGCCTGCTGTTCGTGTTCTTCTCCATTTTGGCGTGGTTTGCGCGCATTGGTCTTGAGCGCGCAGCTCTGCAGTCAACCCAGGGCGTGCGTCCGTCCTTCGGGCAGATGCTCACGACTCAACACTTGGGTAAGTACCTCGTGTTCACGCTTCTTTATGCGGTTCTGGTCGCGCTGGGAATTGTCCTGTGCATCGTGCCCGGCATGATCGTGTTGTTCCTTCTGCAGCTGGGCCAGTACTACGTGCTCGACAAGGGCTATGGACCTATCCAGGCAACACGTGCGAGCGTCCGTGCAGTGACGCGCAATTTTGGCCCGGCACTTCTGATGACACTGATCAACATGATGGTTCTGGTCATCGGTGGTCTGTTCTTCGGCCTGTTCACTCTGCTGACGCTGCCGTTCTCCTGCCTGTTCACCGCGCACCTCTATCGCCAGTTCAACCAGGAGCCGGTGGTGAGTGCGGCCGACTAGGCTCGCGTCGTGCCGCCGCGGTTGCTCATCCTCGCCTCGGGCACTGGCACGCTCCTGCAGGCAGTTCTCGATGCCGCCGCGGACGGACGCCTGTCCGTGAGCATCGTCGCCGTCGGCAGCGATGTAGCCGATTGTGGTGCGCTCGAACGCGCAGCATGGTCTTCCGTCCCCGCCTTTGTGTGTCCGCCGAGCGACTACGAATCGCGGGATGACTGGAATGACGCACTTCTCGCGAAGCTCGTGGAGTTTGAACCCGACTGGATCGTGAGTGCGGGATTCATGCGCATCCTGGGGCCCGCCGTGGTGGACGCCTATGCCGGCCGCATTCTCAACACTCACCCCGCGCTGCTCCCATCGTTTCCGGGTGCTCACGCGGTGCGCGACGCCCTCGCCTACGGAGTCACCGTCACGGGCTGCACAGTTCACGTCGTGGATCGCGGCGTCGACACCGGTCCGATTCTCGCGCAGGTGGCCGTTCCTGTGCTGCCTGATGACAGTGAAGCCACGTTGCATGAACGCATCAAGGAGCAGGAGCGCGAACTCCTGGTCACCACCCTGTCCCGCCTGATCGGAGAGCCCTCGTGAACGACCAACGCCCCATCCGTCGCGCGCTCGTCTCGGTGTATGACAAGACGGGCCTCGTTGATCTCGCTCGAGCTCTGGCGGCTGCGGGTGTGGAGATCGTGTCCACGGGTTCAACGGCAAAGACGATCGCTGATGCGGGGATTGCTGTCACGCAGGTGCCCGATGTCACCGGCTTCCCCGAGTGCCTCGACGGTCGCGTCAAGACCCTTCACCCGCGAATCCACGGTGGCCTGCTCGCAGATCTGCGCAAGGAAGACCATCGCACGCAGTTGGAGGAGATGGGTATTGCCCCATTTGAACTTGTCGTCGTCAACCTCTACCCGTTTTCGGCGACAGTGGCATCGGGAGCTGGCGTCGACGACTGCGTCGAGCAAATCGACATCGGCGGTCCGGCCATGCTCCGCGCGTCCGCCAAGAACTACGCCAACGTTGCTGTCATCACCTCGCCCGCACGCTATGGCGAAGTGGCAGCGGCTCTGGCGGCTGGCGGCTTCACGCTCGACCAGCGTGCCCGCTTCGCGGCTGAGACGTTCGCGCACACCGCTACATACGACATTGCGGTGGCCGCATGGATGTCGCGCGTGGTCTCGCCCGACCCCGAGGGCTTCCCGGTATTCGCGGGTGCCGCGTGGACACGTGCCAACGTTCTTCGCTATGGCGAGAACCCGCATCAGAAGGCGGCTCTCTACACCGCAAGTCATGGCTCCACCTCGCTCGCTGGTGCGGAGCAGCGGCAAGGCAAGGAGATGTCCTACAACAACTACGTCGATGGCGATGCGGCCCTTCGTGCCGCGTTCGACCATGCCGAGCCCGCGGTGGCGATCATCAAGCATGCCAATCCTTGCGGTATCGCGATTGGCACGGATATTGCTGATGCGTATGGCAAGGCATTCGCCACCGATCCGGTGTCGGCCTTCGGCGGTGTCGTCGCGGCCAACCGCGAGATCACCGAGGCCATGGCCCGGGCGATGGCTGATGTGTTCACCGAGGTAGTCATCGCGCCGTCGTATGAACCCGCAGCCCTCGAGGTGTTCGCGGAGAAGAAGAACCTGCGAGTCCTCGTGTGCGAGGGCGGCCGTCGAGGCGCCATCGAACTCCGGCCGATCTCGGGCGGGCTGCTCATCCAGCAGCCCGATGTGCTCAATGCCGAAGGTGACGATCCAGTGTCGTGGACTCTTGCCTGTGGCGATGCGGTGGACCCAGCGACGCTCGCCGATCTTGCATTCGCGTGGCGGGCGTGCCGCTCGGTGAAGTCCAACGCGATCCTGCTGGCCAGTGGGGGAGCCGCAGTTGGTGTCGGTATGGGCCAGGTCAATCGTGTTGACTCCGCGCGATTGGCGGTCGAGCGGGCCGGCGAGCGTGCACGTGGATCAGTTGCGGCGTCGGATGCCTTCTTCCCATTCGCGGACGGCCTCCAGGTGCTGCTTGATGCCGGGGTGCGTGCTGTCGTGCAGCCGGGTGGATCGGTGCGCGATGAAGAGGTCATTGCCGCGGCTCGCGCTGCCGGCGTGCCGATGTACCTCACCGAAACGCGACACTTCTTCCATTGAACGCCCACGAGATCTGCGAGTTGGGCTGATGGCCGCCCGTCAGATGACGCCAGGGTCGTTCCTCACAATCTTCATCCTCAGCGGATGTGCAAGTGCACTCCAGGCACGCAGCAATGGCGAACTCACGCATCACATCGGCAACGGCCTTGTAGCGGCGAATTGGTCGTTCCTTTCCGGTCTGACCATCCTCACGGCCATGGTGCTGCTCCTTCCAGCTGCACGAACGGGTGTTGTGCGCATCTGGCGTGGGGCGCGCGCGGGATCACTGGCGTGGTGGGCGTTGCCCACCGGCGCGATCGGCGGACTCTTTGTGACGCTGCAGGGCTTTTCGGTCGCCATGGTGGGTGTCGCGACTTTCACTGTAGGCATGGTTGCCGGTCAGACGGCCAACTCGCTAGTCGTTGATCGGATCGGCCTCTCACCGATCGGTCGGACACCGATCTCGACTCGCCGCGTATGCGCCGCCGCCATCGCGGTGGTGGCTGTCATCGTTGCGGGCCTTGGACATTTGGGTGGCGAAACACTCCCGGTCGCGGCGATTCTTGCGGCCTTCCTCGGCGGCGTGATTGTGGCGGTCCAGCAGGCACTTCAAGGGCGCGTGAACATCGCCTCAGGCAATCCCGTCGGTACGGCGTGGAACACGTTTCTGTTCGGAGCTTTCATGGCCGCCATCCTCTTGGCCATCGGGCTGATCGGATTCGGTGCCCATGTCCATTCGCCATCGTCTGGACCCTGGTGGATGTGGATGGGTGGCGCCTTCGGTGTCTCGTTCATCGTGACGGCCTCGTGGGCGGTGCCTCGGTATGGGGTTCTGGTCTTCGCGCTTGTCACGATCTCTGGTCAGTTAGCCGCAGCCCTGCTGCTCGACGTCCTGGCCCCGGTCGCGGGAGTTCATCTGGAGTGGCAGCTCATCGCCGGTGTTGCGCTGACCCTCGCGGCCGTTGCTCTGGCGTCGTGGCGTCGTCCCTTGGCGCGGGCGTCGTGACCTCGGGCGCGCGTCGACGAATCGCTCTCGCGATCGCGCTTGGCGCGGGTGTCGTGGTGGCCCTCCAGTCGCGCAGCAATGGCGAGCTGGCCCATCACGTCGGCAACGCTGTCGTCGCGGCGTGGCTCACCGGCCTCGTCGGTGCCCTGCTTCTTCTGATCATCGTGCTCTCACGGCATCGATCGGGCCTGGCGATCGTGTGGCGCGAGGCGCGCGCAGGCGTACTGCCGTGGTACCTCCTGACCGGCGGATTCTTCGGCACGTTCTTCCTCATCACTCAGAGCCTGGTCGTGCCGGTGATGGGCGTGGCGGTATTCGCTGTCGGCTACATCGCCGGGCAGACGACGGGGTCTCTCCTTGCCGACCGCATTGGACTCGCAGGCAACGGCAGGCAGGCGATCACTATTCGTCGCGTTGTCGCGTCGGTCCTCGCCGTGGTCGCCGTCGCGATCGCGCTGTCCAATCGACTGTCGTCCGTGCACGGCTCTGTGCTTCTCGTCGCGATGGTGCTCGTGGCCGGCGTGCTCTTCGCACCGCAGCAGGCCTTCAACGGTCGTGTGGGGCGGGCGGGCGGAAGCCCGTTCATCGGCGCGTTCGTGAACTTCGTAGGTGCGTTGATCGGCACAAGTGTCGTGCTGGCCATCGACATTCTCATTACAGGCATGCGTCCCGTCGATCCGTGGGGCGCCCCCTGGTGGGCCTACCTCGGGGGTGTGCTGGGGATGACCGCCATCGCGGCGGGGGCCGCGGTCGTTCCCATCGTCGGAGTGCTGATGTACACCCTTGCGACGGTGCTGGGTCAGCTACTTGGAGCTCTCATTCTGGATCTCATTGCCCCGACGCCGGGAGCGAACGTGGGAGCGCGACTCGTGACCGGCGTCGTCCTCACCGCCGTAGCCGTGGCCCTAGCATCGGTGCGGCGGCGACGCCCGACTGAATGACACAATCGCGCCCATGAGCGCGACGATCCTCGACGGCAAGGCCACTGCGGCGCGTGTGAAGGTCAACCTCGCGGAGCGCGTCGACGTACTGCGTCAGCACGAAATCACCCCGGGTCTGGGCACTGTGCTGGTCGGCGACGATCCCGGCTCGCACGCCTATGTCGGTGGCAAGCACAAGGACTGTGCCGAAGTCGGGATTGCCTCGATCCGTGTCGACATGCCATCCACAAGCACGCAGGCCGAGGTTGAAGCTGAAGTTGCGCGACTCAACGCTGATCCGTCCGTCACCGGCTACATCGTGCAGCTGCCACTCCCCAAGGGTCTGGATGCGAACGCCGTTCTGGAACAGATGGACCCAGCGAAGGACGCTGACGGACTTCATCCCATGAACCTCGGCCGCCTCGTGATCGGCATTGATGCTCCGCTGCCCTGTACACCGCGCGGGATCGTCGAACTGCTGCGGGCATACGACGTAGCGATTGCTGGTGCCGAGGTGTGCGTGGTCGGTCGGGGCCTCACCGTCGGGCGCCCTCTGGGGCTGCTTCTCACTCGGAAATCTGAGAACGCCACCGTGACGCTGTGTCACACCGGGACCCGCAATGTGGCCGAGCACATCAGGCGCGCGGACATCGTCGTAGCCGCGGCGGGAGTCCCGCACTTCATCACGCCCGACATGGTCAAGCCGGGGGCCGCGCTTGTCGATGTGGGCATCACCCGTACCGATGCAGGTCTGCTCGGTGACATCAGCCCCGCCTGTGCTGAGGTCGCGGGATTCATGGCCCCGACCGACCACGCACACCTCGGCACCAGCAATCGCTACGTCGTATGCCCGCAGCAGTTCGACGATCCCGCGCGGTGTACAGG
>Ga0007796_10000851_pt1 | contig 10759 bp, 7 predicted proteins | sample CryBogmetaGMA0M_FD_60373 | JGI IMG/M metagenome (GOLD analysis project Ga0007796, IMG submission 60373) | Freshwater microbial communities from Crystal Bog, Wisconsin, USA - MA0M | ecosystem: Environmental > Aquatic > Freshwater > Lake | place: Crystal Bog, Wisconsin, USA | collected 2009-07-06 | reverse complement strand
ACGCACAAGTGGAGTGACAAGTTGACTCAGGTCATGGAAACCGACCAGGCCTGGGAAAACAATGTTCCTGGATTGGCCTCACCCGTCGTCAACGGCGTGGTACAAAATGCCAGCGCCAAGAACGCGACCTGGTACAGCTTCGGTAACTGGTTCCTGTACAACTTCAATGACAAGCTCACCGGCGTATGGCGGTCCGAAGTCTTCTGGGATACCACCGGCGTCCGAACCTACAACGTTCAGGATGGCCAGTTCCGCGGCGATCGGTTCTACGAACAGACCCTGGGTCTGATCTACAAGCCCATTCCCAACGTCTGGATTCGCCCCGAAGCCCGTTACGACTGGACCCAGTTCACCAACTACTACGATAACGGAACCAAGAAGAGCCAGCTCACCCTGGGCTTCGACGTTATCCTGCTCTTCTGAGTTGAAGTGACCTGAGCGGATTGGTACGGCGTAGTTGTTTAGACGGGCGTGATGGAATTTCCATCACGCCCGTCTTTTTCATAAATAACCAGCAGATCGAAAATGGCTTGTCCAAAGCACAGCGCGAATTTGGATGAGCGGGACGGGCTGCCCTTGTTGCCGGCAAAATGGGAGGAAAAAAGCGATGCCCCTCAAAAATTCTCGACGTTCTTTTCTCCGATTTGGTTCAGCCGCAACGGCCAGCTTGATCGCCACCGATTCAACCTCGGCGGATCAGGAGCCGACTCACCATGAACATGCTCACAGCAACTCGAACCTATCAGAACAGAGCCACGACTACGAACGAATGCGTCCGACGGTAGGCGGCCCAACAGGCAGCCCAACCGACCGCGGCATGCTCGTTCCAGGTTTATGCGCACCAAACGAACCACCTGTACCCGTTGTCGTACCCGATATTCCTGAAAAACTGGATTGGGAAATGGTTAGTGGGGCCAAAGAGTTTCATCTGTATTGTCGCCATACCAGACGAGAGTTTTTGCCCGATCTCTTCATAGATGTCTGGGGCTTCAACGACTCAATGCCCGGCCCAACAATCGAGGCCCAGCAAGGCGATCGGATCCGGATCTGGGTTCACAACGAACTCCCAGAATCGACCGGCATCCACTGGCATGGCCTGGAACTGCCAGTTTCACTTGATGGTGTTCCAGGATTGACTCAACCTCCAATTCCGGCCGGTGGCTCTCAGGCTTATGAGTTCGACTTGCACCAGAGCGGCACCTTCTTCTACCACTCTCACGATGGCATGCAAGACGGCATGGGAATGGTTGGTCTGATCTTGGTCTATCCCAAGGTCGCAGAAGAACCCAGGGTCGACCGAGATTTCGCCTTGATCATCCAGGAATGGGCGATCATGCCAGGCAGTACGATCCCCAACACGATGTCGATGGAGTTCAACCTTTTCACATTGAACGGACGGACTGCCCCCTACATCACACCCCTGGTTTGCAAACTCGGAGAGCGAGTCCGCATTCGGCTGGTCAACTTCAGTGGAATTGACCATCACCCCATGCATCTTCACGGATTGACCTTTTTTGTAACCGGAACGGAAGGCGGACGCATTCAACCCACCGCCTGGATTCCTGGAAACACCGTGCTTGTGGGTGTGGCACAGGTCCGGGAGATTGAGTTCATTGCCAATAACCCAGGCGACTGGATGCTTCACTGCCATATGTTCCATCACGTCATGAATTTTATGAGCACGATGGTTGGACCTATGGGAGGACACTCTATAAAGGGTATGCAAGCAGGCCAGTCTGGCGCTGGAGGGATGGGAATTGCCACCGGCGGACCAGCCCTGTCGGACGCGTACGGGCCCAGCATCGGCCGAAGCATGGGTGAACAAATTGGTATCGAGCGAGCCGTTGGTAATATGAGCGCAATGCCAGGCATGCGTGCGTCGGGCGGTATCCACGCAGGCCATGGAGGAATGCAGATGGGGCATGGTCGCAAAGTACCTGGATTTCCCCAGGGGATGATGGACATGCAACCCGAACTGCCCGCAGAAACGCTTAAAAAACTGACCAAAAAAGAGACTCGTGGCATGCGGTCAGACTGGCACACCGGCGTACAAGGACTGATGACGGTCGTCCGCGTCTTACCTCCCGAACTTTACGAGCAGGTCATGCAAGGAGAGGAAGATCTGGCACCTGGTGTCAGCATTTCTGGAAAAGCGGAAGCCAAGCCAGCTCATCAAGAACATCAGCACGGACACTAAAAAAGCTGTCAAGTTGGTGCAGAGCGCTGAAGGCTTCCGGCTGAAATGATTACAAAGTTTCTTGGCTATTCGGCCAAATTCCGTGAACTAGGCTGGTGTCCCCGGTTCAGAGACATGGTTCCGCGGAGCCCAGTCGCGCACGTGCTCGGCTCGGATAAATCCCTGACCATTCCCATGGATTACCCAAGGGCCGTGGCAGGGACAGGATTGATCAATTTACGTATCTGCTCAGCCAAATGCAGTCAAAACCTTTGACAGTCATCGTCTTGAGTCCTGAAGGGGGCGATTTAGGTTAGCCCAGGGCGGCGCGAGCCCTGGGTAAACGAAGCCTACCAAAAAACCTCTTATTCTTTGATATCCTGGGCTCAACGGGCGATCCAATTTCGTTGGATCGCCCATGGAGCCCAAGAGGTTTTTCTGGGGACGATCTAACCCAGGGCTTGCGCCCTGGGCTGGATTAACACGGACCTTCAGCCCTAAGAGCAAGCCTGTTTCCATGGCTGCTGCATTGGGCTAAACGGTTACGAATTTACGAATTCGGCTAATCGGTTAACAATCCATTACAGAATCTCAACGCGGCTGCGGTACAGACTCGATATGTCCCTGGGAAGTTGGTGACCCAGGAGTCGCCAATCCATCGGTGAGCAGCATACCGCGAATCTCGACCTCTGCACGCCTGAGTTCTAACAAAGACTCAACATACTCCTGGGTAAGTTGAATAAGCGTACGTTGAGCAACCAGCACCTGAGGCCAAGCCGCGCGTTTCTGACGATAATTTTCAGACTGAACCTCGTAGGCTCGGCGGGCGAGCGGCAGAGTTTCCGTTCGGAAATCATCAACCGACTGAAGTGCATCATTATGACGGTTCGTGGCGTCTGACAACCGTTGTCGAAGCAGCAATATGATCCGATCGAGTTCCGCATGATCACGAGCCAGATCAGCCTGAGCTTCGCGGATCGTACCCTGGTTTCGGTTAAATATCGGCAGCGCGATGCTTGCCTGCACGCCTGCCGTGGTAATGTTAAACTCATAATTACGGCCTGCTATGGCCTGCAGCGTGACATTGGGAATCGGCTCGACTCGCTCACGCCTGACCATGATCTGGTCTCGCCTGATTTCAGCCAAAGCTACTTGCACCTCCGGGCTTTGCGCAATGAGGTCTGCGAGTGTCGCTTCAAAATCAATCGCCAAGCTGGTGGCCCCGAATTCTCGTTCATCGAGTTGAGCGAGCGGCAGTTCTGGCGCAGCGATCAACGCAACCATATTTTGCCAACGACTCTGGTGGCGATTTTCTGAATTTCTCAGCCCGACTCGGGCACGTCGAGACTCAACACGAGCCTGGAGGAGATCTGGCTCGTTCGCCTGTCCCACGTTGACAAGTTGCTCCGTGGTCTCAACGGCGTTCTGGTTAATTTCCGAGAGTTGGCTTTGAATTGCGACGAGTTTTTGCGCGGCGACAACCTCAAAGAATCGGACCCGCACATCGTTCAAGACCCGCAATTGCTGCGCGACGGCTTGAAAATGAGCCGCATTAGCCTCTTCAGCAAATTTCGCACGGCTGAGTCGTAATTTGCCAGCGGTAACAATTTCCTGCTGGACATACCCACCCACCATGTCTCCGGGCGAACCCTTCCCCCGGGCGACGAGCCCTCCTGCCGTTGGACGAGATTCTCCCAGGGCTCCAATTTGCTCCTGAAGGTAACCAATCGTGGGGTTTGGATAGAGCCCCGCCTGGTAAGCACGACTTCTTGCAGCCTCGTACTGTGCGGCTGCCTGCTTCAGTGTAGGGTTCCGTTCCAAAGCGATTTGCTCAAGATCCGCCAAGCTCATTGTGGCAGGGGCAACAGAGCGAATGGCCGGAGCAGCGACACCGGGGGTCAAATCCATTTTTGGTCCCTCCCGCGCAAGGGGATTGGGAATGGCTAACGTCTCCTCGACTCTGGAACCCTCGCGTCTATCGACCTTCGCCTCCATATCAGACATGCCGGCCATATCCTGCATCCGGTTCATGTCCTGAACTTTCATGGGATCATGATCACGATGTTCAGACGTAGTATCACGATGTTGAGAAACCTGCTGGGCATGAATCGGATCTTGTCGACCATGGAAAAGGATCAGTGCAGCAAGAGCCGATGAAATCCAACCATTCCAAGAAAACATGCCAGGATCACTCATCGTTCAGCCCGATCAAAATAAGCTTTTCGTTAACAACTACATCAGAGACACATCGAATATCGGCGAATCGCCGTTCACAAGTCTTGCCAGTTTTACCAAAAGCCGAGGGCAACCTGAGCCATCGCCAAAACGAAAACATCGTATGCAACGGAAAGAGACAGAAAATATTCCAGCAGAAACCCGCCCAACCCAAACGACCTAGACCCCCAAGTCTCAAGGCGACTTCCACTCCAGCAACATAATAACAAATTGGCACAACAAATGCTGTCTTACTCTACTGTCACTCTCCCACCCTCAGAATGATTCGCCCTGACCCGCAACCAAAACTTACGTAAATCTTGACTTTCAAAAAGTTTAAGACAGTTCGTAAGACTTCTGGACGCACCCAAGTACAGGCGAGTTTTTTGAGGATCGCCGCAAGGCTGCCTAATTTTTGTGAGACCCTGCCCATGACGAAAGCAACTCCGGTCCCGTTCCTGATTCTAACTCTGCTGGCCATCGGTGCTCTCTTCCTCAAAGGTCCCGATGTCACGTTGGCCCCCAACGGCGACGTCAATTCCGGTGATACCGCCTGGATGCTGACCGCCTCGGCACTCGTCTTGTTGATGACCCCGGGTCTCTCGTTCTTTTACGGCGGTATGGTTCGTTACAAAAACGTGGTCTCGACCATGCTCCAGAGCGTGATCGCCCTCGGCGTGATCAGCGTGCTCTGGGTAATTGTGGGTTTCAGCCTGGCATTCGGTGATTCGATTGGCGGCATCATTGGCGATCCCCGTACCTTCTTCATGTTCCACAACGTCGGAGACGCCGCCGTCAAACTCGGTAGCAAGGGGGACATGGCCCTCACCATTCCGCTGGTTCTCTTCGCGATGTTCCAGCTCAAGTTCGCGATCATCACCCCCGCGCTCATCACAGGGTCGTTCGCCGAACGTGTTCGATTCTCCGCTTACCTAGTATTCATGGTTCTGTTTAGCCTTTTGATCTACTGCCCACTCGCACACATGACGTGGCACCCCGATGGACTCTTCTTCGGCTGGGGCGTCAAGGACTTCGCGGGCGGAACCGTGGTGCATATGTCGGCCGGATTCGCCGCCCTCGCCGGGGCGATCACACTGGGTCGCCGTACCAGCCCCCTCAAGCAAGAGGCTCATCCGCCTGCCAACATCCCCTACATCTTCCTCGGTACCGGCCTGCTTTGGTTCGGCTGGTTTGGTTTCAATGCCGGAAGTGCCACCGCCGCGAATGGCACCGCCGCCCTGGCCTTCACCACCACCAATACGGCTTCAGCCGCCGCCATGCTCGGCTGGATCTTCTTCGACTGGATGAAGGGGATCAAACCATCGGCCCTCGGCGCATGTATCGGCGCGGTGGTCGGACTGGTAGCCATCACTCCCGCGTGTGCCTATGTCTCGATTCCACACAGCATCATCATCGGTCTGGTCGCCAGCGTGGTAAGTAACATCGCGGTTCACTTCCGCACGAACAGCCCACTTGACGATACCCTCGACGTATTCCCATGCCACGGCGTGGGCGGCATCGTGGGGATTATCATGACTGGCATCTTCGCGATGGAAGGGAAGACACCCGAAGGTGTACTGAAGGGTGACGGCGGCCTCTTCTACGGACAGACGGCCCAGTTTATTGCCCAGATGAAGGCTCTCTTCATTGTGGCGATCTTCTCCTTCGTTGCCTCGTTGATCATCTACAAACTGGTCGATCTCATCATTCCGTTGCGGGTAAGCCCAGACCAGGAAGATGAAGGGTTGGATAAGAGCCAGCACGGCGAGAAAGCCGTCACGCTGGGTAGCCTGGTCACCAACGGTCATAGCGTCCATTCTCAAGACTCCCAGAAGGCCGCTGAAATGCTCTCCAAGCATTGAGCGAATCCAACCAGGTTTCTTTGGACTGCGATGAATTTTGTCTTTCAGACGGCGACCTCACAAGGTCGCCGTCTTTTTTTGCGATCGACGATAAGCGGCGGATTCCACAAATCTCATTGGGAACGAGTATATTAGCGTCTCTAACACATACACGGGGGCTCAGACTCTAGCCAGATCGACTTCAGGGTGGAGATAAAATCTTAAAACCTGGTCCTCTTCGACCAGAACATTTCCAATCGGGCGTTCATGTTCCCCTTGCTCACGGGAAGGCTTAGGCTCATGACGAGCGACAATGATCCATCGAATTCTGAATTCTTATCCACAATAGTGTCGCCCGTATCCGTTGTTCCGGTAGTTCCTCATCACGACGGCGTGGAACCGATGGCCGTTGAGATGCTGCCGGACCCAGAAAGCGATCATCCGGTTGCGCAGCCGGTCGAGGCTGTCGAGCGTGTTGCCAGTGTGGATGTCATCCGCGGTTTCGCGCTTCTGGGGATCTTGGCGATGAACATCGTCAGTTTCGCCTGGCCCGGTTCGGTTTATGAGATTCCGATCATGGCCGAAGGAGCTGGTCCGCTTGACACTTTCCTTTGGGGATTCAATCACCTCATTTTCGACACGAAAATGATGACCCTGTTTTCCATGCTCTTCGGCGCAGGACTGGTCATTCAGTCCAACCGTGCCGAATCCCGTGGAACCTCGCTGACTCGCGTCTACTACAGACGCATTTTCTGGCTGCTGGTGATCGGAATCATCCATGCCGTCTTCATCTGGGAAGGGGATGTGCTGGTCATCTATGCGCTTTGCGGACTGCTGCTTTATCCCTTTCGAGCCTGGAAACCACGAACGCTGATCGTTGCGGGGATCGCCGGAAATCTGATGATCGTCGTCATGCTCCTGGGATTCCGATTCATCGGCATTCCCTATATGCAATCGACGTTCGATGAGGTCGCCACCCAGCTTGATGCAAAACAAGAGCCCACCTGGTGGCGGCGCAGCGTTCACGATGCCTGGAAAGAGATGTCCAAGCAGGAACTTCCCAAACGCGAGGATTTTCTGAAAGAGATCGCACGATACCGTGGACCGTATCTCGGACTGGTCACTCAGCGAGCGACCTCGCTCGTCTGGATGCCCATCGGTCTGCTGATGATTTACTGGTGGATGATCGGCGGGCGAATGCTGATCGGCATGGGCATGATGAAAATGGGGGTGTTCTCAGCCTCGCTGGCGCCTTCGACCTATCAGCAAATGATCCGGTGGGGATATGGAATCGGCCTTCCGTATATGCTCTTCGATGCCGTGCATGAAGCGACCAACGGCTTCTTTCTGGGCCGAAGACTCTGGTACATGCTTGATGGCTGGCCGTTGATCACGATTCTGGGCAGCTTGCCTGTTGTCATTGGCCACATCGGACTGGTCATGCGCATGGTTCAAACGGGAACATTTCCCTGGCTCACCCGGCGACTGGCGGCCGTTGGCCGAATGGCCCTGAGTAACTACCTCGCGACGTCGCTCTTTTGCACGACCCTTTTTTACGGGTACGGTCTGGACTTCTTCGCAACGATCCACCGACCACTGCTTTGGGGGATCGTGCTGGCGATCTGGATGACGCAGTTACTGCTTAGCCCGCTCTGGCTCGAACACTTTCGTTTCGGGCCAGCCGAATGGCTTTGGCGCAGCCTGACGTATAGGAAACTTCAACCGATGCGAGCTCGTGCTGAGCCGGGTTACGCCTGACCGACGTCAGCCGGCCAAAAGAACCACGAACAAATAACCACGAATCAAGAACAAATGCATGTTACGAATTGGGAACGACCAAGCAGGGCAAGGCAAAGAGATTGAACCACGAATCGAACGAATCCAGAAAGAGCAGGAAAATCGATAAAGCGAGATGAAAACCGATCCAGCCGAATAGAGAGCTCGGCAATCAAGTCTGCTTGTTTCTTCGACCCTGAAAGCATTGCTCCATCAGCCCAGGTCGAAACTCTGAATCGTCCAAATTATTGAGCAAGTGTCGGGGATAGGCGTAAGCGTCCGATGAACCGCATTCTTGATAAGCTCGACCAGAGTGATCCTTGCACGTTGCTCTGGTTGAAGGATTACCCTGGCTGCGGTTGTGTTCTCTGGATCTTTACGACTTGGCTGGGGCCGGCTTCCAGGCATCCGGGAGCAGTTCCGCAATTCGACTGTGCGGATGCGTACTCACCCGGTCGAGGACATCTCGGAGATAGGCAAACGGTTCGACATTGAAATGTTTGCAGCTTTGGAGCACGGTCATCAGGATTGCCGCCGTGCGACCTCCCGCATCACTGCCCAGATGAAGCCAGTTCTTCCGGCCTATGGCGATCGATCGCAGAGCGTTCTCGCTTGCGTTGTTGTCGATCGCCAGGTAAGGGACCTCCAGATACCGATTCAACGCTGTCCAATTCGTCCGACTGTAGGCGACCGCCTGACCCATGGGACTTTTGGGTAAAACCTGACCCGCTACCGTTTCCAGCCAGGTCCCAAACGATTCCATCAGCGGGTTGGACTGCTCCTTTCGGAACTGACCTCGGATTTCGTCCTCGATCGCCCATCGTCGATCATTCTCGATATCCTTTTCGTCGATCAGCCGTTTCTGGATCGCAGCGGTGGCAGCCTTCTCCACGTCGTAGAGTCTGCCGATCCACGCCAGGGCTGGATGGGCATAATCAGGGCAGGTCGAACGACAGTCATAAAACTTGCGGCGCGCGTGCGCCCAGCAGGCAACCTCAAGGATGCCTCGATCATGCAGCGAATCGTACACGGAATAGGCGTCGGATTGCAGATGGCCTTTCGAGAAGCCACTCAAAAATGGGTCCGGGCCATCGCGACTGCGGTCTCGCGTGTAATCATAGACCACAAAGCGATTCGCTCGATCACCGAGATAGGCCCAGAAGCGGCCGGTGCGATTCTTTCCGGGAAGGAGCAGATCCTGAACCGACACAGGCGTGTCATCCGTCTGAATTACGTCGGAAAGCAAGATCCGGGCCTTCAGGGCTTTCCAGATCGGCTCCATCAGGTCCGCGATCGAAGCCATCCAGTCGCACATAGTCGAGCGTGAAAGCATCACGCCCTCGCGGGCGAAGATCCGTTCCAGCCTGTACAGTGGCAGATGATCGATGTATTTGCTGACCGCCACGTGAGCGAGTAAACCTGTGCCAGGCAATCCGCGTTCGATCGGTTCCGGCAGGGTTGGTGCAGTGGCCACATGTGCCTGACAATCCTCACAGGCATATTTCAGCCGGATGTGTTCGACGACATGCAGGCTCGCGGGCGTGTAATCGAGTTGCTCACGCGTTTCACGACCGATTTCCTTACGCTGTTTGCCACAGCAGGGACAAGCGCGAGCCTGTTCGTCCAAATTGTGGATGATCTGCTTCCGTGGCAGGGTCGCGGGCAGTTTTTTGCGACCATGCGAGCGAGCCGCCTTCGGAATCTCCGCAGCCTCAGGGGCGACAGGTAAATCGACCTGAGCAACTTCCTCAGAGGCATTCGTGAAAAGCAGCATTTGAGCCGGATTGAGCTTTTCACTTTTCTTGCCGTACTGCTGCCGGAGCAGTTGTTCGATGTGGTGATTCATCCGCTCGATCTTGATCTGCAGTTTGCGCAGTTCCACGGCCTGATCGCGAATCAGGCGATGGGCCGTGGCAAGATCATCAGGAAGTGGGATGTCTACCGCATGAGTCATACTATTTCATACGGTAAAACAAGCCGTTTTGTTTGCGCTATCTCTAAATAATTCTATTTTTCCAGAGAGAAACGAGGTCTGCGTCGTGATCCTTGGAGATCAATGCCTCCTAGTACGGCCGCGAGTTCAGCCGTGTTCCACTCGACCTGCTGAGATTCCGCATTTGGCCAGCGGAACGTGCCTTGTTCCAGTCGTTTCATCCAGACGGCCAATCCGTCTCGATCCCAGTACAGGATCTTCACACGGTCTCGTCGCCGGTTTGTGAAGACAAACAAGTGACCCGAGAGGGGATCTTGCTTGATCACAGCACGTGTCAGTTGAGCGAGTCCATCAAACCCGTTGCGAAAATCGATAGGAACGACCGCGACGAAAATCCGTACGGTGGCCGGAAGACCAATCATGGTCGCTCCTCCAGTACGTCCAGTAGACGTTCCAGGGTAGATTGGTCGAATCCTGCGGAGACAGCGAGGCGACGACCAGCAGGAAGAACCAGGACAAGGGCGTCGTTGGGCTCCAGATGATACTGGGGGATCGGCTTGACGATCACGGGCAGAAAAGTGGGAGGTGTCGTGGCGAGTGGCGAACTTTTCGTACGCCGATAGTAGTGGTAAAGAAAGCTGTGTAACGAGAGGCCTTCTCGCAGGCAGTAGGCTCTCTGGGACAGACTACTGTCCTGAAAACGGCTGAGAACCTCGGGCCATTCCGAAATCAAAATCTTTCGCTGCTGCATCAATGATCTCCTCCAAGCCCGGTACCATCGGGCATGGAGGGATCGTCGCGAATCGTCAAAGGGCTTTC
>Ga0007796_10000837_pt1 | contig 10861 bp, 8 predicted proteins | sample CryBogmetaGMA0M_FD_60373 | JGI IMG/M metagenome (GOLD analysis project Ga0007796, IMG submission 60373) | Freshwater microbial communities from Crystal Bog, Wisconsin, USA - MA0M | ecosystem: Environmental > Aquatic > Freshwater > Lake | place: Crystal Bog, Wisconsin, USA | collected 2009-07-06 | reverse complement strand
AATTCTGTGCCATCGTCTTGTACAGAGCTTCCAGATAGCAAAAGAGAGGGGGAGCGAATAAACCAAGGTCGCTGCAAACGTATTTGGATCACTATAAGTCTCACCCACCCCAACCATTCTTGGGATACCCATGCGGTATTCATGTCGTCCATGCAGGTATTCAGTATAGGAATGCGTCATATATAATCCGATCACGAACGTATAACCAACGATAAGTCTCCGGAGAGTGAACGCTCCCAAACCACAGGTCGTCATTACAAGATAAAATACGACGGTTTTCACATAGAGGTCGATGACCTGCTCCTGGGCAGGTGAGCGATAAGGACTTGCAACCGCGGAAAGCAACACAGATATCCAGAACAGGAGAAATGACGATTGCAGCCTGTTACCAATCCAACGCTTGGGGTGGGCAAATAAGAGCCACGCAACTAATAAACCTATCATATAAACGCGTTCTATGCGCCAACTGCCCAAAACCGGCCAGACCTCAAAAGGTCGATCAATGAAGAGAAACATATACCCAATAAGCCAGTAGATCATTTGGCACACGTCCGATTATTGATTCCTGACGTCGATAACTTGAGACGACAACATGAACTCACCGCATGTTGAACACTCTCACGGATCGGTGATCGCTCAACGGTACTCTGGCACGAAAGCCGTAACTACCAGAGTGGGCACGCCTTTTTATTGCTGGGTTTTTAGGCGACTACGGCGATTGATTCATCAGCGAATACCTCGACCTTAGAATAATCCACGTTCCAACGCCGTCGTTCCCGCCATGACGTCAGGTTGACGCGTAGAAAGATCTCGAACGATCTGCTTTGCCAGTCGGGGATACCAGAACCGTCGGAACCGTACCGATCCTACAAAATGCGCTACTATTGATGTCTGGATGCGCTTGATTGGCCAGTATCCACTCGCGACATAATCAGGCCGTACTTTGTCGAGATTGATTGGGTTTGGCAGACCATTAAACAAGACCGACCAAATCGCCTGTTCGATTTCCCAGTTCTGAAATAGTTTTTGATCTTGTTCAGCAATCCGCCGTAGAACCCCAATGAGGATCGGCTCTGGTATGGCATTCCAAAGTCCGATCAAGCCCGCATTGAAATCGTTGATATCAACAGCTGAAAAATCAAATCCCATCTCACGGAAGACAGCCGTTAATGAATTTCCACCATCACTGTAAAAACATTGGTCTATACCATCATTGATCCAATTCAGAATGAATTCCGGCTGACGCAAGAAGAGTAGGTCTGAATCGAAGAGAATAATTTTCTTATCAGAAAACCGATAGATTACATTCAACAACTTTAATGTCAGAAAGAAATGGCACTGCTCCAAGGGTGGCAATAAAGAACTTAGCTCGGGATCAGACTTTCTACGAATGAAAGCGAGGCTATCTTCTTTGGCATAAATCTCAATACCAACAATGTGATCATTTAACGTTCTTCGGCTCTTCGCGTCTAGCGAACCATCATCTTGTACAACAACTCGGCAAGGAATCTGGCCTGAGAAAAAGCGAAAGAAAGACTTGATTGCTAGGAGGTATGCATGGCAATTATTCCGATCGAGAACAGTATAAATAATCGTCTGAGCGTCTGGATCAGAAACAAAAGGTGACGTCCTGAGTATCGAACGAAAGATCAAATTCGATCGACGCATCAGCAAACGATTCCATATTGTAAAACATTGACCAGCAAGGTTCATCGTACTCACCTATTCATCAGGGATTGATAATACGCTGTATAGCGATTCACCTGGATCGAGCGACTGAATGTGGATGCAACACGCTCGCGTCCAGCACGGGCTAATTGACATGCTCGCTCGGGTGAATCCAGTAATCGCTCGATCGCCTCGACGAACGCCGGAACGTCACCCGCCGGGACAAGCAACCCATGCTTGCCAGGTTCGATCAATTCCACAATTCCACCCACCGCTGTCGCCACAACTGCTCGCCCAGACGCCATATATTCAATCACGGCATTCGGAAAGCCCTCCGCGCTTGAGGTGAGTACAGTCAAATCTACTGAAGCCAGGAAAGCTGGTATATCCTGAACTTTCCCCAAAAACTCGACTCGCTCCTGAAGGCCCAGTGCCGCTACCTTCCGCCTCATCTCGGTCAGAAGTTCGCCATCACCGGCTACACGGAAGCGAATATTACGATTGCGTGCACTCAGTTCCTGCGCAACTGCCAGAAGTAATTCCGGATCTTTCACTGGACACGGATTTGAAACCATCCCAATCCGTACAGGAGTGTGCCCCGATCCATCGAATAGAACCTCCGGGGTAGCTAAGAACCGCTCTAGCTGAATTCCATTGGGAATGATGGTGAATCTCTCAGGGGGGATCCATTCCTCAGCTACCATGGAATCTTGAGTAGCCTGGGCATTCGCGATAACACCATCGACCAATTGATTCACAATTCGCGACGACCATAAGATGCGGCGAGAGAGCGAAGGGTCACCCAGTCGGAACCGGGTTCGAACGACCCTCGGGACACGAGCCAGCCTTGCAGCTAAAACGCCATAAAATGAACTATCCTCAAAATAGGTCTGCACAATATCAATCCGGTTTGACTTCAGGAATTTCCTGAAAGCCATGACACTCTTGAGCGTTGAGAAACTCTTGAGTGACCGAATCCCAAGTCGCTGAATGGGAATCGAATCCGGTTCGAGACTGCGAGATACCTCATCTTCGCCATCCAGCAAGCAGAGATAAGGCTCTACCCGTGATCGGTCCAGAGTGTTGAGTATCCCCAGGAGTTGTAATTCCGTTCCACCTGTGAACAACCTATCAATGATGAAACAGACACGAATAGGTGGCTCCGAAAGCATGCTAGCTGCCGTCTGCTGACGTCTCCCTTGGTTACGAGTTCGATACGTTTGATCGACAACATGCTTCGAGGTGGATCGTTTCATTCGTACTCAACCTTTGGATAATGGAGTCATCGACTCAGTCTGTCATGAACGATCGGTCGTTCGGGATAAGTCGTTGTTACAGATCGCGTCTGAGGTGACTTACCAGGCCGAGACTGCTTTAATCGAATCAAATCAATATAGAAGCTCTCCATCGACTGTTGCCGTCTCTCGAATGACAACTCCCCTTCCACTCGCCGCCGTGCTGATTCGCTCCTCTTTAATGTAGACTCTGGAAACGAGAACACACGCTCGATTTCATTGGCAAGTGCATCAATATCACCAGGCGTGACCAATAAGCCATCCTTCTCATGCTCAATCAATTGCCCGGTGCCACCCACATCCGTGGCCACAACCGGAACACCAAGCGCCATGGCTTCCAAGACCACGTTCGGAGTCCCTTCATAGTCCGAAGCCTGTACAAAAAGGTCGATGGCGTGGTAATAACCGATCATGTCGGACTGATGTCCGATCAAGCGACAACGCTGCGAAAGGCCCAGTTCACGGATCAAGGTTTCGAGATCTCTTCGCAGGCTCCCTTCTCCAGCAATCACAAGCTTCAGTGCAGGGAATTTTTGCAATAGCCGCATCATTGCGCGTATCAGGATATCAAATCGCTTTTGGGATTCTAATCGTCCCACCGAGCCGATCACAACGTCCGTGGCATTCACGCCAAGACGCTCTCTGGATGCAGAACAGAGATCAGGATTGCGCCGGTAAAGATGTTGGTCAATCCCATTGACGATGGTTCGAATTCGATCGGACTTGACACCAGCACGAACAAGTTCACGCTGGATGTCGCTTGAAACGGCAATAACCCCTGGAAACTGCCTAAGAAGCGCGCGACCTACAGGATAATAAAGCCATGTTTCACGCCAACTGTTCCCCGTCCAGCCATGCGCCGTTGAGAGAGGGATAACTCCCATCGTTCGGGCAAGCCGCCAGGCAAATAAGTCTGACTTGTAGTCATGCGAATGCACGAGATTGATGTGTCGGCATCGCACCAACTTCTCGGCCTGACGATAGTTGCCGGGGTGAAAGGGATTTCGTTCGCGAATCTCGACATAGTCCAGACCCAGCTTTAGGGCTTTGTTCTGGATATGTGTATCAGTATCCCGCAAGTTCCGGATGTAACACACGGTGACCTGGAGCTGAGTGGGATCAGCGAGGGCAGCTCCATGCAGGATCGTTTTCTCAGGACCGCCACCAGCCCCATCCGCCGAACGTAGTTCAAGGACTCGAATTGGCTGTGTCATTTGTGAGCAACCTGCAAAAAAAGACGACTCTGACCGAGGGATACAACACGTCGATTATTGAAAAGACACCAGCTAGCTCGTTTCCACGTAACTTCACTTAAAGCGTTTACGAGAAAAAAGAACACAAGAAGAACCGACCGCATTGCTACCTGTTTAGCGTAAGGCGTGAGATAGTGTGGTACTTACCGAACACACGATTGGTAGTCTTATGCGTAGCCTATTACTCGTCGCTTCCATTTATCTTACGAGTATGATTCTTCTACCATGATCATTGGCGTATTGCCTGAGCGTACCGAATTGCCCGGGCAAACATAGCTCCACAGGGATTAGCAAGTAATATAGCCGGAACAAAAAGCGGTAAGTTCCAGTATTTCGGATGATCAAACCGCTGCAAAAGTTTTTTTGCTTGCTTCCACTCTCCCCAAAAGCTTAGCATGCAACTTGTTTTGAATGCGCGAATAGCAAGAATCCTTTCCAGTTGCAGCGAAAGGTGAGGCGGGCATGCAGATCGCACGAGATCTGGGTAAATTAAAAAAGGCTCGAGCGGCCGAGGACCTGATCTAATATTACTAAGTTCTGAAGCATCACGATGAACTTTAACTCTTGGTTTGTTGCTGAACATCACTCTCTCGTTGAGGATTACTTTGAGCATCAGGAAAGCATCTTCTGCGTATCGGCATTTGTCCCCTTCGTAAAAGCATCCCCATCGAGCTAGGGTACTTTTCCTAAACAACGTAGAACAAGGCGACATATACGCGATCATGGAGACCAGTTGAGCCGGGTTCATTTCGGGGGTCATTTGTATCACCTGATTCGAAATTCCTCTTTTCCCATAAAAGACCGCTTTTGAAACGCCTCCTGGAAGCTCGATTGTGCCAGATACAACGGCAGCAAGGGTATCCTCTCGTTCAAGAAGCTCAAGGCTTTCTTCAAGGTAACATGGAAGCCATTCATCGTCAGCATCTAGAAATGCGCAAATATCACCCTTCGCAATGGCAATTCCGCTATTCCTCGCAGAGCCTGGCCCACCGTTTTTTTGCCTTATTATCTTGATACGGCAGTCACGAACCTGACTTGCTATTTCGATACTTTCGTCGGTTGATCCATCGTCAACGAGTATAAGCTCAAACTCACCAAAGGTCTGAGCGAGGATCGAGCGCACACAGCGTTCGATGTAGGCCGCTTTATTGAAGACAGGTACAACGACAGATACCTTCACTTCCCTTGTCCTCGTATTTTGGATCCAGACAAATGCAATCTTTTGCTGCCAGAAACGTTAAGACACATTTCACTCGCGCGGATCCGTTCACATGCAGCCAGCAGATATGGTACTTCTTCATCAATGATGGCAACAAGAATACCGTCCACGATCGCCAGTCCTCACGATTTTCCAGGTCGAATGAATTCGTAAAGGCTTCCGTAACCGCTTCCAGCGTGTATTGCCAGAAAAACGATGGGGACGATCGCTAGATATCTCAGGTCACGATTCCTGAAGGCAATCGGAACAGCCACGCTCAAGAGTAGGGTTGCATAAACGGCCATGGTCATCAGGAACACAAGTCCCAGGGGGCCAATGATCAGGGAGAGTAGCGGGCCCGTTCCACACCCCAGCAGAAACAGTGCTGGGGCCAGGGAGCCGAAAGAGAGTGTGTCTGGGTGTTTGCGAGCCAGCCTGACCCGCCCTTTGCCGTAGCGAGCCATCTGCCGGAACAGACCCCGAAACGTGGTCCGAGGGATATACCTGACGGCGAGCGCAGGACTGTAGTAGCAATGCATACCCGCACAATCAATGCGATGATTCAGTTCGACGTCTTCACATGCGTCAAACGACTCGTCGAATGGACCGACTACCGAGAACAAGGAACGTCGGTACGCCACTGCCACTGATTGTGCCGGCGCATAGCAGGCTGTGTCTTGATAATTAACGCTTGATGGGTGGTGACCCAGCCAGCTCTGCCTGGCCAGGGCCACCGCTCGTTGAAAAAGGGTTGCTTGGCTAATATTCAAGGGCTGGGGGCGACCCAGACAATCGGCCCCCGTCAGGGTGAATGCGTTGGTGATCGCGCCCAGGTAACTTGGTCCATCGATCTGGCAGTGCCCATCAATGATCACGACATAGTCACCCGTGGCATGCCTGATACCAATATTGCGAGCCGAACTAGCCAGGCGTTGTGGGTTATCATACACCTGCACGTTGCAGACTTTGTCAGCATATGATTCGGCAATGGCACGAGTATCATCGGTTGAGCGGCCGTCGATCACTAAAATTTCGAACTGCTGGGAGGGGTAATGTTGTCCAAGCAACTGTTCAAGTGTGGCTCCCAGATAAGCTTGTTCATTCCGGACTGGCATGATGATGCTCAGCCTGGGAAGGCGGGACTCTTCGGGCTGGTTTCGAGGGCTATATCGATTTGCGTTTCTGATCCTTGACCGTGAATCGTCGACCTTCATATCAGCAGCCTCTTCGATAGAATATCAGGACTCGGCGACCATGGAAGAAACCAATTCATGTGCGGCCAGGAGTCCCGGAGAGCTGGCCGTGACGTCACGTGCACGTACAGGCGCGACATCCTGAAATTCGGGAAATCGGAACACGGCGGCGAGGAACCGGGGCGGCACTCCGAGGATATAGAGAGGCGTGCTCAGGAGAATCTTGAGGTCAAGTTTGAAGCCAACTTGCTCCATGTAATAAAGGTCAAAGTTCAACTTTCGACGAACGGTCTGTAAGCTTTCGTCGGGCTGCTGCTGGACCTGAGCTAATCCCGTGAGACCGGGCTTAACTTGCAGACGCGCGGAGAAGAGGGGGAGTTCACGTTCGATGATCCTTCCCAAAGTCGCCCGCTCCGGTCGCGGTCCAACCAGGCTGAGGTCGCCTCGCAATACATTCCAGAGTTGCGGTAATTCATCCACATGAGTCCTGCGTAAGATATGCCCAACGGCGGTTATACGCGGATCTCCCGGCAGCGACCAGGCAGGACCGATCTTCTGCTCACTGCCCTGGTACATCGAGCGAATCTTGTAAAGGATGAACGGACGCCCGTTCAGACCAAGCCGTTCCTGAGCATAGATCATGCTCCCCCTGGACGTGAGCTTGACCAGAGTCATGGAAAGCAGGACAACGGGCGATGTCAAGACAATCAGGATCATTGCCAACCCGCGATCCACCGTCGGCTTGACAAGCCGCTGATACGTGGACTCCACGGGACGGGGATGTAGGTTGGGCTTTTCCATAAAAGTCTCTCCTTGCTGGTATCGCACGACAATCCTTGGGTCGAACAGGACGTGGGTCCGCGCATCATCTGTCGCTCCCTGTTCTGCAATCACCGCGAAACAGTTCAGGGAACCGAAGTGACGGTCTCTTCGCCGAACAACCGCGCGTGCGCTTCTGGAAGAAGTTCACGGACAAGTTCAGCGAAGTCGGTGTGATCCCACGGTGTTTGTGGCGCTGTAGCGGATGACACGAGATACAGCTTGCAAAGCGCGGACCGGTTCATATAGGCCATGCGCGCGTTGCTTGGGGTGTTCCAGCCGTTGCCATCATTCCAGCACCAGACCAGCGTTAACCGAGAAGACGAGGTCGGGGCATCTACGCTACTTGCTGTGGCCGTGGCGATATTGACGAGAGACTGGAGTTCGCCCGACTGAATGGATCGCTGTTGAGTTCGGCTCAGGGAATAACCAGCCGCCGGGTAGCACACTTCCGGAGTATGCGCCGAAATCTGCGCGGGCAAGCCGGCCAGCAATAGCATGGATACAGTCTCGCCGGTGCTCTCATGAGTATACCGTCGTGCCAATGAACAGGTTGCGCCGGCCAGTTCGAGTGTGCGTGGATCCATGACCATTGGTTCGCTGCTCCACGAACCGAGATGCGTGGGAATCTGATCGATCCGCTGGGCAAGCTCTGAGAGAGCCCGCGAAGTGTTCCAGCGGTTGGTCCAGATTCCCTGGATCGCACCGGTTCCAAGAATCACGACGGCGATCAGCGCGAAGAGCCGCACCCGATGAAAGTTCATTGCAACACCCACAGTGAAATGATCCGAGGATTTGCTTGAGGTTTCAGCCTCGCCCGCGGCCCGGGTAAGGATACGTGGATCCTTGATCATTGGCGTAGAGTCCGCCATGCACGCCGGTCACAACCGCGCCCAAGATCCGGACTCCCAGCACCCCCAATCGCTGATAGGCGGCGAAGACCTTGGGAAGCCGACTGACGTCACGCAAGGTTGATAAGATCACGGCATCCACATAGGTAGCGATCGTCAGTGCGTCTGCGACGGGCAACACAGGCGCCGAGTCCACAATCACGAACTCGAATCGATCCTTGAGTTCGGAGAAGATCTTCCGAAGGCTGCCCTGAGAGAGGCCCCGGAAAACAACATCCGAGTACCGGCCGGCCGGCATAATTGTCAGTTCCGGCAGGTTAGAGGGGACCAACACTTCATCGAGCGTTGCTTCATTGCAAAGCACCTCACCCAGTCCGGTTGTCGAGCATACATCGAACACCTTCGCCACGGAAGGATTACGGAAATCGGCGTCGATCAACAGGGTGGTAAATCCAGCCCGAGCCAGACTGGTCGCCAGATGGCATGAAAGCGAGGTTTTGCCCTCACCGCTGATGGCACTGGTGACCATGAGCACGCGTAGGTTGCCAGCCCGCGCCTCGTGAAGAATCATAGCGCGTGTTGAATCGATTGATTCAAGCATCATCCGATACCAGTTGGTGTCTTCGCCGATTTCACGAGCGGCCAAGCCGCGACTGCGTGAGGGAAGGGGCGGCAGCGAACCGACAATCTGGATCCCCAGCCCCTGCACCACCTCTTCGGCGGATGTCAGTTTCCGATTCTTGAACTCCATGAAGGTCACGAGGCCAAGGCCGCCAAAGAACGCTCCCATCGTGGCGGTACCAACCAACACGAAGCGTTTCAGCTCATCCCTGGCCCGTGGCACCCGCGCATTCTCCACCACCTGAATCCGCTCGGGTGCCTGGATCTCGATTCCGAGCTTCTCGACCTCGGCGCTGACCTGTAAGAACTTTTCCTTGGTTTGCGTGATCTCTTCGTGCATCGATTGCAAATCAATGGTCTCAACGTTGAGTTTCTGGCTGTCACCAGACAGCCGTTCACGGTCGGCCAGTAACTGGGCTTCCAGCACCCTGGCCGTCTCCAGGCTGAACTGAAGTTGTTCCAGGGTGGAGCCGTGCACCCTGGCCTGTTGTCGAGCCAGCCTGTTCTGGGCCAGAGGCTGAAGTTCCAGCCGCTTGCGTGCGAGTTCGGCCTCCAGTTGTACAGCCTGCTTGCGCAACCCCTTGAGTACGGGGTCGTTATCAGGATTGCGTGAGACAGTCTGAACTCGCGATTCTTGACGTTGCAGCTCGTCTTGAACGCGGTCCAGGCGCTCTCTGATCTGAGCGATTGGCCCCTGCTGTTCAATGTAGGTCTCGATTTCGGACATGGCACTGACTGGCGGTTGCGTCTGTGAACGGATCGAGAGCTCTGGATACCGGTTACCAACATCGATTTCGGCTTCAAGCTTACGCCTGAGAGCTCGACATTCCGCCAATTGTCGTTCCAGGTCGGAAATCTGCTCGATGTAGAGCTGTTGCTTGATGACCAGGGTCGCCCGATCGTCCGAGCCCACGGACTCGGCCAGACTCTTGGCGCGGGAACGTTTCTCCTTGAGCTCTTTTTCTTTCTGTTCCTTGATTGCAATAAGTTGACTCTTGCGCGCAGTCTTCTTGAGGTGATCCTTGAGTGCGATCTCTTCCATGTAGGCCGTTTTCACGGCGTCGACAATGGTTGCGAGTTCTTCCGGCTGTTCGCCGCTGAGTGCGATCTCCAGCAGTTCGGAGCCGTCCTTGAACCCGACCTGGATCTCCCGCTGCAGAAACTCAACGAGATCGATTTCACCTTGAAACGTCTGAAACCGCTCGAGCGATGGATTTGGGGGAGATTCTGGATCACTCCGAGGACCCGATTCGGCCAGGTTCTTGAGCGCTGCGTTCAGAACCGGCGCGCTCATGAGATGAGAGATTTGTGTCTTCTGGAATCGCTTGTAGTCTTCACCCGCCAGCGACTGAGATTCGAGAACCGAGTCCAGCACGCGCGGCGACTGCGAAGGCACGAGAATCAGGGCTCTGGCCGTATATTTTGCGGGGGGGACCAGGAACCAGGCCGAGCCGCCAACCAGCAGCGCGAGCATGAATCCCAGCCCGAGCGCCTGGTGTATCCTTCGCCTGAAAGCGCGAAACAACGAGCTCGGGTCTGGCGCTGCGCTGAGTGATAACGGGATCGCCCCGAGCCCAGCACGTCCGGAGAGGGCCGACGCACGCTTCAGGAGCACGGCATCGGCAGGAGTCGCCATGTTCTGCTGCGGTAACATCGTGATCGGTTCGGCGTGACCGGCAGACTTCATCGTCGGTACTTCCTGATGGTCGGTGTTTGAACCGCGGGGTGCGACCCACCCTGCTGCTGTGAAGACGAGGTGTGATCCGCAAGCGTTGTGCCGCGATGAATGAATTCCCGACCGCTTGCAGATTCGACAGTGCGCGTGGCGAGCAGGTCAGAGAAGACCGCCTGTTGCTGGGGGTTAGGCGGTATGACCAGCAACCAGTCCCAGATCCACGCCAAACACCAGAGCAAGGCCAATGCGAACGGAATCATCAGCCAGCCGGCCAGATCGTGATAGAAC
>Ga0007796_10000832_pt1 | contig 10884 bp, 8 predicted proteins | sample CryBogmetaGMA0M_FD_60373 | JGI IMG/M metagenome (GOLD analysis project Ga0007796, IMG submission 60373) | Freshwater microbial communities from Crystal Bog, Wisconsin, USA - MA0M | ecosystem: Environmental > Aquatic > Freshwater > Lake | place: Crystal Bog, Wisconsin, USA | collected 2009-07-06 | reverse complement strand
CAGTCACGGTGGTGGACGGTTCAGTGCGCCGCACTGCCGAGGCAGCCGACATCCCGGCCGCACCGCCCCCAATGACCACTACCCGACGCGCCACCAACACTCCAGTCACTTGTGAGCCCCACTGCGACCCTCTCAGGCGCAGGCGTACCCCTCCATGACCCATCAAGGTGAAGTCTGGCTGGTTCTTGGCCCGAATGGGACGGGTCGAACGTCAGGTGTGACCTCATAATGTTCCAATGGACGAGCACGTCGACAGGCCAACCGGGAGGATAAGGAACTGTGATCCAGCCTCCCGACTTCCTCGATTTGCCCCCTAGGCAGAGCCGCCCGCGGGCAAAGGGCCTCACGCACGTCCTCGATAAGGGTTTGCCGCCCGCCGCGACAGCTGAATTTCTCGCTCAGGCTGGTCACCTCGTCGACATTGCCAAGATCGGTTGGGGAGTCGGCTATGTCGATCCAACCCTTACCGAACGAGTAGCCCTCTATCGGGCTGCGGGCGTCGAGGTAAGCCTTGGCGGCACACTGCTTGAGGTATGCGCCGCCCAAGGTCGGGTTGATCAACTCCGCGATTGGGCCCTGTCCTGCGGGGTTAGCGTGCTTGAGGTGTCCGACGGCCTGGCTCGGTTTGATCGTGCGACCAAGACCGACCTCATCCGACGTCTGAGCCCACATTTCTCCGTGGCCGCTGAAGTGGGCGCGAAAGATGCAAGCGTGCCCGTCGTCGATTCCGAATGGATCGCCGATATGGAAGCAGACCTGGAAGCAGGTGCGCGCTGGCTCGTCACCGAGGGCCGCGAGAGTGGGACGGTCGGCATCTACTCAGGCGATGGCACCGTTCGTGACGAACTCATCAGCTCCATCGCCGAGCGGCTACCGATCGACCAGGTCATCTTCGAGGCTCCCAACAAGGCCCAGCAGACCTGGTTCATTCGTACCGTGGGGCATGAGGTCAATCTTGGGAACATCGCCCCCGAGGAAGTGATCCCGCTGGAAACTCTTCGGCTCGGATTGCGCGCGGACACTGCGCTTCGTGTACCCGGATATCTCATACCAACTTCCCCAGTCGCCACGAGCGATACGTTCGAAAGTGAAAGGGTGTAACCATGATTCCGCTGCCGGCACCAAACACGATGACCCGTCCCTATCGCGGCCTGTCTGCCCAAGAGGCCGACATCGATATGACCGATGAAGCCGCGATCTTGGAATACATCGTCGGTCGTGAGGTGTATCGACGTACCGAGTGGCTACTTCTCTCGAACGGTGACAACCGCGCGCTCATCGAAGTGCGTAAGAAATCTTTCGAGCCGCTGTTCTCCCCTGTCACCGAAGCGCGCGTCCTGGCAATGCCTCACCGTCTCGTTTGGATCGAAGACTCAGAAACCGATGTCGGCAACCCCACCCAACTCGCATTCACCGCCCTGCGTCACGAACGCGAAGGAGCCGATGCGTATGCGGTTAAAGGGAAGTTCGAACACATCAATGTCATCTGGCAGCCGGCCCCCGTGACGATTATCGTCACAGAGGTCGTGCCTCCCGAACCAGCGAAGCTGCTTGAAATGGCCAAGCTTGCCGTTGGATTCGACGAAGATCTTCCGCCGATCAATCTGCAGCTCGACGCCGTCGATATCCGCGTTATGGCTGCCGACAACCCTGCGGACAACTACCTACTTCCGTGCCGCGGCTCCGGCGTAGACCTTCCTGCAGACGTAACTTTCCTAGACACCCGACCGGCAGATCGCCTCGACTGGACACTGATTGGTTGCGAACGATCAGTCCAATTCCATCGCCACTTCTATGGAGACGCACCGGATCAGGTCGATTTCTGCCCCAACAAGCGCTCTGAGACCTTAGAAGGCGATCCGCTAGTACTGACGAAGTGCTGCATGCTCGAGCGAGGCGTCGAGGTGCGTGGTAACACCGCCATCGTTCCGTGGGGTAACAACCTCGACGAGGTGCGCCTAGCACTTCGTCTCATCACTGGCGTGGGGCCACTGCCCGAACCCAAGCAGATTGGGTCAGTATTTACCCCATGAGCGCACATCTCACCGACTCAGCGGTTTTCGGTCACCTCTGGGGAACCGATGAGACTCGGGCCATCTTCAGTGACGAAGGACGATTGCGCGCATGGCTCGACGTACTGGCCACCCTGGCCGCAGCACAAGCCGATGCCGGACTCGTACCTCGCGAGGCAGCCGACTCCATTCACTCTGCAGTGACCGATTGGCTGCCCGACCCCGTCCAGGTCGGCGAGTTAACGCGAGCGACCGGCCATTCAACTCTCGGCCTGATTCGAGTGTTGGAACAACGTCTACCTGAAGAGTCACGCGAGTGGGTCTACTACGGTGCGACCGTTCAAGACCTGAGTGACACATGGTCGGCACTAGTCATGCGACAGATGACAGACATCGTCCTGCGCGATCTCACCACGGCTCGCAATGCAGCTATTGAACTCGTTCGTGAACATCGCTCCACGATCATGTCCGGACGCACCCATGGTCAGCCGGGGCTACCGATCACGTTTGGGTTCAAGGCAGCCATCTGGGCCGATGAACTGGATCGTCACATCCACCGACTAGCCGACAGCCGAGCCGAACGCGAGATCGTTCAACTCGGTGGCGGCCTTGGCACGATGGAGTTCTGGGGCGATGCGGCCGAGCCAATGATCAACTCATTCGCAGAGCGGCTCGGCCTTGGTGTCGCGGCCTTACCGTGGATCACTGCGCGCGATCGGTTCGCATCATTCGTCACTCAGCTGGCCATGATTGCAGCCACAATCGCCAAGATCGGCGATGAGGTCTATGAGTTGCAGCGTGCGGAAATCGGCGAACTTGGCGAACCACTGGCACCGGGTACCGTCGGCAGTATCACCATGCCGCACAAGCGAAATCCGGAATGGGCTGAACACGTCAGCACCCTGGCTCGGCTCATCCGGGTGCAGGCCGATCTTGCGATCGAGGGCATGATCCACGGTCATGAGCGCGACGGCCGGGCCTGGAAAACGGAGTGGGTCATCCTCTGTGAAGTTAGCCACTTCACCGCAGTGAGCACCCTTGCTGCGAACAGGATCATCAACGGCCTCGAGGTTGATGGAGTCCGGATGCGCGCCAACCTTGATGCCCAGCGTGGTTACGTCCTCAGTGAGCCGGTCATGCGCGCACTCAGTGATCGAGTCGGCAAGCACAGCGCACACCGCATCGTCTACGAAGCATCACTTGCTGGTCGCGAGCGCGGTGACGATCTACGCACTGCACTACGAAACGACGGCAGGCTGTCCGACATCAGCGATGCCGAACTCGATTCCCTTCTTGATCCGTCGAATGCACTCGGATCCATCCCCCGCTACATCGACGCGCTACTTCAACGATTCGATGGCTGACCTCGACCTGTCGAGAATCGCGCGAGAGTCACTCGCGCTACTGCCGACGCCAATCCACCAGGCACCGCGGCTGTCTGCTGAGCTCGGAATTCCGGTGTGGTTCAAGCGAGATGACCTCACCGGCCTAGGTCTCGGCGGTAACAAAATACGACCATTGGAGTTCCTCCTCGGCGATGCGTGTGCCCGTGGTTGTGACGTCCTCGTCACCGGCTCGGGTGCTCAATCGAACTGGTCGATGCTCGCCGCACTTGCTGCTCGACGATGCGGCCTTGACTCCATCGTCTGCTTCTACGGAGACGCTCCCGACGAGATCCGCGGCAATCTGTTGCTACAGGGGTTGACCGGATCAGACCTGCGCTGGACGGGAGACGCATCGCGGGCGTCCGTCGACGTGATGATTGAGCAGGTCGCTGACGATTTACGTGCGCAGGGCCGCAACCCTCTAGTCGTCCCACGCGGTGGCGCAACTGCGCGTGGCAGTTTGGGATATCTCAATGCAGCCGCTGAAATTGCCCAGCAGGCCGCCATGCTCGGTGTCAGTGACGCCAACCTTTGGTTGGCCACCGGCTCCTGCGGCACTCAGGGCGGCCTCGTGGCTGGAGTGGCGGCGGGATTCCTTCCGCAGGTGACGGGTGTAACGGTGAGTCGACCAGCCGAGGAGTGTTATCGGCGAGTCCTTGAATTGGCAACGGGCGCAGCCGATCTCGCCGCTACGTCCGCACCAACACCAGCGATGGTTAACATCATCGACGGCTACATCGGCCCGGGATATGGATACGCCTCAGAAGAGGGCAACCAAGCTGCTGCACTGGTTGCACGCACCGAAGGTCTGTTCTTGGATCCCCCGTTCTGCGCCAAAGGCATGGCAGCGTTGATCGCTGCCGCTCGCGCTGGTCAGATCGACGGACCGGTTATCTTCCTGATATCAGGCGGCGCACCAACATTGTTCGTTCAGGATGGAGCACTGTGAGCAACCCGACCCCTGAGGGCTACCTCGGATCTGATGCGCGCATCTCGTCGGGGCCGGCACCCGAGCTTGTGGCTGCCGGGTACGCACTCGAGCTCGCCGACGCCCCCTTGCTTCACGATGGTTTGCTCTATGCAGATCTGGCCCATGTGATCGGACTTCATGAGTCGGGCATCCTCGACGCAGCGACCACTCAAACCCTCCTGGCTGGCCTGCTGGAGATGGGCACTGTCTCCGTCGAGGATTTCCCATACGACGTTGTGCTTGGGGATGCGTACAACAGTCGCGAGAAGGAACTCGATCGACGCCTCGGCATAACGGCCGGCTATGTGCACCTTGGTCGTACCCGACGGGAAGCGGGTCGGATTGCCTTCCGGTTTGCCATCCGCGATCGCATCGAACAACTCGCCGTCGCAACAGCGAACCTTGCTGATGCACTATCTGATCGCGCAGACGAATTGGCCGATGCAGCCTGGGCTGACGTCACCTATCTACAACTCGCCCAGCCATCCACGTTCGGCCATTACCTTGCGTCATTCGCCGAAGAGGCGACCCGTCATCTGCCACGGCTACGTGCAGCTCATAGCTGGGTCGACATCTCGCCAGCCGGATCAGGCGGTGTTGCCGGTACTCGGATGTCGCTTAACCGGGATCGCCTCGCCGAACTCCTCGGCTTCGCCGCTGTTGGTCGCAATACCCGCGACACCATGTGGACGATCGACGGCCTCATCGACGTAACGGCCGCAGCAACGCACGCAGTCATCACCGCCGACCGACTTGCCGAAGATCTACAGATCTTCGCGAGCGCTGGATTCGGTTTGGTAACTGTCGATGCCTCCCTCTGCCGCGCATCTGTGCTCATGCCGCAGAAGCGCAATCCCTATGCGCTATCAGTGATTCGGGCCGGTGCCAGCACCATCATCGGCCGACTGACCGGCACAGTTGCAACCGCACGCACGCCATCGGCTGCCACAGACAACTGGCTACATTCCTACGGCGAGGTGGCCTCATCACTCGAGCTTGCAACTCGACTTGTTGAGTTAGCGACCGTCGTCGTCAAGACCCTCGTTGTCAACCGTGATGCACTGGCGGCGAGCGCCGCTGATCAACAAACTGCGTCAACGGATATTGCGGACGAACTTGTCCTCGTCGGAGGTCTCGATTACCGAACCGCATATCGCATTGTTGGACGCACGATCGCGCAGGCACTGAGTACCGGAACGCGAGTGAACATGGCCATGCTTGAGCGGGCCGCCATGGACATCACCGGTTCTGCGCTGCCCGCCGACGCCAAAGCCATCGACCTTGACGCCCTGCTCGACGTGACGTCGATCATCGAGTCACGCCATGAAAGTGGCGGGTGTTCACCTGAATCCGTGCACGCAGAAATCGCTTCATTACGAGTGGTGACCGCAACCGAGCGCGGCTGGTTCGACCAACGCCGCGCGGCTGAACAAGCAGCCATCGCGGCACTGGTCGAACGAGCGAAAGATCTCGCCGACGCCTAGGACAACCTAGAGCGACGACAGCTCCATGGATCCGGCGCGGAGGCGCGACAGTTGGATGAAGTGGCTCGGGTTGAGGAACAGTTCGTTCATCTCGGCGAGCTGATCGATCGTCAATCCATCGGTTCGGTGAATCAGGAAGTCTAAGTACTGGAAGCCATCCTTGGCACCGTAGCCAACGTGATGTGCGCCAACGAGTTTGCGGGTTTTTCCATCAAATACGGCCTTCTGGAATCCGGTGCGCTCAGGATGCGTGAACGCCATCAGCATTGTGCCGTCTGCACAGGGCAACGGGATGTCGCCGAAGGGAACACCGGGTGGCGGCATCTGGATAACGATGACCTCGTCGAACTTTTCGCGCGCTTCCCGCTCGGACAACCCAACCCACGTCACTTCGTAGGTGGAGTGGAGGAAATCTGGGTACTCGCTGAAATCGAATGAGTAGTCCTCACCCATGATGTTGCGCGCCGCGGTCATGCCGCACTTGCGCGCCTTGAACATCTCCATCGGTGGGCCGATGATGTCGCCGATCGCGTAGACGCCAGGGATGTTCGTGCGCATATGATCGTCGACGACGATCGAGTCGCGATCGTCCACCGCTACTCCGAGAACGTCAACATACTCATCAGAATTGGCACGCTCACCAGTGCCGATGAACACCATGTCGCATGGGATGTCGCGGATCGTGCCGTCAGACAGTTTTACGCGAACACCGGTGGCACGTGTATCACCAAGAACCTCAAGGGTTTCAGTGCCGTCGTGGATCTCAATCCCACGTACTCGCATGCCATGTACGACGTATTCGCGCAGATCATCATCGACGTGGTGAAGACCCTTACCCGCCATGAGTGGGCTGTGAGCGAGGATAGTTGTCTGGCAACCCGCGGCCTGGAAGAACGAGCCGTATTCGATCGCAACCTTCGAGCCACCGATGATCACGCAGGAGCGTGGGTTGTAATCGAGCTCTTCGATAAGGGTTGCGTAATCGAAGACACCGGGCAGATCGATCCCTGGGACCTCGGGCACACGGGTTGTTGCACCCGTTCCAATGACGAGGTTCTTCGCAGTGAAGCGCTGGCCCATCACCTCGACGGTGTTTTTATCGATCACCGTTGCCTTGGCGTTGAGGATGTATTCCATCCCGAGCTGCTCTTTGCTCTGATAGTTCATGAATGCGTGGGCGCTATTGCGACCGCTTTTGAACAGCTCGACCATGTCGAGGATGGAGGCCTTGCTCTCATCGAAGTCCGGATACCAGAAGCGGCCCGACAGAAGGCGGGCTAAGTCGAGCTCACGGGCGGCCTCAGAGAATAGGTGGTGGGGTACACAGGCCAAGTGCGGACAGGATCCGCCGAGGAACGGCCACGCGTCGATCGTCAATTGACGGCCACCGCGAGCGCGCAGGAACGCTGAGCCGAATCGACCGCCGGCTCCACCCCCGATGAAGATCGCGTCGAATTCACGATCGTCGTCGGGATCAATGTTCACGATGGGTCCATCGTGAGCGCCCGCCTCGAACTCGTCGATGAGCGTGCGCCATTCCAGGTTGCTCAGGTGCTGGTCTCGAATATCCATGTGGTTACCTTTGCTGTCGATTCGTGGAACGACTATGTCCTGTCAGGGTGACGTTGGTCGAAACCTTCGCCTTTTGCGGTCGGTCACTCATAGGCCGTTTCACATAAGCCTTGGCACCATGGCGAACACTAACTCTGACACTGCATCTTCCACCGCACCTGACGTCGCACAGGAGGTGGGCGCAATCGTTGCCCGCGCCCGTGCCGCACAGGAGGCTATCGCTGACTGGGATCAAGAGCGCGTTGACGAACTGGTCACCGCCGTTGGCTGGGCGATCGTCCGCAAGGATCATGCCGAGTCGCTGGCCCAATTGGCCGTCGACGAGGGTGGCTTCGGAACGTACGCGGACAAGCTCACCAAGATCCAGCGTCGCGTCAATGGTTTGCTCGCCGACATGCGCGACATGAAGACCGTCGGGATCGTCGAAGAGGATCCTGCGCGCGGCCTGGTAAAGATTGCCAAGCCGGTTGGCGTCGTCGCAGCCTTGATCCCGACGACTGGTCCGGATGCAACCCCACCGATGAAGGCCCTCATGGCCCTCAAGGGTCGTAACGCGATCGTCGTTGCGCCACACCCACGCACGCGTAAGACGAGCGAACTGTCCGTCGAGATGATGCGCGAAGCATGTGCTCAAATTGGGGCACCCGAAGACCTCATCATCAGTCTGACGTCTCCGTCGATCGACAAGACGCGCGAGCTCATGAAGCAGGCCGACGTCATCGTCGCTACAGGTGGTGCGGCGATGGTGCATGCCGCATACAGCAGTGGCACACCGGCTTACGGCGTTGGTGTCGGTAACTCCGTGCATGTCATCGACGAGACTGCTGACCTCGAAGATGCCGCAGCGATGATCGTCGCCGGTAAGACCTTCGACCTTGCAACAAGCTGCCTTGCGGACAACTCACTTGTCATTGCCGATGAGGTTTACGACGCCCTGATGGGTCGCCTGCAAGCCTCTGGTGGCTACCTGTGCAACGCCGATGAGAAGGCCAAACTGCAAGCAGCCATGTGGCCAGACGGTGGACACATTCCGAGCCTGGATGTCATTGCCAAGCCCGCCACCCACATCGCATCGATCGCCGGTATCGATGTGCCTGAAGACACGAAGTTCCTTCTCGTCGAAGAGACCGGAACCGGCCACGATCATCCGTTCTCCGGCGAGAAGCTGTCAGTCGTTGCTGCCGTCTACCGCTACGGAAGCAACATCCAAGAGGCTGTCGACATCATCAACGCGATCACCGCCTACCAGGGCCTTGGTCACACCTGCGGTATCCACACCAGCAATGACGCTCACGTCGATGCACTTGCCTTCGGTACCCGCACCGCCCGCGTCATGGTGAACCAGAACCTGAACGAGGGTGCGGGAAGTGCGCGCAACGGGCTGCCGTTCACGCTGAGCCTGTCGTGCGGAACATGGGGCGGCAACATCACCACCGAGAACGTCAACGCCCGTCACTTCCTGAACCTGACGTGGGTTTCTCGCACGATTGCCCCCAAGACCTTCACTGAGCAGGAGCTCTTCGGCGCTCACTGGGATAAGCACGGGATGTAATGCCGCCCGTGTTACGAGCGACTAAATCCGCTCATTCTCGTCACAACAGGTCGAAAAATGGCCGAAATCAGATCATCTGAGGTCTAGATAGCGGATCAAGATCGGCTTAACCTGTCGTTAACCCATCAGGTAGGAGGCGCTACACATGCCGGACACCATTCAGTTTGGCCTCCCGGGAGTTCGACTCACCCCCGGTGATCACATCTGCGCGTTCTATCGCGGCTCCGAGGGACGAGATGAAGTCCTGCTGGCCTACCTCCGGGCCGGAATGGAGGCCGGTGACCGCTGCGTCGTGGTGCTCGACCAGGTTGAGCCCGAGGAGCTGCGCCGGCAGTTATCCCAAGACGACAGCACCGAGATTCGTGGCGTCGACGTCATGCGGTCTGCAGACACGTACTTACGCGACGGCCACTTCTCCAAGGGCGCCATGATCGACTTCTGGGATTCAGCCACACGGGAAAACCTCGCAGACGGCGACTTTACCTTCGCCCGAAGCTGCGGCGAGATGACGTGGGCGCTCAAGGAGTTCCCCGGAGTTGAAGATCTCGTCGATTACGAAGCCGAACTCAACGACTTTTTGCCGCTCTACCCGCAGGTGATCATGTGCCTCTACGATCTCGATCTCTTCGACGGCAGCGTCGTCGTGGATCTACTTCGTACACATCCGAAACTCTTGCTGTGTGGCAGTTTGCTTGATAACCCGTACTACTTGGAACCAGCTGAGTTCTTGGCGGCGAAAACGAAAGCCAGCACCGCATGACAGCTGCGGTATCAGCCGACCTTGAGGAACGCGACCATTTGTCGCGCCTCAATGCACTACTGGTGCTCGCAATGCTGATGACGGAAAGTACCGACGAACGGCAGATTCTGCGCATGGGTGCGAGTGCCGCACCCTCATTTGCTGATTGCCAACTCGTCGGTGTTCGAAGCGTCGATGGCACGACATCTCAGTGGATACCCGGCGGCGCCTCCCAGGCTGAGCCCGCAGGGCTTGATCTCATGCCATCCAACGGAGGCGAGCTCACCATCCCGGGCGCGAACTATGCGTGGGCATTCGGTCTCGGTGGCGGGCATGGTCTGCAGGGCTGCATGGTCGTGGGATCCGATCGCGAACTCCGCTCAGATGAGCAGTTCCTTCTTCGAGTTCTCGCGCAGCAAATTGGCTCTGCGGTCCGCAACAGTCGTCTCCACGAACTTGAACGCGCGACTGCTGTTGAACTTGAGAAGGTGAACGCGGATCTTAAGAACACCGTCGACGCACTTCAGCAACGCATCGAGATTCACGATCGCCTAACCCGCGCTGCCGTTGGCGGCGAAGGTATGGACGGCATTGCCCGCGCCGTACATGAGGTAACAGGACTTTCCGTCGCTATCGAAGACCGCTACGGGAATTTGCGCACGTGGGCCGGACCCGATCAGCCGGCCACAGTCGTCAAGGACACTCCGGCCCGTCGTGAGCAGCTCGTCAAGCGCCTTCTCAATGCTGGCCATCCACTTCGTGAATCCGACCGAATGATGACGGCTGCTTCGCCACGCCCCGACTCCGTCGCCGTGATCGCCTTGATTGATCCAGACGAGAAGGCACGCGATGAGGACCTCGCCGCCCTGGAATATGGGGCGACGATCCTTTCGATGGAACTCGCTCGTCAACGAAGCGTCGCTGATACTGAGGTTCGAGTTCGACGAGATCTGGTCGAAGATCTGCTGTCGGGCGAAAGTACGGATACCGCTTTGGCACGTGGCGAAACCTTCGGCCGCGATCTCAGCCAGCCGAATCGTGTGATCGTCTGCGAACGCATTGGTCGGGTCAGCGATGACGACCACTTCTTTACCAGTGTTCGACGCGCCGCTCGCGATCTCCACCTTGGGCAGTTGCTGGTATCCCGCGGTGGCACCGTCGTGCTGCTGA
>Ga0007796_10000830_pt1 | contig 10894 bp, 11 predicted proteins | sample CryBogmetaGMA0M_FD_60373 | JGI IMG/M metagenome (GOLD analysis project Ga0007796, IMG submission 60373) | Freshwater microbial communities from Crystal Bog, Wisconsin, USA - MA0M | ecosystem: Environmental > Aquatic > Freshwater > Lake | place: Crystal Bog, Wisconsin, USA | collected 2009-07-06 | reverse complement strand
AGGCATAGCCGCGTGTTTCACTCAGCAGGGTGTACTGCAGCACCAGCTCGGTACCGTCGTTGCAACGCAGGTCCACCACGCCGGCATTGGACGCGGTGTAGCGCATGCCGCCCACGCAAGACAGCGTGCTGTCCGCATCGCCGCGCAGGCTGACCCTGCCGGTGCGGTCGGGCACCAGAACCACCTCACCCGTGAGCAACTGGCCGGCCACCACGGCATGGGCCTCCACCGGCGTGGACACCAGGCGCAGCGCCGTGTCATTGACCTTGGCACAGCCCGCTACCGCCAGCAGCGCCAGCAAGGCCACCCCCCCTGGCCACTGGACCGTGCGTCGGCTAGAACCCGACATACCGCACAAACTTCTGGCTGTCTTCCCGGACGGACTTCACCGTGTTGGCGACAAACGATTCTTCGGGATAGCCCATGGCAATGCAGATCATGATGTTCTGGTCGTCGGGAATACCGGCATGCGCGCGCACCACCATGGACTGCATGATGCCCTGCCCGTTGATCACACAGCCCAGGCCCCGCTCCCAAGCCGCCAGCACAATCGCATGCGACAGCGCGCCCAGATCGAACTGGCTGATGGCCGCAGGCTCCAGGTATTTGTCATAGGTCAGCACCAGAGAGACCGGGGCATCGAATTGGCGGAAACCGCGCATGACCCAGTCGGTGCGCCGCTCCTTGTCGTCGCGGGCAATGCCCATGGCATCAAACAGCTGAACCGCGATATCGATCTGGCGCTTGCGGTGAATGCCTTCGTACGATTCCTTCATGGGAAAGTCGCGCTTGGGCGGCACGCCATTGACCATATTTTCCGTGTTGCCCTGGCGAATGCGGTCCAGCGGTTCGCCGGTGACCACATGGACATACCAGGGCTGGGTGTTCATACTCGATGGCGCCCACTTGGCGACTTCGATGATCTCCTCAATCAGCGCGCGCGCTACCGGTTTTTGCTGGTACCCGCGGATGCTCTTGCGGGCTTTGATGAGTTCTGAAAATTCCATGGGTGTCTCTTGGGGTGAACGCTGATGTGCTCCAGTCTAAGCGCAAAGCTTGCCCCCCGAACTGGCAAAGAAGCCCAGGGCCGTCGGTGTTCTGCTGCCCCTGCTTGGTGGTGCGCTTGGAAAATCCGCTGTGGGTGTGGCTATGATTGACGCGTCGCATCCTGCGGCAAAGCTTCAACCGAAAATTGTTTACTACCAATCAACAGGAGTCGCGATGAATACAGAAGTCATCTGGAACTTTTTGTCTACGCAAGGCGCGGACTTTGGATTAAAGCTGCTCGGCGCCTTGGCTGCCTGGATTATCGGACGCTGGCTGATTGGCATGGCGCTGCGGCTGCTGGGCCTGGGCCTGCAAAAGGGCGGCAATGTGGATCAGACCCTGGCGAACTACCTGACATCCATCATTTCGGTGTTGCTCAACATTGTTCTCATTCTCGCAATTCTGGATATTTTTGGCGTCAAGACCACTTCTTTCGCCGCCCTGCTGGCGGGTGCAGGTCTGGCGATCGGTACCGCGTGGGGCGGCTTGCTCACGCACTTCGCCGCCGGCGTCTTCATGCAGGTGCTGCGCCCCTACAAGGTGGGTGACTTTGTGACTGCGGGTGGGATTACCGGAACGGTCAAGGAACTGGGCCTGTTTGGCACCACATTGATCACGCCAGACAATGTCGTCACCATTGTGGGCAACAACACCGTTTTTTCAGGTTCCATCCAGAATTTCAGTTCACTGTCGTGCCGACGCGTCGATTGCGTTGCCAAAGTGGCCAACGGCGTTGACGTGCTCGACGCGATTGCCCGGTTGAAAACAGCCGTGGCCGCCATTCCAAACGTGGCAGCCAGCCCCGCACCAGATATTGAAATTCTCCAATTCACCCCAGAGGGGCCTTTGCTGTGCGTACGGCCCTACACCCACACGAACCATTACTGGCAGGTGTACTTCGATACGCACAAAGCCATCGTGAGCACCTTCGGCGCCGCAGGCTACCCTGTGCCGGAGACGCCAGTGGCGCACCGCACGCTGTAACGGCCGCCCGCCGCGATTCGCCTTGCCACTCTGTTGTTCTGGTTGATACCCCTCAATTCATAGGAGCTTACCTTTGATTGGCAGGGGGCTGGGCGGACGCGATGCGCGTGGTTTTCCACCATTCGGAAAAGCTTCGGCAAAAGCGGTCCACAGGAACGAACAAGACCGCTTGCGACTGCGGTGCAGCCATAGGCGCGGCGGGCCCGGCCCGCAGATGCGCCTGCATGCGGCCCAGCGCCGCATCGGCGTGCGGATCTGGCTGCCACGTGACCCTGCGCGCACTGCCCAAGGCATGTGCGACTTCCCGTGGGCTGCCCCACCACACATGCGGTGTCTGCGCGCGCAGGCCCTGGGTGACGAAGTCCCAGCGGCGCGCACTCCAGGGCGTGCGGGCATGGCATTCGGCCAAGCCGACGCCAATCACCACCGCATCGGCATCTGCAACGTGCGGCGCAGCACCGATGGACCAGGGGTGGATGAGATGGACGTCGCGCCCGTTCGCCAGGGCATGGTCAGGCCGCGCCCAGGAACCGTCGGGCGGCGCATTCCAGAGACCGGGCTGCGGCATCCCTGCCCCCACGCCCGATGTTCCAGCGTGCCCATCGGCTCGGTGCACCACAGCTGCGGGGCTCCGTGCAATCCGGTCCAGCGCCTCGTAGCTGGTGTCGATCACCGTGCCGGGGCTGTTCCACGCTGCGGGCGCGTACCTGGCCACGTTGTCGGCGTTGAACAGGTAGGGCTTGGTGCTGCCGGTGCCCGCCACCCACTGCCAGCTCAGGTGGTTGCTGGCCACATCGCCATCGAGCAAATGCCCCAGCATCCACTGCGCACCCGTATGCCAGTGCACCTTGCGCAAGTGGACCAGGTAGCTGGCCAGCCACATGCGGGCGTGGTTGTGCAGGTAGCCGGTGGTGTACAGCTCGCGCACTGCCAGGTCGATGGCGGGAATGCCGGTTCGGGCCTCCAGAACATCCTCCGGCATGGTCTGCCGGTAACAGTCCTCAGGGAGCAGACCTGCGTGGAGCGAGCGGGCAATCGCATCGCCCCGGTGCGCCCACACATGGCGCCAGTAGGCACGCCAGCCCAGCTCGAACACGAACTTGTGCGCCGGAGCCAGCGGGTGGCGCGCGTGCACGGTCTCGTACACATTGCGCAGGCTCAGCAAGCCGTGGGTCAGATAGGGAGAGAGTCGGGTGACAGCGCCGTCCAGGGCATTGCGGGTACGGGCGTAGGCATCGGGGTCGACGGCAGCCAGCCGTGCCCGGGCGGCGGCCAGGGTGGGCTCAAAGTTGTGCACGGCGGTGCGCGGTGGCCTGGTTGGTGATGGCTGCGCGCGCGGGGCCATCGAGCCGGGCCAGATTTTTGAGTTGCATGGCCATGCGCGGGTTTTTCTGCAGCAGCGCCTCGTGGCGAATCAAAAAGTCCCAATAAAGCGTGGTGTACGGGCACGCCGTGTCGCCAGTGGACAGCGCGGGGTCGTAGCGGCAACCCTTGCAGTGGTTGCCCATGCGCTGTATGTATTTGCCGCTGGCCACGTATGGCTTGCTGGCCATCAGGCCACCGTCAGCAAACTGGCCCATGCCCAGGGTGTTGGGTAGCTCCACCCATTCCACTGCATCCACGTACACGCTGAGGTACCAGCCGTGCACGGCCTGGGGCTTGACCCCGAACAACAAGGCGTACAGGCAGGTCACCATCAGGCGCTGGATATGGTGGGCATAGCCGTGGGCCAGGGTTTGGCCAATGGCATCCTGCAGGCAGGCCATATCGGTTGCGCCGGTCCAGTACCAGGCGGGCAGTTCGGCTTGGGCGTCCAGGGCGTTGGAGTCCAGGTAGCCGGGCATCTGCGTCCAGTAAATGCCCCGCACATATTCCCGCCAACCCAGAATCTGCCGGACGAAGCCCTCCACCGCCGCCAGCGGCGCCTGGCCTGCGTGCAAGGCATCCTCGGCAGCTCGCACCACCTCGCGTGGATTCAAGAGCTTGAGGTTGAGCGCACAACTCAGGTGCGAGTGGTATAGCCAGGGCTCGCCCGCCCACATGGCGTCCTCGTACAAGCCAAACAGCGGCAGGCGCTGCGCAATGAAAGCCTGCAGAGCCAACAGGGCCTGGGCGCGCGTCACGGGCCAGCCAAAACTCTGCAGAGTGCCGGGATGGCTGGCGAAGCGCTGGTTCACCAGGGCGATGACTTCCTGCGTGACCGCATCCGGCGCAAAGCGTTTAGGCGGCGGCACATTCCGGGGGCCGGCCTTGCCAAAGGATTCCCGGTTGTCCGCGTCAAAATTCCACTGGCCGCCCAGGGGTTCTTCGCCCTCCATCAGGATGCGGTGCTTGCGGCGCAAGGCACGGTACCAATATTCCAGGCGCAACTGCTTGCGGCCTTCGGCATGGGCGGCAAACTCACGCACCGTGCTGAAAAAGTGCGTGTCGTCGCGCAGGTCCAGCGGCAGCTGGCGTTCTGCCGCTACAGCGCGCAGACTCTGGAGCACACGCCAGTCGCCCGGGGCAGCCATGACCAGCGCGCCCGGTTTTAGCTGGGTGATTGCATATCCCAGCTCCAGCGCCAACGTTCCCTGGTTTCGGGCATCGTCCAGACAGGTGTAGTGCAGCGCAAAGCCTCTGGCCTGCAGGTCTTGTGCAAAGTGGCGCATGGCGCTCAAGAACAGCGCAATGCGCTGCTTGGCCGACCACACATGGGTGGACTCTTGGTCCACCTCGGCCATCCACACCACGTCCTGGCCGGGGTCGAAATCCTGCAGGGCAGACGAATCTGCATCGAGCTGGTCGCCCAGCACAAGGACCAGATGCCGGACCTTGGCAGGCAAGGGCACGGGCAAGTGCAAAGGCACGGGCTTGGAGGTCACTTGACGCATGGGGTCTGTTGGGATGTCTTTTGCCTGCGGCAGGCGTCCGAGCAATAAAGCACCGACTCCCAGTTTTTGGCCCAGGCCTTGCGCCAGACCATGGTGCGCCCGCACACGGCGCACAGTTTGCTGGGCAGGAACTGCTTATTGCCTTTGAAGTCGTTTTTCATGGGGTATGGGGGTCAGTCCGTGGTCTGCCGGGCTGTGCGTGGATTACAGCATGCCGAGTGTTCCTGCCCGCTCGACCTTGTTCGCTTGGCTGTAGGATGGGACACCGTTCAACCGAGGGAAATCCCATGACCACCACAGGCTTCGTTGCTTCACACGCCAAGGACGCGGTATTCGACCGGGGTCTTCGGTCGTTTTATGCGTACCGTGATTTGGGGATCAAAGAGGCCGCGCAAGGCCGTGTGGCTGCGCATGTGATCCGAGCCGCGGCCGGAACAGCCTTCTCCAGCCAGCCCCATACCCACCAAACGGATTTTCAGCTGGTATACATCCTGAAGGGCTGGATTGAGTTCGAATACGAAGGCCAGGGCATTGTGCGGCTAGAGGCCGGCTCCTGTGTGCACCAGCCCCCCGGCATTCGGCACCGCGAACTCGGCCACAGCGATGACATCGAAATGCTGGAAGTCGTTCTGCCTGGCGGCTTTACGACGAAAGAAGTGCCATCCGTCAATTGATTGGTCAAGTGCAGCGCACGCCACCTGGCCAGCGGCCGGGGCGCTAGTTCAGAAAGAAGAACTCCCCGATCGACTGGTCATACAAGGCCGGTGTTTGCTCATGACCCACCGACCTGGCCTGCTTCACTACCTGGTTGCGCACATTGCGCAACACCCTGTCGACCGAGACACCCGGCTTGTGCATTTCCTTGATGAAGATGCGCGTGAACAGACCGTTTCTGTCCACATCCTTGGGCCCGAGTTTGTCGAGAGCCTGCTGCCCGGATCCCGCCGAAAACATCACCATCTGCCCGGTTGCGGCCGTTGTCGGCGCGAGTCCGCGGCCCCCCAGGGCACGCCCTTGGCTCTTGAAGGCATTGTCGCGGCAGGCGTCGATCACGGCCAGGGCAAACTTGGTTTTCTTGTCCTGCATGTCTTCGAGGAAGCGCTGCAACTGGATGGCATCGTCCTTGATCTGCTCTTCGCTCTCGCCCTTGATATCGATGGGCAGCAGGTAATTGGCGTTGGCCAGCTGCACACCGTGTCCTGCATAAAAAAACAGCACCTCATCACCACCTTGCACTTTCTGGCGGAAGTCCCGCAGGGCGACCTTGAAGGATTTTTCGTTCAGATTCAAGTGCTTGCTGACCACGTAGCCCACCTCGGTCAGGGACTTGGCCATGGCCTCGGCATCGGCGCCGGCGTTGTTGAGCTTACTCACATCGGTATACAGGTCGTTGCCGATGACCAGAGCCTTGCGGTTGGCAAAGATCTGTGGCGGTGCCACTTTGGCTTGCGTGGGCGATGGCGCTGGCGCCGCAGCAGCCTGGGTCACCTTGCTGGCATCGGCATTGGCCTTTTGCAGCTGGGCCAGCATCGCCTGCATTTTTTCCATTTGCTGGGCTATTTCGAGCTTGTCTCGGTCAATGGCCTTGCGCTCTGCGTCGAGCTTGGCCGCATCGCTCATGGCCACGCTGGTGGCTGGCACTTTGCTTGGTCCTGGCTCCAGGGAAAGTGCCGCAACGGCGCCGGTGGCCCGGTTAGGACGGTTACTGCCCAGCACTTTGAATGCCTCGGGTTCAAGGGCCGGCGCTGGCGCAGCCGCTGGGGCGTTCGCTACTTTTGTGCTGGTCGGATAGCGCAGGGCAATCAATGCCGTCGGCGATTTGTTGAAAAATGCCTGCTCAATGAGCTCCACATAAATAGCTACCCAGTTCGCCAGAATCCGGTGCTCCGCGCTGATCGCGCCGGATTTGTAATTGTCGCGAAAAAGCGCTGGCGCCACACCCTTGGGTGGCGCAACAAACAGCGATATTTCCACACCCAGGCTGTCGAAGGACTGCACCCGAATTTCCACAAATACGATGCCCTGGTTCTTTGGTTTGCCAGGCTCCAGCAAGCCCGGCAGCGAATCCTTCCAGTAATCGGACTCCCGAATGCTCTTCGATCGCATCCAGTTTTCCAAATTGTCCAGGGCGAAGAGGCGCGAGCACTTATTCACCAACTGGTTGGTCAAGGTGTTGTGGGTATTGACCATGAACTGCCAGGCGTTGCCCGTGTCACTCGTGCACTTCGTGCCACCCCATTTGAGGGGCCGGTTGCTCTGCCGAATCACCATGTAGGGAACCTGGGCGTCGGGCTCGGCATTTTTCAGGACAAACACCTCCCAATCAAAGCCGCTGTTGCGCACCAAGGTGGTTTGGGTCATCTCCCATTGGCCCTCCGGCAGCGGCACACTGCGTCCGGAACCCAGAGGAACAAACTCTTTGTACTTGACCCCTTGCACCGGTTGGGCCTGCACGGGCGCCGCGATCACTAAGGCGACACCGAGAAGCAGCAACGCGCGGCTGGCCGCAGCGCAGCAACGCCACCACAGCGCCTTAAACGTACCCATGAATGCTCTTTTTCGACGCGTGGAAGACAGCGAATCGGATGGGTTCGGGAATTTTTGCAAGGCGCATCACGGAGTTTATTGTGAGTTTGACTGCCGAATATATCCACAATGGGCAGCAGTCATTTGCCCTCGCATCCGCCCGGGAGGGCATTCAAGTCGGCCAACCATGCGTTTCCGGGTCTGGCCCTCAGGCGTACCGGCCCTGCCGCATCCACTTCGTGGCAATCCACTTTTCGCCGGCCGTGACGGGCGCGCCGCCGTGCAGGGTACGCGCATCGAGCTGACCTTGCCAGTTGCAGTACTCGAAATAGACCGCCGCGCCCTTTTGTGGCGTGACCGACAGCTGGAGCTCCGGAAAAACAGTCTCACCCCCGCCAGCCACGTCGCTCAGGAAAATCACCAGGGTGCTGACCCGCTGGCCCCCATGCGCCAGATGCGCGCGGCTGCCAGGGTCCGCTGGCGGGAAGTAGTCGAAGTGCGGCTTGTACTCGCCACCCACCTGGTAATGCAGGATTTGTAGGCCTTCGCCGTTTTCAACCGGCCAGTGCATGGCCTCGCCAATGCGCCGGTCCAGGCGGGCAATGAACGGGTTTTCGTTGATCGCAAAAAAAGTGCCGTCACTGCTGCGGTCCGCAATCACGGCCTCCTGCCCGGTGGCGGGGTCAATGATGGTGGAGCGCTTGAGCTTGATGCTGGACAGGCGCACCAACTCGTCACATTCCTCGGGCGAGAGCAAATCTTCAAACAAGGCCAGCACTGGTTGCGCCACCCGCAGCGCCACCCGCACCAGCCGGTCATGGGTCTGGATGTGGCGCACGAGCTCTGGCAGGCGGGGCGTGTCGTAAACGTAGCCAACGTTCGCAGTCGCTGGTTGCCGTGCCAAGGCAGGGGGCTGCGCAGCCGGCGATGGCATGGTGCTGCCATAGACGCATTGCAGGGCAAAGGCAGGGTCGAAATCCTCGCGGACCATCACTTCGACCAGCGACGCCGGCGTACAGCCTCTGGCCAGATTGTCTGCAATCCATTGCGGCCAGCTGCCGCTCAATTGGGTCATCTTGGCCATGGCGTCTTTCTGTCGCAGCAGTGTACTTGCAAGTATCGGGCATGCCAGTGGGGAAAGCCCTTTCCCACGCGGCGGGGTTCCCCCGCGCCCTGAATGTCCGGCTTGGCATCGAGCCCCTGCGGTCGGTTCGGGGGGCATTCCGGGCGACAATGCCCACAGCGGCTGGGTTCGCAAACCAGGGTTCATTTTTGGAAACACATCTCTTCTTTCGTGCCGCGAGCTGGGTTCTGACAGCTGCATTTTTCAGCGGCCTGGCAATGACATTCAGCCGCTTTGTATCCAACAGATCCGCTGCGCCGTGGATGACGAAGCTGCATGGTTACGCGGCGTCAAGCGGGATTGGATTGCTGGTATTCGCTTGGATAAACATCGGTGTTTCATCCGCAGGTATTTACGCGTTGGCGACCCTGGCAGCCGCTGCCGCTGCAGGGCTCGTCCTGAGTCTGGGCTACCGCCACCGGGGTAAGCCTTCGCCGGAATGGCTGGTGTTTACCCATATGTGCGCTGCCTTCATGGGTTTTCCGATCGTGGTTGCGCTGGGGCTTTCACAGTTACCGTAGAGCGGCGTGCCGCTTTCACGTTGCACTGTGCCCACGCTACACAGGCTCAGGCAAGCCTGACTCAACAAATTGCTGCCGCGCTGCACGCGACGGGCAGTGGCTCGATGACGCGCTGTTGCGTGAATGATGGACGCCCCCCACCCTAGTGATTCACTGCCCCGGCTGAACCCAGTTCTCCACTTCGAGTGCCGGCACGCGCTCGAACTCTGACAGGTTGTTCGTCACCAGCACCAAGCCCTCGCTGCGTGCGTGGCCTGCAATGTGCAGGTCATTCACACCAATGGGCTGGCCGAGTTTTTCCAGGGCGGCACGGATGGCCCCGTAATGCTGAGCGGCCTTGGCGCCGTAGGGCAGAACTTCCAGGCGGCTGCAAAAGTCTTCGATAGCGGATAGGTTCTGGCTCACGCGGCTGCTTTTCTCGGCGCCGTGCAAAAGTTCCGCCAGGGTGATGGAAGAGATTGCCATGCGGCTGGCGTTGCCGTTGAAAGTGGAAAGCATCTCGACGGGTCGCCGCTTCAACACGTAAATGACGATGTTGGTGTCGAGCAGGTAGCGCAGCATCAAAGTGCTTCCCGCTCGGGCTGCTGCTGAGTAGCGCGCTCGGGCAGGAAATCCTCGCTCACTGCAGGGCCTCCCAGGAAGAAGCTGTCCCAAGTTTGGCCAACGGGAGTAATGATGCGCTCGTTGCCCAGGGCACGTATTTCCACCTTATGGACACCCTCGGGCAGACGAACATCCAATGGGAGGCGCACAGCCTGGGTACGGTTGTTGACGAAAACGGTGCCGATAGACATTGCTACCTCTCCAGGAAAATGTATATAGCAATTGTATATTGCACTAGGGACGCAGTCAATTCAGCACTTTTTGAAGATCTCTTTTCACGCCACTGCAAAGTACTTCAACGAACCTGACCCCATGGCTGCGTGAAGGTACGGGGCGGTACGGAACGTCACGGAGCGCTGGGGCAAGGGGCGACTGGCGCGAAGCTTTGGGCAAAATCCAGCTGGACTACGGCCTAGGGTACTTGAGGCTTTTGCTTGGCCTTGATGTCGTAGCGTTCCTGCATCCGCCGCCCACGAGGCTCTTTTGAAGTCGATCTTGACAAATTAGCAAAAGGGTAAAACAAACAGTCCAACGCAGCATGAGATGGTCAAAGGTAAACGTCCGGCCAAGTCACATTGACTTGCGATGACAGTTATCAGCGGAGTTAGATAGCTGGTGACCAGCGATGGGGCAGCAGTTCGTCAATGCGGCTGGCCGGTTGGGTCGGCAACCGCTCTAGGACGTCCTTGAAGTAAGCGTAGGGGTCGTGCCCGTTGATGCGCGCTGAGTGCAACAAGCTCATCACCGCAGCGCCCCTCTTGCCCGCGCGCAGGCTGCCGGCGAATAGCCAGTTGGATCTCCCGAGGGCAACCGGGCGAATCTGGTTTTCGACCCAGTTGTTACTGATGGGCACATCGCCGTCGTCGACGAAGCGTGTGAGCTCAGTCCAGCGTTTCAAGCTGTAGTCAATGGCCTTGATGGTGGCAGAACCAGGCGGAACCAATTGCCGCCTGGCAATCAGCCAGCGGTGGAATACGGCCAGGATGCGTCTGGACTTTCGCTGTCGAATCCGTTGTCGCTCATCACTTGGCTTGTCTTCGATTTCTCGTTCGATACGAAACAGGCTTTGGTAGAAGCGTAACGCCTGACGGCCAACTTGAATCGCCCCGGATTTTGAGGAGGCTCCTAACTTTGAGAAGATGGAGTCATGAGTAAAAAATCAAATCGTTTTTCCCCTGAGGTTCGCGAACGCGCTATGCGCATGGTGCAAGACCACC
>Ga0007796_10000829_pt1 | contig 10898 bp, 5 predicted proteins | sample CryBogmetaGMA0M_FD_60373 | JGI IMG/M metagenome (GOLD analysis project Ga0007796, IMG submission 60373) | Freshwater microbial communities from Crystal Bog, Wisconsin, USA - MA0M | ecosystem: Environmental > Aquatic > Freshwater > Lake | place: Crystal Bog, Wisconsin, USA | collected 2009-07-06 | reverse complement strand
GGCCTCTTTCACGCGCGGGGCCTTCGACCAGCCCCCGCGCGTGAAAGAGGCCCAGGATAACACGATCGAAAAACTCCCGCGCCGTCAGACCCAACAGCCAGGGGCCGGTCTGGAAAAAACCGACATCGTGAGCGCCTGCTTGTAGGAGTAATTCCACCTTGCGCTCGGGCCAGGTCAGGGGAACGGGGGCCGAATCCGGCCGCAACAGTTCGACCGGCCTGGGCTCGAAACTGAGCGCAATCGCCCGGGCACCGGCCGCGTCGGCTCGCCGGCGAAGTCGATTCAGCAGAGCCTGGTGGCCTTTGTGAACTCCGTCAAAGTTACCAATCGCCAGGTAGGCTCGACGTGTGGCAGCCGGCAATAGATCAAGATTCGAGACGATAAACACCGAGCATCGCTTCCGAAAAACGAGGCGGGGCAGGAGCGTTCAACACGCAAGAGATTGTCTCTTGCGAATGGGAACATGATTATCGCCCGGCGTCCTTCACCAGGTCAATTGTCCCGGGTTCATTATCGCGATGAACGCTGGGGTTGTCTGCTCGCTGGCCACGCTCATTGGCCTCACGCTCAAACGGCCCACGCGCTAACCATGCCCTATCTCGATTCGCGATCGAGTTGTGTTCGAAGTAGCAGCCAATCCATTCGTCAGACGTTGCCGGTAGCACGTCTTTGAAGCGAGCGGCTTGAGAACATGTTGCCTTGCGCGGCCGTTACATCCGTTAATCCGATACCAACTTTTGGCGATCGTTCATAAATCGTGCGCTACACCGTTCCCATGAGGCGGTGAGAGACGTTAGAATTTCGCGGTATCGATTTAGACTGTCGCGAAGGGGGTCGCGGTGACATCCCTCGCTTGTCTAACTTTTGAATGAGTCCTCACCGAGGGTATCCGATGTCCTCTACTGAATCTGTCAACAAGTCCGCCTTTGTCCGTGATTTTCTTGCCAAGAATCCTACTTCAACTCCCGCCACAGTGATCGAAGCGTGGAATGCCACTGGCCTCGAGGGAACCATCAGCGCCAGCTTGGTTCGTGGCATCCGTCTGAAGATGAAGAAGAGCGATAAGGCCGCCAAGGTCACTGGCAGCGCCCCCAAGAAGCGGAAGACCAGCAAGCGGAAGCGGATTGTGGCCGCCAAGAAAGAGGTCGCCGCCGCCAAGAAGGAAGTGCCGGCCGTCAAGAAGGTCTCTGCGCCCAAGCGAGTGAAAGCCGTGCCGGCCAAGATCCTCTCGGTCAGTGCGCGTCGCTCGGAACTCGAAGCAGAGATCGACCGCCTGCTCTTCAAGGTGATGGGCCTTGGTGGCTTCCCCCAAACCGAAGATCACCTGCGTAAGGCGCGTCGCTCCCTTTACGAAGCCAAGTGAGTTTTTGGGTCTTCTCCCGAATCTCAGTTATTTGCGAACACCGCAGGGTCTCCGGATCCTGCGGTGTTGTTGATGAGAGGTCGACCGACGCCGAGCGATAGCGATCAAGGAGTGGAAGTCAAAGGAAGGCCTGTAGCTCATGAACATAGATCAAAAAGAGAGCTTTCCAAGGCTCGCTCGGGTGCGCCAGGTTTTTGATCATCAGCCAGAGGTGCAGGATGTTGTTGGGGCAGTGCGAGCCGCTATCCTGAAGAGCAAGATCGTTGAACGGATACCTGCTGGGGGGCGTGTTGCTCTTACTGTTGGCAGTCGGGGTATTCAGGGAATCGACAAGATTGCCCGGAGTGCGGTCGAGACGATCCAGAGTCTAGGCCTGAAGCCGTTCGTCGTTGCGGCGATGGGTAGTCACGGCGGGGGGATCTCAGAAGGGCAACGGGCTCTTCTTGCCGAACTTGGCGTGACGGAAGAAAGTCTGGGTTGCCCGATCACAGCGGAGATGGATACGGTCAGCCTGGGTACGAATCGGTTCGGTCTTCCCATTCATTTCGATCAAGCAGCCTTCGAAGCTGATGGAATTGTACTGCTCAACCGGATCAAGCCTCATACCTCGTTCACAGGTGAATTTGAAAGCGGACTGCTGAAGATGCTGGTGGTGGGCCTGGGCAAACGCCAAGGGGCCGCGCAGGTCCACAAGCTGGGCTTATCGGGTTTGAAATCCCTGATCCCAGAAGTAGGCGCTCACCTGCTTCAGGAAACGCGAGTCGCTCTCGGCATCGCGCTCTTGGAGAATGCCCGCGAACGAATTGCACGTGTTGTGGGGATTGAGCCGGAACAATTGCTCCAGGCCGAGCCTGATCTTTTGAACGAGGCGCGGCTCTTGATGGGGCGGCTTCCTTTTGATCAGATCGATGTCTTGATCGTGGGTGAACTCGGGAAAAACTACAGCGGAACGGGGTTGGATCCAAGCGTGATCGGTCGGCAGCGGGTGGAAACCATGCCCGATCTTACGCGTCCACGGATCACCCGGCTTGCCGTGCTGGACCTGTCTCCAGAGACATGCGGTAATGCGCTTGGGATTGGGCTGGCGGACCTGACAACCGAGCGGTTAGTCAAGGCGATCGACCCGACCCCCATGCGAGTCAATAGCTTGACCAGCAACTTCCTGACGCGTGCTCGCGTGCCCTTGAGTTTGCCGACCGATCAAGACATGTTGAAGGCCTGTCTGGATACATGCTGGCGCAGTTCCTGGGCCGAGGCTCGCATGGTCTTCATCCCCAATACGCTGGAACTGGAGAATCTCTGGATTTCCGCGGCCTTGGCCGACGACCTGGCGGCCGACAAGACCCTGATCCAGGAAACCGAGTTTCTGCCGATACCATTTCAGGTCGATGGGCGTATCGACCAGCGACGTTTATTTCCGCACAGTACCCAGGGGCGCAGGCTCCACTAAGGTCCTGAAGCTAACTTTCTCTTGCTGCTTGATTCCTTGTCCAATTGTTCCGAAACATGGGTGGAACTGCATGTCCCGGCCGTCAATCCGTGCGGTTGCTTTTGACCTTGATGGTTTGATGTTCGACACCGAGGCTCTTTTCTTTCGCGTGGCGGGCGAGATGCTGGCCGCTCGTGGAAAAGTCTTCACGCATGAGATGATGGCCGCAATGATCGGTCGCCGTGCCGTGATTGCCTATCCCGCGCTCAAGCAGATCGCCAACCTTCCTGAATCTCCCGAAGAGCTTCAGGCCGAGGCACGCAGATTGTTCTTCGAGCAGATTGATACGGCCGTGCATCCTACTCCTGGACTGTTCGTTCTGCTGCAAGCACTGGAACGGCATCTGATCCCCAGAGCCGTCTGTACGTCCTCGCGCAGGGAGTATGCCGAGCGTCTGCTAAACTTTCACGGAGTACTTGCCCACTTCTCATTCCTGCTCACCGCGGAAGATGTGGTCGAGGGAAAGCCTCATCCCGAGATTTATCTGAAAGCCGCCGCGCGACTTGGCGTTGAGCCGGCGAATCTGCTCGTCCTGGAAGATAGCCCGGCCGGAGTCACGGCCGGCCGCGCTGCGGGGGCGTTCACCGTGGGTGTTCCCCATGAGCATAGCCCGGCTGAGCCGCTCGCTGCGGCAAATCTGATCATCGGGCGGTTGGATGCACCTGAGTTGCTGGCGTTGTTTGGTGTCGCAGAAGCGTGAAAGCTTTGGCAGGCTCACGAAGCTGCTGGCCAGGTCGAGTGAGGGTCAGTTCGAAAAGGGTGGAAACACATGCTCATTCACCGCCGCCAAGAAGAGATCATCTCCCGCGAGCCAGCGTAAGGCTGCGTCCTTCACCTCAAGCGCAATCGCCAGCCCTCGCACCATATCAAGGGGGCGTGCATCCAGTCCCAAGTTGAAGATGGCGTTGGCAACTCCCTGAGCAATCTGGCTGGCGGCGCGGTATTGGTTCATGTTCAGATAAGCCTCAGTCTCGCTTACGGGGTGAGCCAGGTCGGCCTCACAGCGTTTGATCTCCAGGCTATTCCAGCCCCGGCAGACCAGCGGTCGCGCGTCGTAGACCACACACATGCCGTCAGCGAGCAACGGACAGGGAAGGCGCAGATGCCGACGTTCACGAGCTCGTAATCCTTCGGTCTGAGCGATGTGACTTGCAAGTTTCGCTTGAAGCGGGGCGAGCGGTTCGATACCCAGTCGCAGCCGCTCAGCCAGCAAGATGACCTCGGGTACGCTGGCCGTTGTGTGAAGATGGCAACAAGACGTGCAGTGGACGGAACAGGCGGGTTGCTCGGCTCTTGAAGATTGGGAAAGTACTCGCAAAATCATCCGATCGCTAAATTCCAGCGCATTCTCTGCAACTTCGGTAGCGACTTCCTCTGGTGCGAATTCCCTCAAAATCTCCGATGTCGCCTCTTGCTGCGCACGGATCAGAAAATCACTCGCCGAATGGGGATGTGTCATGATCATTCACACGAGAACCGGTACGACCTGGCCCTGAAGATACTGGTTCTCCTTTGCTTTATCCACACGAGCGGCAGCATAGCGACCCTCTCTCTGCTCAGGCGAGAGAGGGTAGGGCCAATCCGCTATCCGGCAGCTTTCAGGCTTGCTTGGAAACGTGCCCACTCATCCCTGACTAGTCCAGTAGCCTGGTGATCTCGATATAATCAATCTTGTTGTTATTGCTGCCATTCGCGTTCGTCATGGTAAGCTTGCCGCCGGTCACCATAATCGTCATGGTACTGCCTACCCAGCGCGTGCTTCTGGTTGCCTTTGCCTTGAGCGCGGTCATCCCGTTCAGATTCACCTTGAAAGTCTTGGGTCTGGAGAGAACGGGGTCACCAGCAACAAGATGAACCTGGTAGATCCCGTCAGGGACCGCAATGGACCATGATGGTTTCATGTTTTTGTTGCTTGTCATCAGTGTGAAGCTGTCGTGCTGCTCGTCGGGTGATCGGCTGCTGTTGCGATCTCGACCGTTGGCCTTGTTGCTCTTGGTCCAGCCGAAGGTCAGGCCATTTGGCTTGGGGCCGTACACGGCACCCACGTCATTCACAAACCCCGCGGGGACGTGTAGCTGATTGTTCGAGAAGTTGATGCGAATGGTACCGGCCTGAGCTGGAACCATCGCAGAGACCTCGGGCGTGAGAGTCGAGAGTGTGGCCCCGTTCAGCGCAGCGAGCTTGTAGAAGTAGGTAGTCCCCGGGCTCACATTCATGTCGGTGTAGCTAGTGCCTGTGATAACCGTGGCATAAGGCGTGGCAGATCCGGATGTTTCGCCGCCGCTCACCGTGGAACGGTATAGTACGTAACTACTCACCGGGCCAGCGGGGGCCTGCCAGGTAAGAAGCACTGCCTGTCCGTTAGCCAAGGCCGTAAATCCGGTTGGTCCCGCGGTACCAGGCACTGCGCTTGCCGTGGTCTGGCCACTGACGCCAGCAAGATTGAAGGCCTGGATCCGATAGTTATAACTTGTGCCGGGTGTGAGATTGGCGTCTGTGTAACTTACGACCGAGTGAGATACGTCGGTGTTTACTGGTAGGGAAGCGAGCAGCTTGAATTCCTGAGAATTGACGCTCCGGAAGATCTGGAATCCGTCTTCGTTGGAGGCGTTGTCTTGCCAGGAGACAGTGATTGTGCTCGGGCTAACCACGCTGGCCAGCCCCAGGGTTGGGGCAGCGGGGGCAGTAGGAATTGAGACCGAGGCTGCCGTGGAGGCAGGGCCCTGGCCAGCCGAATTCAGAGAGATCACCCGATAGCTGTAGGAATTGCCCATCTGGATCGTTTGATCCTTGAAGGAAAGTGCAGGCGCGGCGACCTGCCCAACTTTCACGAAGTTGCTGGATCCGAAAGTCGCTCGCTCAACCTGGTAGGAACTGGCTGAAGGTACCATGTCCCACGAAATCTGCGCGGCGATCGGTATGGCCGTTGTGGAACTGGATGTGTAGCCGGTTGCGATCGCCGCAACATTCTGGGTCTGCGTGGGACTGGTTGGCATGGTAGTTCCACGGAGCGCGGCGTAGTTCGAGAACCCAGAGAGATTGAAAGCTTGAACCCGGTAATAGTAGGTCGAGTTGGGAGTGAGCGAAGAATCGAGATAGCCGAGCACGGTCGGAATGGTGGCCGTGCTTGGTTGGACGGAACCCACCAGCGAGAAGGGGCCTCCGTCGAGGCTTCGGAAAATCTGGAATCCGTCTTCATTGGAAGACATGTCTTGCCAGATCACGGCCAACGAAGTGGTGGATCGGCTGAAGGCTCCCACCCCAACAGGTGCTTGCGGTAGGTCAGGCGTGCTAATCGACGCGTCTGCGGAAGGGGATCCGTCGATGTTGGCCAGGCTGGCTCGCACGCGATAGTAGTAAGTAGATCCAGGTGTTAGCCCATCATCGTGGAAGCTCAGGCTGGGAGCCTCCGTCATTCCTACCTGTGTGTAAGCTCCGTTCGTTCCGAGCTTGCGTTCCACCTTGTAGCTGGTGGCACCCGGCACCAGGTTCCATGAAACGGTTGCGCCTGGTGGTACGGCAACAGAGGAGTTCGCTGTGGTTCCGGTAAGTATAACGCTCGGAGTCGACACCGCGGCAGGAGCGGTGTAGGCTGTCACGCCGGCAAAATCCGAGTACCCAGCCAGGTTGAATGCCTGGATATGGTAGTCATATTTCGTGCCCGGCTGGACGGTTGTGTCTATGTAAGTGACGGTCGAAGGAGCAAGGGCGGTGTTCGCCGGCAAGGAAGCGAGTAGTGAAAATTGCCCGGAGTTTACACTCCTGAAGATCTGGAACCCATCCTCATTGGAGGCATTGTCTTGCCACGAGAGAGAAATAGAATGATCGGTGACAGTGGTGGCAATTCCCTTGGTGGGAGTAGCCGCCAGGGCGGGAGTGGTCACCTGAGTCTCGGTTGAGTAAGCACCATCGCCTTTATCATTAGTGGCACGCACCCTGTAGACGTAGGTGGATTGCGTAGCGAGCCCGTCATCCTGATACTGTTTCAGCGGCTGGTTGATGGTCGCAATTTGCGTGTAAGTGCCTGTGGCCCCCAGTTTTCGTTCGAGCTTGTAGCTATTTGCTCCAGAGACCGCGTCCCAGGTGATTTTGGCTCCCAGTGGTACTGTGGTGGTGGAGCCTGCCGTGTAGCCGGTGACCGTGGCTTTCAGGTTCGTGGCGATACCTGGCGGGGCCGGGATCACAGGTGTGAAGGTCCAGTTGAGAACCTCTTGAAGGGCGGCCAGTCCACCCGTACCCCCGGTGAACCCAACGTAGGCCGATCCACCGCCCACAAGTCCCTGAATGTTCACATCGTTGTAAGACTTGGTGAATGTGGCATGCGTGATCGTGTCGATAATCGAGACTAAAAGCGTCGACCCGTCGTAATGGATCATCGCTTCCATCACGTCGCCGCCATGGAGGTCGACACCGGACGGAGTCAGATCGTCTGCCGGAGTGGTGGGCGAACCCCCGTTGGTGTACAGGCCTGTTGAGTTCACTCCCTCGCCCGCGTTGTCATAGATATCAAATTTGATGGCCAGGCTTTTGCTGATTCCGGGCGGACCGCCCGCCGTGTCTGGTCCGTAGCCGAGCCCGCCGCCCAGGCCGCCCACTGCCGTGGGGGCCATCCCCTGAATCACGAAGGTAAAGCCATCGGCGGTGTTACCGCCCGGACTGATTTGAAACTGGAACCTGGTGTCGAATTGGGTGATGTCTTGCGCATTGGTTGAAAAGATGGAGCGTGCTTCCCAGCCGTTAGTATCTGTAACCTGAAGCCGAGTTCCGCTGACACCCGATCCGCCGTTGAACGTGAGAATTCCGTTGGTAAGACTGCCGAAACCTGTCGAAAAATCCAGCGAGGCCGCTTGATTTGTTGTGGTTGCATTGGTGACGTTGGAGTAGTTCGAATTGCCAACCACGTTGAACGCGCGAACGCGGAAATAATAAACGCTGGACAGGGTCAGACCACCCACGGCATAGCTGGTTGTCATGGCGCCCGATGTCGCAACCTGAACCCATCCGGTCTGGCCGTCTGGTGACTGCTCAATCCGATACCCATCCGCCCGGTTGGGAGAAAGGTCGTTAGAAGTCCAGGTCAGGTCGATCTGGCTACCAGAGACCGCGGTGGCCTTCAGGTTCGTGGGGGCCGCTGGTGCGGCGTCTGGTGGCTTGATAAGCCCGTAAACATTGATGAAGTTGTTGGGTGATCCGGTTCCAGACCCCACATACACATGCCCGTTGGCAACCGTGGGAACCTGGAATTTAACGGCGGCCCCCAGCGCATCGCGATTCCCGGCCGCCATGGCGGAGTTGTAGAGCTCGGTTGCGTAGCTATCACTGCTGTAGGCCCGAAGCTGGTTGGTGCCCCGGTCCACATCCCAAACAATTCCTTCTTGAGCGCCGTTTGCAGAAATGGATGGTGTTGATCCCGCGAATGCAAACGTATCACCAGAGCGAGACGTGGGGGTGTTGCTCATCGTCGCGCTGGCAATTGAGAACGTTTTGGCCGTGCCACCGTACCCTTCGACGTAATAGATCTGGTTCTGATAGTAGGCAGCCGTATCGAGTGAGCCGCTGAGCTGGCCCCCCACTTTTTGCACCACGGCATCGTCGCTGCCGTACTTGCCCATGTTCTCCCGGTCGATCAGGTAAATGATCCCTTCCTTGCCAGAGCCGATCAGCAGGTGTGGGTGTGAAGCGCTTCCCACGCTGTCTGGCAGTACCAGGTCGGCGGCCGAACCCACGTCCAGGTCGCGGACATTCAAGTACTGCTGATCGAACGGGGTGAAGTAATCCACCACCTTCAGGCCCCAGCCATTGATATTTTGATTCGTCGGGCTCGTTGTAGGGTCCAGCCCAACCTTGACGAACGAGTCGCCATAATTTCCCTTGACGGGGAAGCCATTCGCATCCAGGCCCGTAACTGTACCCGGCCGAGGAACATTGGTATCGTTCCCGTTATCGCCGTCAAATGTCCCGTTCCCGGTTTCGAAGTACAGGTTCGTCCCATCTGAGGAAAGCGCGCCGCCTGCTTGCCAGATTCCACCAAGCCCCCCGTTGGGCGTGGTATTGAATACCCCTTTGACCGCAAGCGTTGCTGGGTCTACCCCCACCACCCATCCGTGATACGGTCCATTATCGCCGTGGGAAGCCCAAGGGATGTAGATGACTCCATTCACAATCGTCAAGGCGCCTCGTTGATGCTCGCGCAAGGCGTTGAACTGAACGACGCTTCGGCCCGTGCCGTTGTAGGGGTCGGTGACGCTTCCATCTCCTGTGCCGTAGACATAAATCTGGGTATTGTTCGTGTTGCCAGAGGAGGTATCTCCAATAACCAGTGGGGCCACACGATCGGTACCGTCAGACATGTTCACGGCGTGCAGTCGCTGAACGTAATGATCGACCCCGGCAACGGTCTCCTTGGATTTTGCAACCAGGTACAGGGTATTTGAGACCGGATCGATAACGGGCGTTCCAGTAATTCCGATCTCAACGGTGATGTCTCCCGAGCCGGTATCTCCGTTGGGAACAGATGTAACCGACGTGGCGCCGGGGAGCGCGGTGTCGAAGAAACTTCGTTTCCAAAGGAGCAGCGGATCACCTGACGAGGCGTCGAGTGCGTACAGGGTGTCATGTTGAGTGGCGACGAACAGCACATCATGCAGCCCGGCCTGTGGACCTGTGGTGATGTTCACTTGTGTCTGCACGAGCGGTTGGGCGTAGACCTGACCATCCACGGAATACGAATAAAGTTTGCCAAACGTTGTGGGATTGACATTGGTCCGGGTCAGGACCACCTCAGAGAGATTCTGGCCGGAACTGGCGATGTCGTTGTGATACGTGGTCACGCTGGAGAGCACCAATCGCTCCTCAAGTGATTCCAGCATCAGTTGCGAGCCGCGCAAACGTGATCGCTTCCGCCCAGATCGTTTCTCTGAGTGCATGATCGTGTTGCCTTGGAAACAGGTTGACTGGCAAGGAATCCGGATCGATCAACCGAAGGGAGAGGTTGGCAACCCGTAAGGGTGTCTAAGCAATCAAGCTTACCACGAAATTAAAAAACAGCGTAAGGATCAGCAAGGGGCAGACGGAAATGGTTTTATCTTTCCTGTAATACTCCGTTGCATTGAATCAGCGCAGAGGTCGGTAGCCAGGAAACCGGTTTACGTGCCGCTACCTAGCCCCCAAGAGTCGGGGCGTTCCAAGGGATGGACCTGGCCGTGACAGTGCCCCGGCACGTTTGATCCTGGCGAGCTCATGAATCCAGGTTGGTGCGCGCGAGCAATCCTGAGCGCAGAACCACGCTGACGGAACTGAGAGACATGGCGAGCGCGGCCACCATCGGTCCGTACTGACCAAATAGTCCGAGCGCGGCCACTGGCACACCGATCAGGTTATAGAGCATGGCCCAGGCGAGGTTCTGGCGAATGGCATTCAGGGTGGCCCGACCCAGTTTGAGCGCGCGAGGAATGGTGCGCAGGTCTCCGGTCACGATCACCACGTCGGAACTTGCCTTGGCCAGATCGGTGCCGGTCCCGAGCGCGATGCCGAGATCGGATTCCGCCAGTGCCGGCGCATCATTAAGACCATCTCCTACCATGGCAACGCCTTGGCCGCTGTTCTGCTTGCGAATGGCCGCCACAATCTCGGCCTTCTGGTCGGGAAGAACGCCGGCAAACACGCGTTCAGCGGTAATTCCCACGGCTTCCGCGACCGCCAGAGCTGTCGGGCGCTGGTCGCCGGTGAGCATGTATACGTGCTCGTTTTGTTGCTGGAGGGCAAGAACGACCTCTCGGCCGTGCGGTTTGACGGGGTCTGACACACCGATTGCGCCTGCGGCCTGACCATCAACGGCCACATAAAGAACCGTATGGCCGGCCGCTTCCCAGGGACGACCAGCCTCGCAAACCTGGCTCGTATCCAGACCCTGGGCCGCCAGTAGCTCGGCCGATCCCACGAGCACTGCGCGACCTTCAACAGTCGCCGAGATCCCGCGCCCTCGAATGGCCCGAAAGTTTTCGTTCGTCTGCCCGTTCGCGTAGGCTGTCAGGGCGCGGGCCAGGG